>MDSW01082916.1_pt1 | contig 12833 bp, 12 predicted proteins | sample 811171 | NCBI WGS metagenome assembly MDSW01 (sample SAMN05326641, study PRJNA326480) | marine metagenome | isolation source: seawater | place: Atlantic Ocean: North West | collected 2012 | reverse complement strand
CTCTGGCTCTGGCTCTGGCTCTGGCTCTGGCTCTGGCTCTGGCTCGGGCTCTGGCTCTGGCTCGGGCTCTGGCTCGGGCTCTGGCTTCTCAATAGCACCATTTGAGTCTGGAATATCGCTGGCAGCTACGATGTCAACTTCGTCGGCAGACTCGGAAGTTGGTTGTATTAATTCGACGTGCTGAGGCGCTATCTCCTCCATGGTTTCGGGCTCAGAATCGGGGACTTCGAACTTGGTAACAAACTCAGGTGCGTCCTCGGGTTTCAATTCGTAGCTCTCTTCCTCCTGTCCTTCGCTAGGTTCTGGGAGGTCAACGGTGAACGCAAAGCTGGGCTTCTGCTTCGTGACTACCGAGTCATCCTTGCCATACTGCTTGACATCGATAGTGACATCATCCATGGTGAACGTGGTCTTTGACCAGTCGACTACCTCCTCATCCTCATCCTCCTCGAAGTCCCCCAGCAACTCGTCGAAGAGATCTGATGCTTCGCCGTCGTCGACGGTTGCTTCTTGTTGGTGTGTGGCTTTCTGGAGCTGGTAAGAGCATCTGGAACAGCTATCTGCCTCTGGGGGATTTTTCTGCTGGCACAGTGGGCATTCTATGCCCTCGTCCTCCTTCTTACGATTGAATTTGAATCTGTCAAACACCGGTATGCCCCCCACCCGTAGGCGGCTTCCCAGAAACTCATCGTATAATCCTCACGGGAAGGTGTTCGGGATGAATCACGGGAAATGAGGTATTCACGCTCGGGGAATGGTGATGAGGTGCCTTCCACGCGCCGTATTGTGGAAGAGGAGGCCGGGAGACTACCATCCAGGTTCAAGAAGAGCCAGGATCATCACGAGGCCTATCAGAAGCTAATCAGATGGGAATTGGACGATGAGCTCGCATCTACTGAAAGAAGGCTCAGAAACTGGTCTAAAGATAGGCTTGTCTCAAATGGGGTTACGTTATTTGATTTAGTTGCAAAACCAGATGGCTGGCTATTCGATCAAAGGGTCGTGAAACTAGGAAAGAGAGGCAGGGGGGATCTGGGGCCTCACCGATTCAGACAAGGGGATATCGTGATGCTCAGCCGTGGGGACCCTCTGTCCGAGAAGCCGATTGAGGCGATAATCAGTGAGAGGAGGCGGAACTCCATCAAAATCGTCTTACCTGAGCTTCCTTCTGATATTAGGAAAGATAGTTGGAGAATGGATAGGGGGGCCAATAGGGTCGCTTATGACAGAATGAGGGATGCGCTTAATTCCATCTTCCAGGAAGAGGGTGGCGCTCCACTAAGAGAGCTGATTCTTGGCCTTGTCCATGACCCATCTGGAACTGCTTCTCTTCCTCCACAACTGGGAGGAGTCAGAGGCAGAAGTTTCTCTCTCGATTTGAACCTAAACGAAGCGCAGAGAAATGCTGCAAAGGCGGCGGTGGAGCAAAGAATGACCCTGATTCAAGGCCCCCCCGGAACTGGAAAGACCCATACTGCGGTTAGGATCCTCGAGGCTTGGGCACAGCAGGACATGGGGACAGTTCTGGCCGTAGCTGACTCGAATGTAGCCGTGGATAACCTCCTGGAGGGGCTGTTGAAGCTTGGAGTAAGGGCAGTGAGGTTGGGTCAGCCAGTCAAGGTGAGGGAGGCGCTTAGGGAAGCAACGATGGACGCATTGATGGAGAAACACCCCCTGAGGCGGGATCTCGTTGAGCATTTGGAGTTGAATGAGAAATTAGGAAGGAAAATCAAAGGAATGAGAGGGGGGAAGGAGAAGGGGCTCGCCCATAGGGACCTCAGCAGGGGCTGGAAGGAAGTCCGCAGAATTGAGGGTCAGATGCGTGACGATATTCTTGACAAGGCTCAGGTTCTTTGTTGCACTTGCATAGGATCCGGTCACGAATTACTAGATGGTAGGCGTTTCCCTCAGGTCTTGTTGGATGAGTCGACGCAGGCTACGGAGCCTGCGTCCCTCGTTCCGATAGTTCGTGGGGCTAGGCAGTTAGTACTGGTTGGTGATCACAAGCAACTCCCTCCAACTGTAATATCTCGAAGGGCGGAGGAGGGCGGCCTGTCAAAGTCGCTATTCGAGAGAATGATGGGGATGGGCATAGAGGCTCATCTATTGACTACCCAGTATAGAATGCATCCGGCTATCTCGGAGTTTCCGAATGGGGCTTTCTACGATGGCCTCTTGGTTGACGGGGTAGATAGTTCACAGAGACCCACGCCCGCTGGAATGCTATGGCCTGATTGGGATTCTCCGATTGCATTCGTCCCGGTAGAGGGAGGCGAGGTGGTCGCGACTGATAGTGAGTCAAAGGAGAATGCCGCTGAGGCTTCTTGGGTTTCGAAAATTGTCGAGGGTCTATTGGACACGGGCGACGTGGGGATAGCCGATATCGGAGTAATTACTCCCTACGCTGCACAGGTGAGGGCAATCAGGGATGTCCTTCCTGAATCTATACAGGACGTAGAGGTAAAGACTGTTGATGGCTACCAAGGAAGAGAGAAGGAAGTTATCGTATTCTCCTGCGTGAGGTCGAACAGCGATGGCAAGGTCGGGTTCCTCTCTGACCCAAGGAGGCTGAATGTGGCTCTGACTCGCGCTAAGAGGGGACTAATCGTGATAGGGGACCCGTCAACATTGAGATTCGATGAGAATTGGGAAGGGTGGCTTGGACATGTCAGGGAACGTAACCTTGAGGCTTGGCACATCCTCGGAATGTCCTGAGGGAGCAGCATGATAGACCACGATTCTCCGATCTCGCTGACTCCAGTAAGCGGTGTTACACTTGCAAAATCAATAGTTTCAGAGCAGGAGAACGAGCATTGGAATCTCCCAGAGGGGACTATTTTGGCCTCCGGAGTTAGAAGAGGGACTTCACTGATAATTGACATCGTTATTGTAACAACTTTGCTCATGTTAGCTACTAGGTGGGAGCTGTTGCATGTGTGGGTAATCGAGACATGGAAGACCCAGCCCCAATACTCTCTGGCATACACATTTGTCCTTCTCGCCTCTCACTGGTTGTACTGGAGAATAACCGGCCTATGGTACTCTAGATCCCTTGGGCAGAAAATGATGGGGCTCGCTATTGTCTGTACGGATGGAAGCGCAGTAACTAGTGAGATGTGGGACAGGCGAGCCATTCGGAAGCTGATCTATCTAGTTCCGCTGGTGAATGTTGCAGTTGCTGCTTACGAGGTAGCTAGGATATTCCAACGTCACACACATCAAACCAATCTAGATCTGAAAATTGGGACGATAGTGGCTCATGCCAACTCCTTGCCCCCAGCAAATCGGAAGCATATCAGGTAGGTTCGAGATGGAAAGAGCAGTGAAGGCAGCTTTGGAAGGGAAGTGCATTGTCTACCCTACCTCGACTCAGCCCGCCTTGGGGTGCATCCCAAATTCGGACTCCCTGGACCTACTGTTTGCACTCAAGGGGAGGCTTTCTGATCAGCCCGTGAGCTTGGGAGTAGCAAATATTGAGCAGGCTAGAGAGTTGGTGCAGGTTCCAGAAGTTGCTATGGAAATCCTAAGTGACTTCCCCCTCGGATCTCTGACTCTTCTTCTAGAGGCTAATGCCCCCTTGGATAGCAGGCTGGGAGGGAATATGGTTGCGGTCAGGGTGATGAGCCATCCCTCTGCTGTTGCCCTGCTGGAGGAAACGGGACCTCTTACCGCGACCAGTGCGAATGTGAGCGGGCAAATTCCCGTAGGCGATTGTGACGAGGCAGCAGAGCTTCTTTCTCGCTTCGGCGATGAGATAGAGTTCGTTTCTGGTGTGTGCGAGGGGGGTTTGCCCAGTACCTTGATATCATGGGATTACTCCTATGGGCCATCCGACATGTCTGAGATTGAGGTCATTAGAGAAGGAATTGTTGGCAAGGAGGAGATTCTAGAGTGGTCGAAGAGTCGGACTTGAAGCAATGGAAAGACGCCGGCCACGTGGCTAGACGGACTCTAGAAGGGATAGAAGGAGAGATAGTTGCTGGCAAATCGTGGAACGAAGTTATTGACTCCGCTGAACGGTTCATTCGAAGGCATGGGGGCCAGGCAGCCTTTCCGGTTACCATTTCAGTTAACGACTTCGCGGCACATTACACTACCAACAGCCAACAGACCCCGCCAGAGGGATGGGATGATGAGATGGTTTTCCAGAAGGGCGACCTAGTGAAACTGGACGTCGGAGTGCACATCAAAGGGGCTCTTGGGGACAATGCGATGACGATCGAAGTCGGTAATGGAGGTAAGCATACGGAACAAATCAAGGCTGCTAGAGAGGCACGGGACGCTGCCATTGAGAATATGCATCCTGGTACACCTTGGCACAAAGTCGGGGCAGCTGCTGAGCAAGTTGCAAAAGACGCTGGATTCTCACCTATTTCCAATCTCTGCGGCCATCAGATGGAAAGATGGAGCCTTCACAACGGGGTTTCAATTCCGATGTATGCTTGCGGAACGAAAAATCCCGGTTTCAAGGGGGCTGTTGAGGAAGGGGGCGTCTATGCCGTTGAGCCATTCAATACGACCGGCAAGAGTGGGATGGTTGACAATGTGAGTCCGGCAGACTCGTCAAATATACTCAGAGTGACGGGGGATGTGAAAATAAGGAAGGCTCTTGACAAGGGCAAATTGAAGCCACTGGGGGCGACCATGGCTCGATATATCGAAGAGCGTTACAGCACGCTACCGTTTGCCGAGAGATGGGCGTACCCTCTACTCGAGAAGCCTTTCCCGGAAGCGGATGAGGAGTCTCTTCGTAGGAAATGGAATGCTCTAGTGAAGAAGCTGACCTCTATCAGATTCATCGAGGTCTACTCGGCCCTGAAGGACAGGGACGGAGGGAACGTAGGACAGTTCGAACACTCGGTATATGTCACCGAGGGTGGTCCTGAGGTTCTAACAGTAGCATAATTTGGCAAAAAAATGAGAAAAATGGTCGTAAATGAGGATTAATCCAACAACGATTATCTATCTCCGGCTCTCACAACGGCCCGTACAGGGTCGTTAGGTTCTCGCTAAGTGCATCCCATCCCTTCGCAACTATCTCTCGCCCTGTACACCTACTTCGGAGCCAGAGTTAGCCTTGGCCTCTCCAAATATCGTCACTGAAATTATCGAAGCGAGTATCAGCGCCATTCCAGCGGATTGCTGTAGTGATGGGTCCTCTCCCAGTATGATCGTCCCCCATACTATAGTCAGAACGGGTTGTGTCAGAACTGCGAACGAAGTATGGGCCCCGGGAAGTCTCGGCAATGCATGGGTGATTGCGAGCCACCCCGTGACCTGGCAAGAGATGGCTAGTAACAGCAGCCATGCGTGCCCAGGCCATGAAATGACGAAGTCGATTTGTTCGATTCCGATGGTTCCAAGAGGCATCAGACCGACGATAAGTAGACCAGTCGCTGCACCCAATGTAGCGTCGAACTGTAGGCTCGACGAAGGTGCCATTTCCCTGTTCGAGTATCTGTAAACAAGAAGGAAGGATGAGTAGAATATCGCTGCGAATATCGATGCTACTACGCCCTTGAACGGATCGGCACCATACGGCTCATCGTCCCAGATTCCTGAAATCAGTGCTAACCCTATCATCACCAGGGGGAGAGCGAGAAGTATCGATCTGTTTGGCCTCTCGCCAAGTAGCCACCAGCTTACCAGAGTGACGATAATTACCTGAGAGTTTCCTATCAGCGTAGAGATTCCCGTTCCAACGTAGTCAATGGCGCTGTGATACCCAACGAAGTCCAATGCCAACAGGAGGCCAGCGGCGAAAGCAATGGCCCTCGTCTTTGAGGACCTCTTATCTTCTGATTTTACACGATACGCTAAGACTGCCAATATTGGAACCGCATACAGCATCCTGAAGAACGCCCCAGTGACTGGACTGGTGTCCGAATATTGGTAAAGGAGGGGTGCGAAGGAGAGGACCGCGGCGCCAAATAGTGCTGTCGCCATAGCTAGGCGCCTACTGGCAACTTCCTCGCTCATGCCATCCCGGATTCAAACATCTCCTTGAGGCTACCATCCTGGTACATCTCGAGGACGATGTCGCTCCCCCCAATGAGTTCCCCATGGACAAATACCTGCGGGATAGTGGGGAATTCGGACCATTCCTTCAGGGCAGACCTCGCCCTTTGGTCGGAAAGAACGTTGACACATGCAAACTGCTCCAGACCGACCTCTTTGGCAAAGGAGCTGACAATCTGGGCCCCTCTGCTGGAGAAACCACACTGTGGTTGTGCCGGAGTTCCTTTCATAAAAATGACAATCGGGTTGCTGTCAACTACTTCTTGTAATTCTTCGGGGCTCCAATTGAATCCGCTCATAAGTTCACTTCCTATCCTCTCGTCTAACATGCACACCAAAGAACTCTTGCTTTCCTGAGTGTGGATCAAATGTGGTGCTCCCTGAGTTCTTTGCCTGCTCTGGAGTCATGCATTTTAGATCCAATGCATGGACAAGATTACTCTCCAGGTGCTGTTTGAAATGCCTGAGTATCGGCATTTGCCTCTGCAGGGGCCTTACTCCCTCATAGCCCTCTGAAATTATTCTGACGTGAAAATGGTCGCCCGTTCCATGAAGATCCGTGGCCTCTACAATTGCATCTGGCACAATCTTCGAAACCTCGCTCGCCACCCAGCTCTCGGTCACCATGAATGTGAATAGAGGGAGAGGGATTTGAATGCTATTGTCTGCTACTTTGCTAGGGCCAAGTGTATTGATTCCAAATTCTCTGCGATTGTCCCATTGTCATTGATTAGGCCGCTGCCAACCACCGCTATGTCAATCCCCCATTCCGAGACAGTGGCTGCATTGTGGTCCTTTATTCCGCCATCAATCATGAGTATGGGTGACTTTCCTCCTGCTTCTTCTTGGGAATCTATAGCGGCACGAAACGCCCTGACCTTGTCTTCGACTTCCGGCATGAATGATTGGCCCCCCTTTCCAGGAACTACAGACATCACTAGAACGAGATCGAGGTCGGGGAGGAGCGGCATGACTTCTTCTGCGGGAGTATCGGGATTGAGAACGCAGCCGGCCTGAACGCCAGATGAATGGAGATTATCTATGAGAGTAGGAAAATCATCCACGGCCTCGATGTGTGCAATTACCATATCGACGCCTGCATCGACATACTGATCCCAAGATTCCTCAGCATTATTGACCATGAGGTGGCAATCGATGAATGCCTCGGGACCTAGTCTCTCCCGTGCAGAACGAATCAGTGCAGGACCGAATGTAATCGTTTTATTGACCACCCAGTTACCGTCCATGACGTCCATATGGAACCAATTTATCCCTGCTGCGGCCGCCTCGTCTAACGTTCTACCAAGTTCGCAGAAATCGACGGTGAGGATGCTGGGTGTAACTTCCAATTGGCTCCCCGGTTATCCCGTGGAGGGCCGGGTTCTCATACCTATTGTTTCGATTGATGTAGCCGCATATTGATATGGGAGCCCCGCTCACGTCGCTTTGGTGCGTATATGGGAAAAGTAGTCGATACCAGTGATGCTGATTTTGATGTTGTAACGAGAAGTGACGAATGGGTCCTAGTGGATTTCTGGGCGCCGTGGTGTGGCCCTTGCAAAATGATAGGTCCCGTGCTCAAGCAGATATCTGAAGAAAGGGAGATCACGATTGCAAAGGTGAACACGGACGTGAACCCGCTAAGTGCCGGGAGATTTGGTGTTAGGGGGATACCAGCTTTGCTACTCTTCAAGAATGGAGAGTTGGTGGATAGGGAAACCGGAGCTAGGCCTAAGCCAATGATGGATTCTTGGTTAGACCGACACATGGCGTCTTAGAGCAATGCGTCTTTCAGTCTTCTTAGTCGATCTTCGTGAGGTTCTCCAACATCTCTCAGTAGCCTGGCTCTCAGAGCCTCATGAAGCCACATTCCGTCTGATAATTCTAACATCAGCCCCCTCTCGATGAGATCACTTGGAGGGAGTCCGTCGTATCCTGCAGCGTTGGCTAGGGAATCCCATGGTATTGGCCTCTCGGCTACAGCCAATAGGGCGAGCATTTCCCTTCTGTCGTCTGGCAGAACATCTAGGATCTCTTCGTCCAGGAATCTTAGCCAATCCTCATGTAGTGTCTGCCCATAGAGTTCCAGAAGTTCAACAGCCAGAGGATGGCCACCTGTGGCTTTGTGAATTTCATCTATAGGGGCAGAGCCAGGAACTTCAAGAGAAGAGATCCACTCTCTGACTTCCTCTATTGTTAGTCCTGTGAGTGAAAGCTCACGCACCTTCCCCCTGGTATGCACGTCTCTCCTATCGTAGAATGCCAGATTGGTTCTGGAAATCATTAGTAGTCTGAGGCTTGTCGCTTCCGCGACCTGCAGAAGGGCCCCGAATAGGTGATTGCCCTCGGTACCTATGTTATGGACATCATCCAGTACAAGGAGGAGTTGAGGGGGCTTAGTACCCAGTTTTCCTGAGTCATCCAGCAGGTGCGCATTGAGTCTTCTTCGATATGCATCCAAGTCAATCCTTGCACCTGGCTTCAACGGGAGAGCTTCCAGGACCTCGTAAGGATCACTACCACTTCCGTCGGTCCCTATCCCCAGTCTGTGAAGAAGACTGGTGGCAATTCCCAATGAGGAGTCCCATGGTTGGCACGGATAGTACATTACTTGTCGATTGAGTCCAGTAGATATTGCCCCCTCGAGCCAATAAGAGGCGAGTGTTGTCTTTCCGCAGCCAGCTATTCCCGAAATCACGAACAGGGGGGTTTCGGATTTAATCCAGTCATCTAATTGGGCCTTTTCAGAGTCCCTTCCATGGACGCTTCTAGTCTTAGGAGGAAGTGTGTCGTATGTTGAGTGGGCCCCAGCTAGGAGCGTTATCGAGCCGGGCTCTTGTTGTTCTTCACCGGATGCTACAATTGCGCCGAATCTGATATCTCCAAAGTTCAGTACTCCTTCATGCTGAGCATGCATTAGCACTTGTAGCAATGAGAGGTTTGTCTCCAGCTTGGATGGCGCTTGATCGGCCCTGACCTCCAACAGGGTGCCGTCTCTTCCTCTGATCAATATTGGAGTCGACCTTAGTGATTCTATCCTCTGCCTGGCATCCTCCCTGCCATCCTGTGTTAACTGCCACGTTTTCTGTCTCCTATCTTCTCCCCTTATGCTTCTGGTGTGCTCAGAGACCAAACCTTCGGACATTAGTTCGCGCATTGACCTGGATACATTGGGAGGGTGCATTGCACACACTTCTGCAATGCCGGGACGGGTTACTTCCTGCGTTACTATGTAGTGGTCGGCCTGATGGTCGTGCTCCCACAAATGGAGCATGATTCGGTCAACGACGGGGATGTTGACCCTTGGAACTCCGTTCGACATGTGCCCATCCGAGAGATGGTGTGCGCATCAAGCGTTCGGGGCCATGATACATCGTATTCTAGGTGCACTGTGGGTATGGCTCTTGCATTGGAGGGAGGAAAAGTTCCGCACACGTCCTTTCCACGGTATGGAGGGTAAGGACGCTTTGAGGGCCCATGGATAGGGAAACAGGCATTGCCGATACTGGGCTAGGTAGGTAGTCCTCTCCTGTCTGTGTGATTATCAATTGAATTGCGTCCCCCTCAGGAACAACAACGTCCATCCCAAAGAATTCCATCTTAGCAATTATAGTTGAGCCTGGGGCCAAGGGACTACCCTCTCTACCGCCTTCATGGAATCTCAAATCCATCACTGCATGTCCAAGGTGCATTCCCGTGCTAGATTGAACCATTTCGACGAACAGGTGTCCACTGGTTGAGAGTATAGAAATCGTGGCCTCGATATGGAATGTTGGAGTCCCCGCTATCCTTGTCTCAGTATCGAATTCGGGGCATTCGACGACTAGGCTAGAAGTGGGTGTGATCGTATCGCTTCCCCCTATTATTGAGCACTGATCCATTCCATAGGGTATCCATACGGAGTCCAGGGGAGGATAAGTCTCCTCAACCCTCCAGCCGCCCATATTATCTTGCACCTCTGCAATTAGTCGGGGCTTTGGGCCCTTTTCCTTCAGATAGAAGTCGAACCACTCAAGCATATCATCGGCCCAGTCCCATCTCAGAGTGTAGGGGAAGGCCTCAGCTCCTCTGCCACTAGAGAGGCCCTCGTGTCCGCCCCTTCTGTCTGGGTAATCATGACCCCATTGGCCGTAAAGCCCCTTGACATCAAGTCCTGCGTCCCTGACCATATTGTGGACAGGGAATGCCATGTGGGGGTCGACGTTCCAATCTTGGAGGCCGTGTATGATGTACACTGATCCATTGTAATTCTGAATTGCTCCAGTGAGGAAGTGCCTCTCCTCCCAGTAGTCGCTTCCAGTCCAAGCCAGATTGTCCCCTGTGAGATAGGCGCCTACGCCCGCGTAGTATCCCTCCATGTATCCTTCACATGCGTTCTGGGCATCTTCGAGATCGCCGTCTAGGCCGAAGCTTCCGTAAACGCCGTTGTGCATGATTGCGCCACGTAACTCCATGCTGCCATTCCTCCACATCAGATCATGTAAGCCGATAAGTCCTGACATTGGGACTATGGTCTTCAGGTGAGGGGAGCCCATCTTTGCTGCCTCCCAGGGTGTTGAGCCGTCATATGACTTGCCGATGATTCCGACGTTCCCATTTGAGAATGGGGCTTTCCCGAGGTACTCCACTGCTGCATGTATTCCTTCCTGCTCATCATCTCCCATCAAGTCCATACAGTGGTTTGACTCACCCGTGCCGAACACTGATACTTGGGCCACTCCGTATCCATGTGGAACGAAGTTCTCTATCAGAAAACGTCCCAGACGGTCTGCTGGAGTTAATGCATCGACGTCTCCATCATCATAGTATGGCCCAATTTCCGCAATTATTGGAACTCTGCACCTATCCTCGAGCATCTCGGAGCCGAATTCGCACCCATCAATCAAGGGGAGCCACAGGCCCATATGGACCTCCGCCCCTCCAGTGACGCCGGCCCCTCCATCAGCAACGGAGATTGATGTCACTGGGACATAGACTGACATTACTTCCCCTATCTGATAGGATCCGTTTTCCGAGACTCTGCTGAAGTCATCGTCGTCTCTGTAGGTCAATTCGGAGCGTTCCTCAACAGGAGGGAGCCAATGATTTTCTTCAGGTACAGCATCATTACTTTCCTCCGCTCCGAAGCATCCCGAAAGGGTAGGGACCAGGAATAGAAGGACCAAGGTCGCTGCTACAGTACGTCGGTGCATGTCATAATCGGGAATGGAGGGACACATGATGAATTCGGTCAGTTGGTCAGGTGTTCTCGTTAATATTGGCATGATTCAAGTTATGAGGCGGTTGCCTCCCCGGATGCACATGGACGAGTATGAAGAACTGATGGAGAGGCTGAAGGATATAGCTCTCGTCAGGCAGGTTGGGGGACTCCTAAGTTGGGACCAAGAGGTTCTGATGCCACCCAAGGCAGCGGCACTCAGGGCTGAGCAACTAGCCTGGGTTTCGAAAGAGGGGCATGTCAGACAGACTGATCCGAAAATAGGGGAGTTGCTTGAAAAACTGGAAGGGGAGAAGGGGCTTGATGAAGTGCAAATGGCGAACGTCAGGCTAGCTCGTGAGTCTTATGACAAGGCTACAAAGCTGCCAACGGAATTTGTCACAGAGCTGGCCAAACATAACTCCAAGTCCGTGATTTCCTGGACCGAGGCCAGAGAGAAGAACGATTTCTCAATATTCAGGGACGATCTGGCCAAGTCAATAGAGCTGGCAAGGAAGAAGGCAGACTACCTGGGTTATGAGACGCTCAGGTATGACGCACTTCTCGATCTCTACGAATCTGGCCTCTCCGTATCGAGGCTGGACCCTCTATTCCAGGGATTGAGAGATAACGTTGCTCCGCTGATCAAAGCGGTAAACGAAAGGGGAGAAAGACCTGATATGTCATGGGTGGAAAATAATCAGTGGAGCCAGGAGGGGCAGGAGGCTTTGAGCCAAAGGGTCTCGGAGGCAATAGGATTCGACTTTGAGGCCGGTAGGAGGGATGCGTCCACGCATCCTTTCTGTGGAGGTCCAAATCCAGATGACGTGAGGTGGACTACTCGGTACAGTGAAATTGACCCATTTGGTTCTCTCTATGGGTCGATGCATGAAACTGGTCACGGAACCTACGAACAGGGAAGACCCCGGAATCTCGATTTTCAACCGGCAGGAACCGCTAACGGCCTAGGGGTGCACGAGAGCCAGAGCAGGCTCTGGGAGAATCAGATTGGTCGATCTCTAGAGTTCTGCGAGTGGTCACTGCCGATGTGGAAGGAGCACTTTCCGGAGAATATGTCAGGGGTCACCGCTGAACAGCTCTGGAAATCTGTCAATCTATTGGAGCCCAGCCTGATTAGGGTAGAAGCCGACGAGGCCACTTACAACATCCACATAATGATCAGATACGAGATAGAGAAGATGATGATTTCCGGTGATTTAGAGGTAGATGATCTCCCTGACAAGTGGGATGACATGTATGAAGAGTACTTGGGCGTAAGAGCCCCGAACAGGAGCCTTGGAGTACTGCAGGACATCCACTGGTCTATGGGGGCCATCGGCTACTTCCCGACCTACACACTTGGCAATCTATACTCAGCGCAGCTACTCGCTGCAGCACGCAGGGACCTTCCCGATCACGATGAACAGGTTAGGAATGGCGAGTTCGGGCCTCTCCTGGAGTGGATGAGAGCGAGAGTGCACCGCAGAGGGAGTATCCTAGAGCCTGCCGATCTGATAGAGGAGGCAACTGGAACACCTCCGTCTCCCGAAGCCTTTGTGGAGTACCTTGAGAAGAAGGTTGAGCGTCTTTATGGCATTACAGCTTAGTCTGGATAAGG
>MDSW01145647.1_pt1 | contig 12834 bp, 12 predicted proteins | sample 811171 | NCBI WGS metagenome assembly MDSW01 (sample SAMN05326641, study PRJNA326480) | marine metagenome | isolation source: seawater | place: Atlantic Ocean: North West | collected 2012 | reverse complement strand
TAAAACTTGCATATGTTCTCTTAGTTCAGATTTTAAAAAAGTTCGATAACAGTAATAGGGTTCTCTCAGATATTCCGCAAGCCAAGGAAAGTCTTCGGACTCCGTCAAATCATCAATTTCTACTTCAGCGCTGAATTTATTATATCGCTCTTTATCCGCAGTTTTATCTTCACTCATTTCTTTTATATTCATGCACAACCTTTTCAGCAAACTCCAAATAATCGCCATAAACTAAACGAGCATTAAATTTTTTGTTAAAAATAGATTCGCAATTTTTAGACATTCTTGAAGTATTGTCTTTCTGTAGTATCTTTTCCAATTTTTCCAGAAAGTCTTGTAGGTTGCCTGATCTATAGTTTAAGCCTAGTTCATATTCATTTATCAATTTTTCAGACTCTCCTTCTAAATTACTTAGAATTGGAAGGTTAAATGATAAATACTCTATTACCTTGTTTGGAATACCTTGTGGAGCAGATTCAACGTAACACGCCAGACCAGCATCAGCTTCATTAAGTAAAAAAGAAAGTTCATGCTTTTCAAGCCAACCTGTGAAAATTACATTGCTAAGATTTGAAGCTTTTTCCTTCCATATGTCTTCTTTCTCTCCTGTACCACAAAAAATGAATATTGGAGAATCGTAGTCATTATTCAGCTTTCTTGCGGCTTCAATGGGTATGCTCAAATCATATGTTTTTCCAAAAGTACCTGCAAAAACTAACTTCTTTCTTCTCCTAAAATCGTCATCGATGAATGTCAAATTACTAAATGAGCTACTTGGAGTCTGATATTTTTCGTAGCCTAAGTAAAAAACTTTATCTAACTCTTTCGAGGGTCTAGAGAATTTTTTATAAGACCAATCTAAATAACCTTGTGAAATACCCACAATGGATTGAGCATTTCTTATGATGTTCTTCACCATGTTTCCATAGAGTAGTTCTATAAAATATCTTCCAAAAGGTTGTAAAATTTGAGGCAAGGAAAGATAAAAGATATCGGGCCACAGATCACGAATATCAATAATAACAGGGACTTCATTTTTCAGCCCGTAAGCTACTGCCTCATTACACAATTCGATAGTTGGATATGAGCTAATAATTAAGTCAGGTCTCTCCAACATATTAGATTGATCTGAAAACTTCTTAGCTATGTTTCTGTGATCTCTTATCCGAGAGAATGAAATATTTTTCTTGTACCCACCCCCATTCAGCAATCGTAAGTTAATTCCATTAGAAGTTTTTTTTACAACATCATTCGCGAATAATTCTTTTTTTCTAACATGGTCAAAAGTTGAAGACCACCAAGTTACATCATGACCACATTCGTTTAAATATTTAGAAAGAATACCAGCTCTATGAAGTCTTGCATTGGAATTTAATGGTAAAGGTTCTCCAATTGTTATGAGCCATATCTTCATAATGGATTATTTTGCTGGGATTACTGCGTATAAAACTTTAAATTATTGGGAATTTGAATAACTATACACTTATAATGCATGTAAATGAATAATCAGCAAAAAGAAAACGATTCAAGTTACTCGGTTTTAGCAGGCAGCTCCGATCTTTCCCTTAAAGATCTATTTTATTGGGCACAAAAAAATTTAATACTTATCACCGTAATTACTGGGTTTTTCTCTTTTGGTTCTATCATTTACAGCCTTACCGCAACTGAAATATATACTGCAGAAATTAAAGTTATAGCTTCTGAAGAAGAAAATGGTGGTTCTTTTGGTGGAGCTCAAGGCTTAGCTCAATTAGCAGGCATATCTTTAGAGTCTGAAGTTACTAAGTACTCAGAATATATGGCAATTTTAAAATCTCACTCGTTTCTAGCTAAGTTTCTGAGAAAAAGTGGAGCAAAAAAAGCTATGTTTAATACTTTTAGTGATTGGAAGGCTGTTGAAAAATTCTTATCTAATCATATGTCGGAAAATAGAAATATTAGAACGGGTATTACAACTTTGTCTTTATCTTGGGTAGATGCAAAGCAAGCTTCGGACTGGTTAAATCAAATGGTCAAGGATTTAAACCAAAATATTCTAGATAGAGACTTGGTTGATCTCAAAAAAAGAATTAGCAACATAGAGTCCAAAATTGAAGAAACTTCTGATAAGACTCAAAGAGATATTCTTTATTCTTTAATGAGTCAACAAATGAGTAATATCAATTTAGCAGAATCTAAACAAGAATATGCGATCAAGGTTTTGGATCCTTCATTTCCTCCTGAGGAAAGATCTCACCCAAGAAGAACAAGGATAGTCCTTTTCTGGACATTTATCGGCTTTGCCTTTAGTTTGATAGTTTCTTTTTTAATGGATCAAATCAGATCAAAAAAACCTCAGTAAAATCCTTAATGGTTGACTTGGATGATGCGCTTTATCTCGTAACTAGAGCTTTTAGCGTCCTTACGCGTCCGGCAATTATATTTTGGGTCTTGTATTTAGACCTCGAAGAACAATCTATTGAACTCGCGCTTATAATTACTGTCTTGACGTCAATAACCTATGTAATGGCAATTGAAGTGCATAAAGATTATTACAAAAATTTTTTTGCCAACACAAATCTTTTTAATCCGGTATCAACTTCGAGGATATTTTTTAAATATCTGCAAAGCATTTCTAGAATGGGAGTCCTTGGGTTTGGGTTAGGCTTCTTAACCTGGGCCCTCCTAAAGGGTGATCTGATAAATGCCCTCCTACTAGGTCTCATCATATCGCTTGATTATTTTGTAGTAGAGTACATGAGATTCCTGATATTCGAGAAAAAATTCAAAACCTGGTCGCTGGTCCAACTAATCAGATATGTCTTACCGGGACTAGTGATTTTTGTAACAGTTCCCTTGATCACTAAATCAGCTACATTTATATTTTTAATTGGATATTTATGTTGTTTAATTGTTCTAGTCCTAAAAATTTCTAAAAATATTCATTTTCTTAGACATGTAAGAAAAGGAAATATTCTTATAAAAAAACTAGGTATATTTGAAATAATTAATGAACTTAAAGACAGATTCTTTTATGTATTAGCCGCATTTTGTAACAGACACATCATTCTGATTGATCGGTATATTATTTATTTTTTTGACCAAAGTTATTTTACTTTTTACACACTGTTATCGATGATTCTTAGCGTAATACCTATGTTTGTTGACATGTTTTTTATCTCTCGAAATAGAGCAAGATTTGCACTTAGAGTGATTCCATTAATTCAACTATTAAAAGAATTGTCTTTTATAAATTCTTTTTTCTTCAGTATTTTGATTGGAACAGTATGCGCTTCGATGGCAATAATTTTTCAAAACCAAGACTTTTACGCAAACCTATTCCCTTTGATATTACTTCTTTTATGTTTTTCTTGTTACTCTATAGCTGCTCCCTCATATGAGATGACTTTTTGGCATTGTTCTCTCCAAAAAAGACTGACTATTGAGACTTTATTTTGTTTATCTACAGTTCTTATTGGATTAGGTTTATTCCTTTTAGGATGGAATTTGATATATTTTTTGTTTCTTATGCTAAGTATGCATCTTATAAGATTGTTTTATTTGATTAAATACCTTAACTTGGAGATTTCATCTGCAAAATGAGAATAAGATATGAAATAACTAATGGCGACAAGGTAGTATTCATCTTTATTCTTTTCTCATATATTTTCCCTTATTTTTTTAACCTGATATTTTTTGATAATGTAATTACTACGTACAAAGTCACTAAACCCGGACTAATGGAAGGAGGCTATTTGCTAGCACTGTTATTAGCTTACCTTCTTTTAAAAATTCCGTTCAAAATGACTCAAATAAACAATATTCCTATAAGATTGCCTTTTTTTGTCTTATTTAGGCAATTTCTGCTAAAAAGAAACCTCTTTTTGATTTTAATTTTGGCAATTCTACCTCTTTGGTTTCTTTTAGACCTAGGAACATATAGATATTCATCAGTTGAGAACCCTATTTCAAAACAAAGTCCAGTTCTCTACCTTTTTATCTTTTCTCACATAATAATTTATACGTATTTTTTTTGGCGAATATTTTTTAGTATAACTTCCGAAAACAATAGATTCCTTTTTGCCGATCTTTTTTTCTCAGTCTTTTGCTTCTTAACAATTTCAGGTACGTTCGCCGCATTAATGGCCGTTATATTTTTCTTATTCACTTTTTTTCCTGAAAATTTTAAAAAATTTATTTTAACGAGCGCTAAAGCTTCTTCGGACAGGGCTGCTAGTTTTCTAAGATTCATCTTTGTATGTTTTTTCTTTTCTTTTGCTCTTATCGCGGCAATTACTTTGGGCAGTGTTCTTGCAAAAAGTGGAAATCTAGAGAATGTTTTAGCTGACTGGATGGATAGTGAATTCTATCTACCTTTTCTTTATTATCTAGGTGAAAGAATTAGTGTTCACTATTATTCATTTAGTTTTACCATCACAGATGAATATAGAACTTACTTTCATAATCCGATGTTAATACTTAACACTCTGGTAGATACATTAAAGTTTAGAATAGACGTATTGGCAGGAGGAATTTTCTCGGTAGATAAACCTGAGATATCATCAGTAAGCCAAATTAATTTCTTATTGACATCCAATGCACTTAGAGAAGGAGAAGGCACTGCGCCAGGCCTTTTGGCATCAATGAATTATATATTGCCCTTACCTTTGGCTTTATTTTTTTCTGCCACTCTATTAAATTTTTATGCTTGGATTATAGATAATCTTCGTTTTCCTTATATTGAAAGTAAGATAAGCATCCTGGGATGTGTTTTATTCTACTTTTTTACAAAGGAAATTTTTTATAGTCCTCTGGATCTATTGCTAATTTTTGATGAGGGATTAATTATCTTAGTAATTTTACTTTTAGTAATTCTGCCTTATTTAAAACCTCAGTCTAGGTAACTGCAAAGCTTGAAGTGCTTTGTTTGGGGTTATCGAAAAAACCAACCGCAAGGCGTGTTCCTTTGATCCAATAAATCTCTTCTTTTGCTGATGCACGATCTATAACTGAGGATACAGATTGCATTTCGTAATCATGCCATATGATTACTCCTCCAGGATTCAGAACGCTTAAGGATTTAACTGTATCAGAATAGGCATAAAATTGACTATGATCTCCGTCTATAAATACCAAATCAAAGGGGCCACCCAACTTAGAAAAATCTAATTCAGCACTATCTCCGTATATTTGGATCACTTTTGATTCTTCTTTTGTTTCCAAATATTGTCTTTTCTTGAAAGTTTCAGGTTCCTTTTTTCCTGAATGCGATATGTTTTCAAGTCCTTCAGGAGGAAGGTCAATTGTAGTAATAACCGCTTCAGGAAAAGTATTAGCAGCAATATTTAGAGTGGTATTTCCATCGTAAGTTCCGATCTCTAAAATTTTTTGAGGTTTTATTTGTCTCAGTATGATTAATATTGTTAAAAGTTCCTCTATTTCAAGAGACATACCTCTCTGTCTTTGAAGTATATTCTTTAGAGTCAGACTGTCTTCTGAGATATTAGAATTAAATATATCTTCTAATGGTCTTGGCTCAAGTTTGACGAAAGGTGAACCAGTCTCCCAAAGGGTTTTGTTAATATTAAAACGTAAAGTTTTATTATCTTTTAGCCAAAATTTGAGTTTACGGAAATTATTAATTAAGTATTTCATTGTTATAGTTATCAATTAGAGTAGTAAGAGCAAAGAGTATAACGGCTACCAAAACAAGGTTTTGCTCTATGAAGGCATGATGTATCAATCAATAAAGCAGTTCCTTTTTTAACTGTACAATCCTGAATAAATAGGTCTTTTTTTAGATGAACATTAATTAAATCATCTGGTACATTTTGATATTTTCTATTCTTGCCTAAAAAATCTAGAGGGGAAAGGTAATTACCCTTCAATACTTCGATTGCTTTAAACAATGGTTTTTGAGTATTTGGAATCCATTGTAATGGGCCATCTCCATCATCTACATCCTTTAAAAAAAGAAAAACTTTGAGTTGTTTATTTAGAGAATCAATGTGCCACCTGTTATTTAGGAGATCATGATTAGTCTCATCTATTTTCAGGTTCCTGTAGGCAAGAATATCGTAAGATTCATATTCTTTGTTCATACAGTAGGATACTAAAAGATCTGAGAAGTCTTTAAACAAAGGAATTAAATTACTTTTTTGATGGCTTAACCAAATTCTATGCTCCGAGCCACCATAGTTAATCTCTACATCTGTTTCTGTAGCCAATAAATCAATCTCCTCAACAAGCTCATTACAAAATATCTCGCTCGTTATCTCATCAAATAAAAAATAGCCACTTTTGTCCAAATTTCTTTTTGCTTTTTCGAGTAAATCCTCAGACAGTCTATAATTAAGAAAATTTCCTGAAGACTTCATTTGAGCTGATCTAGGTTTAAGAAGACCTTTAAGAAAGTATTAATGACAATGTCCAGGTCTTGATCATCAAGCTTATGTAAGCACATTTCATAACCAAGAAAGGCCTCATCATGAAGATATTCAGCAGTTGGACATATTCCTTTTTTATAATCCACTTCTCTAGTTGTAAATTCTCCAGTCCAAGGTAAACCTGAAGAGCCGTAGGCTATCTTATTTTGAAATATAGGTAATAGATGAACATTTTGATACCCTTCAATGATCCCTTCAAGTCCTTCAGCTTTCAATGCAGCTGCTATCTTTTCTCTCCCTATTGATAAGAGTTCACCTTCTAAAATCATAGGATAGATGTAAAAGGAATGAGAACAACCATCTTTAATAATGGGTAATCTCAGTCCAGAAACTACATTAAGACTATCACTAATTCTTTTGGCCTTATTTGCTCTATCTTGGACAAGGTAATCAAGCTTCTTTATCTGTTCTATTCCTATAGCGCTTTCTATTTCTCCTAATCTGAAGTTATGACCAATGAGATTAGATAAATCTGCTTGTTTCAAGTCAGCTACAACAGCCTCAGCATGATTTCTAATTAATTGAGACCTTAGGCAAAGATCAGGATCGTTTGTAACTATCAAGCCTCCTTCCCCTGTGTGAATATGTTTATGATAATTAAGACTAAAACCTCCAATGTGAGATTTTGTACCTGTCCTATATTTTTTATAAAAAGAGCCTGGAGACTGAGCTGAATCAGTTATGACTGTTATATTATGTTTCTCAGCAATTTCCATGATTTCATCTAGAGCGCAAGAATGGCCAAAGATATCTACGGCCATAATTTCTCTCGTTCTATCTGTGATGTTGTTCTTTATGCTATTTGGATCAATATTGAAAGTTTCAGTTTCAATGTCAGCAAAAACTGGTATTGCATTCCAATGTAATATGGATGTAGCAGAGGCGCACATAGTCCAAGGTGTAACGATAACTTCATCACCCGGTTCTAGGCCAATAGCACCCAAAATAGTAACTAGACCAGAAGTCCAAGAATTCACAGAAATACAATGTTTCACTCCAAAATATTCCGCACACTGCTCCTCAAATTCCTTTACCTTTGGACCTCCAAAGAAATCATCACTCCAAGAACCTAAGTATTGTGACAAATTTCCGGAGTTCATAACCTTTTTTACAGCCTCAATCTCTTCTTGGCCGATAGAATTATAGGGCTTCAAGGCAGAGCGTACTGACTTTTCTCCGCCTTTTATGGCTAATTTTTCATTCACTGGTTACTTAATAAATTATTGATAGACTTTATAGTCTTTAAAGCGTCTGATCCTTTACAAGATTGAGCACTATCAATATTTCCTTTTTTTATTTCGTCTAAAACTGCACCTTGGTATCTAGTAAATTGGCAATTTATCTTTATTGGATCATCGGAAATTATATACTCTTTTTCAAAAGTTTTACTCTCTATCCTTTTATAATATTTTATACTCTCTCCATTATTTTCGTATCTGATCTTGCCAAAATTACCATGGATGTCTATTGAGCAAGGACTAGATGTATCAGTAATTTTGTAAAAGAGGGCTTCGCCCCTTTCGAACTGAACTAACATTTTATCCTCGGGATCTCTATCTACACTTAATGATGATCCTCTTATGTAATCTCCCAGCCAAAACTCTAAAAGATTAAAAAAATGAGAGCCATTATGAAGCAGTCCTTTGGGATAAAAAACACTGGCAAATATATTATTATCTTTCGACTCATCAATTATGTCCTTTATTTGCAGGGTCGAAGCATCAAACCTTCTAAAATAATTTACAAATAGATCAATATTAAGTTTTGAGCATAGGTCTATAATCTGCTGAGCAGTATCTTCTGCTCCTGTGAAAGGTTTTTCACACAAAATTACTGAGGGATGGAAAACGGATATTACTTCCTTTAAAGAAGCAAAATGATATTCCGTTGAACAGGATATAATACAAAAATCTATTTTCTCTGAAAGATTAACTTCAGAAATTGAAGGGAAAGTGATGGTCTTATATTTTTTCTCAAAGATATCTCTCTTATTTTTATTTGGGTCAACTCCTGCAACTAACTTAAAATCTTTATCTAAGGAAACAGCTTTTGCATGAGTTAAAATAAGATCCTTGGGTGTCTGTAGGTCATATCCCATACCAATATCGCCAAGACCTATCAAAAGAGTATTTAATATCTTCATAAAATATTGCTAAATTTGATCTCTTAGATATGGAATGCTATATGGTATTAGACTTTTTCTACCGCCGGGTGGGATACTATAAAAAACGTCTTTACCAGATTTGAGAGCCACTACCAATGCATAAGTTTCACATCCAAAGATAGTATCTGCATTTGCAATATCCTCAGCCAGGGTTTTATTTTTTGAGAATTTAACTTTACCTCCTAGGGCCCATTCATATTTTTCATAAGTTTCAGAAGGATGCTTTCTTAGTATGATTTCATCATATGAATTACTCTTACTGGCAATATTTTTAAGAAAAAATTCCAATGCGTCCACCTCGTTGTAACCCCAAAAATCATCATCTATTCCAAATTCTCTAGCAAAGTCCTCTATTGGATCACAAAGATATAAGAAAACTCTTTTTTTATGAATGACAGACCTGCTGAGATTTAATATTTCATCTACAGACTGATTAAGATAATGATTTTTGTATATAGTAATATTTTGACATTTCAGTTGTTTGAGAGCGATTTTTTTTGATTCAATATCTGGGACTTTAATCTCATTTGGAACGAGTTCTTGACCTGAATATATGAAACGCTCAAGATAAAAGTTCCAGTGATCAAGAAAAACTGTTGTATATATTGAGTTTTTTAGAGAAAAGAGAATTCCTTTTTTTTCAAAATCTGTTTGCCACCCGGTAGAACAAATAGTTTGCTTACAACCTATCAAGTCGGCAACGTCATTAATGTAAGGATATTGTTTGTAAAGTTTTTTTTGGAAAATCTCTTTAGCGGGTCCACCCAAAAGGAGTGAGTAGTTGTCAGGATTCTCTTTTATCCAGCTACTAAGAACTTCGGCTCCACCAGCATCATGACTTATTACTCCAATCACTATGTGTCACCCTTCCTAACTACATCGCTATTCATCTCAAGAATCTTTGGATTATCTCTTAAGTAATTTATTACATCTATTAATGAGAAATCAATTTTTGGATTAAAGAATTGGATAATTTGCTCCAAAACTAAAAAATCACCATGTTCGTCAAGAGTTAAGCCAAGTTCAGGCCAGTAAAGAGTTTTTGGAGCAATAAGATGTATTGGACGGAATAGATCAGGATTATTCCTCATATGAAGAGTAACATGTTCTCTGTCTAGTTTATCTTGTGTCATTGAAAAGGATTGTTTGAGAGCATCTAATTTGAATATCTGAACATCCATACCATCTGGATAAGATCTAAAATGATTGTTGTTTACATAAACAGCATTATTAGCTTCAAATACATTTATCACTTGAGTTACTATTTCAGGATCAATTAAGGGACAGTCACCCGTAATCTCAACAATCTCTTCAGCCTCAAAGGAGATTCCTGCCTTTAAAACTCTTTCCATGACATCATCTTCACTACCTCTGAAACATTTCACCTTATTCACTGTGGCAAAATCCTCTAAGCAGTCATCTTCACTATTAGTTGTAGTGGCAATGACTATCTCATCAATTTCTTTGACCATTTTTAGTCGTTCTATTAAGTAGAAGAGAATAGGTTTTCCTGCTACTTCCATCAACACCTTTCCAGGTAATCTTGACGATGTCATTCTAGCTTCTACTGTAGCTACTCTTTTAGTCATTATTCCAATTCTTATATTTATTTAGGTTTCTTTCGATGAGATCTTCTCGTTGAATTAATGTGAGTGGTTTCGTGTATTGTATCCAATTAAGAAGTGAATTTTCTATATCCTCATCTTTATAAGTAGATGGGTACTGATATGAGGTTGCTAAAGAATCTAACCAGTATGATTCACTGGGACAAAGGGGTGAAAATATTTTAGACCCAAAGTAACGGGCTTCAAATAATGCTCCTGATAATATCGCGAAAGAACAATCAGAAAAAAAATTTAATTTCATAGTGGAGTCAAGTATCAGCACATTTTTTTGTTCAAAAAAACTGTCTTTTCTTACAGCCTCTAGACCTACGGCAGGATGTGGCGAGTAAATTAACTCATAATTTATATTTTTACTATCACAGACAGTAAGAATTTTTGAGATGAAAGTTTTTTCCAATTCGAAAGATCGTCTCCTTGTAGTATCACTCATCGTATCTGAATAGCCTATATAGCCAATAATTAACTTTTTTTCATTTGAATTCGAATATAAGTTATTTAAGACTTTATTCAAATTTTGTCGAATCTTATATTTATCAAATTCAAACTTACTTAAAAAACTATTAAATTGAATATTTATAGTCTGCCCACTTGACTCAAGGTTCCTTGATGAAGTTATGCCATTTTTAGGGAATTCAGGTATGTGATTTACAAAATAGAGATTAGAATTATTTGAAAAGTCTTTAGAAAGAGATACAAGCCTCCTATGGTAAACGTCGACAAGCTTGTGATTAACTCCATGCAAAATTTCACAAGTTGATAGGCAATTCTTATTCTGAATACCATAAAATTTTAAAGAGTCAGCAACAATCGAATTACTGGTGAGATTAAAGATTCTTAGTTTTTTATCATCTAACATCATGGCATATACAAAAGAGAATCCTTGAATAGATAATAAATGTTTTAAGCTTATTAACTTATCTCTAAGTTTACTTTTTAGAGCAAAATAAATGATATTTAATGTATGACCTATAGTATAAAAAGGTCTATTGATCAAAATACCTCCCCAGCAAATTAACAACATAAAGGCATTGAGAACAAATATATCTTCTTCATTAGCATTAGAGATAAATTCTTTATCTAAATCGATATGGGAAGCCTCTAAAAGGATAATTACATCTTCTTCCAGGCTAGTTTGAAGAGAGATAGAAGGATTATTTTTATCAAAACTCTTTGTGAGCTTTTTTAAAGAAGACCTTAAACCGTCAAAATGACTAACTTTTGTTCGCGTAAGACCCATGCTGATAATAGTTAATTTTTTTGAGGAGATAAGGGCGTTATTAAGCTTCTGATGTTGAAATTTGAAATCAGCTATTCCTCTAAATATTTTTGCAATTAAATCCTTTAAACTTCTTAGTTGTGAAGAATTGCCATCATTAGTTTCTAAGACATTATCTTTAGGAATCGAGAGAGAGCTATATAACTTATTGAGGAAAATATCTACAGCAGTAATATGATCTTCACGCAGGCCTCTCCAGGCTAAATAACATTCTGTATAAAACTTGATTTTCTCTTTATTGAAGCTAAGTATATTTTGTTTTAGTTTCATCAAATGTTTCTAACTAGATACAGATCTAATTAGTAAAACTCTTATTTACTTCGAAACTTCATTAATTATTGATTCTAGATCTACCATAGCGAGAATAGCATCTTCCTCAAATTCCTTTTCGAATTCTTCTTCTAAAGCAACAATTAGGGCCATATGCTTTAGTGAATCCCATTCCTCCATATCCTCAGATGAGATACTAGATTTAATTTTATCTAGGGGTAATTCAAACACAATAGACATAATTTCTTTAACTTTGGATTCAATTTCAATTGACATGATTAACCTCAATATAGTCGATGTTACTCTTAGAATATTCCTTTAACGAAAGTTTATAATGTTTAAAGTCTTTACCGCTATCATCAACAATACAACCAAAACTATCATACAAGTTGCTTACCTGTTCATTTTTATTAGTTTTTTTGTATGTTCCATACACACTAGATATATTCATTCTCTTAATATCTTCCAATATAGTCTCAAAAAAAATAAATTCTATATTTCTTCCTATGATTCTGCAGCTCATTAATAAAGAATCTATATGAGCTGAAGAGTTATCTCGGTCAAGAGTAAGAATAGAAAGGCCAGTTATTCCACTGTCGCCATATTTATCTGAAACTGATATGGAGTAGACAATAGAGCTTTCAGAATTAATAAAATTGGATATTTCAGACTCAGTGTATCTTTTTGTTGTTAAATTGAATTGATTAGTTTTTTGAGTCATTTGAGATAGTCTAGCAACAGAGTCAATGTCATCTATGAAGAAATCTAGCTTTATTCCTAAACTGGATATGTAATCTTCAATACTACTAAATTCAGTTTTACTCTCTTCCCTTTCAAGCTGATTAGCATACATCTCTGCCTTCCTTAGATCTTCATCAGTAGCAGAGAGGTTATAAAATAAATCTCTACTCTTTAGCAGTACATCTGGATAATCATAAATTTTTTTTGGGACTTGAATTACATGCACATTCGGTAACCTCTCTTTAATGAGATTAACTTCAAAATCAGAATCATCAACAAAAACTATTGAATCTAAACCAATATTTAAATTTTTAGAGATCTCAATTAAATTTT
>MDSW01036050.1_pt1 | contig 12834 bp, 11 predicted proteins | sample 811171 | NCBI WGS metagenome assembly MDSW01 (sample SAMN05326641, study PRJNA326480) | marine metagenome | isolation source: seawater | place: Atlantic Ocean: North West | collected 2012 | reverse complement strand
TCTTTATTAACCTAGCCGTCCACACTTCTCTTCTAAAATTTACAATTTAAAAAAGCTAAGATTTTATGCTTAAAATCTACACACCTCTGGCGCTATTAATATTTAATTACCTAGAGGTGAGCGCCCGTTTTATTACAAATAAGTTATAAGTCAAGGCGTATATTGCCCAAAATACCCAATAAATTAAGGCTTTTTGAGCCTACCTACGTTGCAAACTCCTTATAATTTTTGTAGAAAAACAACTATGGCGATAATTCAAAATATTAACAATTTTATTAAAAAAAAATTTTATTTCAGCTCAAATTTAAAACTAAATAAACTCAAAATTTTAAACGTTAGTCCCATTTTGTTGTTTTCTTTAATTATTCTTTTTGGCATAATTTTTTTTACGGCAACAAATTTAAACAATCAAAAAAATTTGGAGAATAAAAGTAATCTTAATGAAATAAGAAAATCAAGTGAATTTTTAAACTTTGCGGATTTCTTGTTTTCAAAAATAAAGAGTCCATATCAAGAATTCAAATATACGATTAAAAATAATGACTCTGTAGAGAAAATATTAAAAAAATTTAACATAAGTGATACCGATGTTAAAAAGATATCAAATAAACTTAGGCAAAAAAAACTTACTAATATTTACTCTGGTAGAGAACTTAACTTAATTTTAAAAAAGACTGAAAAAAAAACAAATACTCTAATTAATCTTTTATTCCCAATAAACAATACTACTAGTGTAGAGGTAAGAAAAATTCAAAATGATTTTGTTATAAAAGAAAATGTGCTTAAGCTTTACAAAAAAGAGACTGTTGTTAAAAGTGCTATAAAAAATAACTTATATAGCTCTGCTGTGAGTTCAGGTATTGAACCAAATATAATCGTTGAATTTGCAAGAATTTTTGGTTTCGAAGTTGATTTTCAAAGAGACATAAGAAAAGGTGATTGGTTTGAAATTTATTATGAAAAATTCGAAGATGATAATAATAAAGTAAGAGACACTGGAAAAATTATTTATGCTTCAATGTTTGTTAATGGGGGAGAGATAAATCTTTATAATTTTAAATACAAAAATGATGAAGAATATTATGATATTAAAGGTAAAAGTATCACTAAGTCCTTAATGAAGACACCAATAAATGGTGCTCGACTTTCTTCATCCTATGGAATGAGAAAACATCCAATTTTAGGTTATAACAAAATGCATCGAGGAACTGACTTTGCAGCGCCTAGTGGAACGCCTATTATGGCATCGGGTTCTGGAACAGTTACAAGAGCAAGATGGTGTGGTGGTGGAGGCAATTGTGTAAAGATAAAACATAATTCAACTTATGAAACGATCTATGCCCACATGAAATCATTTGCTAAAGGTATCAAAGAGGGAAAAAAAGTTAAGCAGGGGCAAATAATTGGATATGTGGGGTCAACTGGTATTTCAACTGGTCCCCACTTACATTATGAAGTAGTTGTTAATGGAAAGAAAGTTAATTCTCAAAAACTAAAGCTGCCTTCTGGAAAAATATTAAAGGGTGAAGCAAGAAAAGAATTTGAATTGAAGAGAATAAAAATAGACCTGAAGCTATCTGAATTAAGATAATTTGTGTTAGTTTTGTGAAAATTCTTTTTCTTTCGACTCATCTTGGGAAAGATTTTTTTCAACTGTATTCTCTTTTCTTTCAGTAAGTTCATTAAACCTTCTTAGATAGTGATCTGCGTGTTGCAAATAATTTTGAGCTAAAACTGGATCACCATTGCTCTGAGCATCTTTTGCTAATTGTTGAAATTTTTGCATAGTTTTTTCTACGTTATGCACGTTATTCATTGACCCGTTTCTACCAAAATTGATATTTCCATTAGGGCTAAATTTATTTGAATTCGCTGAGTTGATAGATCCGTTTCTTCTCCTATAACTACTTTTTTGGGATCTTGATCTAAAATTTCTTCGTCTATTATTCATATTTTAAATTAAATGTTTAACGTTGATATTATGCACCTAATGTTATCTTTATAATCTTTTATAATGTGTTCTATTCTAAAATTATTTTTAATTAATATTTTTGAAACTTGTTTATATTGCTCATTTCCAATCTCTAAGGCGAGCTTACCATTAATCTTTAAGATATTCTTCGCTTTGTAGATAACTTTTTTAATTACGTCAAGCCCATCATTTCCGCCATCCAAAGCAATTACAGGCTCATAGTTCTTAATATCATCATCTAGTTTTTTAATATTTCGTCTTTCTATATATGGAGGATTTGAAACAATAAGTTCAAACTTTCTATTAAAAAGGTCAGAAAAAGATTTTGTTAAAAATTTTACTCTATTTTGAATATTATGTTTCTTGGCATTAATTTTAGCAATAGATATCGCATTACTAGAAATATCCATACCTATGCCTGTAGATTTCTTCAATTCACTTAGTAAACTTATTAAAATACATCCAGTCCCAGTGCCTATATCAAGTAAATGAATATTTTTATTTTTATAAATATTGACTAAATATTCTATTAATAGCTCAGTCTCTGGTCTAGGTATCAAAGTATTTTTATTTACCTCAAATTTTTTGCTCCAAAACTCTTTCTCTTTAATAATATATGCAACTGGCTCTTTTAAACTTCTTCTATGAATTAAATCATTAAATTTTAGTACTAGTTTTCGGCTGATATTTTGATCTAGTTTGATTAAAATTTCTTCCCTTCTTTTACCTAAAACATTTGAGAGTAAAATTTCAGAATCAATTTTAAAAGATTTTATGTCATGACTTTTTAGTTTAGCAGATCCGAAATTAATTAATTCTAAAACATTCATTGAGTAAGATTTTCAAGTTTCAAGCTTTGTTCCTTCAGCCTAAGCTCTTGATTCATTTCCTCATGTATCTCCCCACTTAAAAATTCATCAAGTTTATGTATTGTTAAATTAATCCTATGGTCAGTGACTCTTCCTTGAGGAAAATTATAGGTTCTTATTCTCTCCGATCTGTCTCCAGTGCCTATTTGATTTCTTCGATTATTTGATCTTTCTTGGTCTTTCTTAATTTTCTCAGCTTCATAAACTCTTGATCGAAGAATTTTTAATGCTTTGGCTTTATTTTTGTGTTGAGATTTCTCATCTTGCTGACTTACTACAACACCACTGGGAATATGAGTTATTCTAACAGCGCTATCAGTAGTATTAACTGATTGACCACCAGGACCACCTGCTCTAAAGACATCCACTCTAAGGTCTGAGTCTTTTATTTCTACGTCTACTTCCTCTGCTTCAGGTAGAACAGCAACAGTAGCTGCAGATGTGTGAACTCTTCCCTGTGTTTCTGTTTTTGGAATTCTTTGAACTCTGTGAACGCCAGATTCATATTTTAAATAAGAATAGATATCATTACCATTAACTAAAAAAATTACTTCCTTAAATCCTCCTGCATCGCTTTTAGAAATACTAATAATCTCAAGTTGCCATTTTTTTTTGGAACAAACTTTTTCATACATCTTAAATAAATCAGCACAAAATAGTGAAGCTTCTAGACCTCCAGTTCCAGCTCTTATTTCAACAATAGCATTTTTCGCATCATCCTCGTCTTTAGGTAATAAGAAAATTTTAAGTTTGCTTTCATATTTATTTTTTTTCAATTCTAAATCACTTAAATCTTTTTTTGCCATTTCTATGATCTCAATATCATTGTTTTTATCAGATAATATTTGTTCTAAATCTTTTTTTTCAGTTTCAAAATTTACATAATCTCTTGCTATAGAAATAATTGTGCCTAAGTTAGAATACTCTTTAGATTTTTCGGCAAAAGATTTTGGATTTATATTACTTGAGGAAAGCTCACTTTCAAGTTTATCATGTTTTAAAATTATATCTTTTACTTTTTCTAGGGGTATCATTACTTAGTAGTTTTTTTTACCTTTTCTTCGACTAACTTTACTATTTTGTCTATAATTTCAGAGTTCGCTACTTTAGTATGAGGTATACCTGATAAATATAATAAATTACTATCATTGCCTCCCCCTGTTAAACCAATTTCAGTTTGTGCAGCCTCACCGGGACCATTTACTACACAGCCTATTACTGAGAGATTAATTGGAGTTTTAATGTGAGATAATTTTTTTTCTAATTTTTTAACTGTCTCAATAACTGGAAAAGCCTGTCTAGCACATGATGGACAAGAAATAATATTTACTCCTCTCGATCTTATCCCTATAGATTTTAGTATTTCGAAACCTGCTTTTACTTCATCTACTGGATCTGAGGACAGTGAAACTCTTATTGTATCACCAATACCTTCCATTAATAATTGTCCTATACCTATTGAAGATTTAATACTTCCAGTAAATAATCCTCCAGCTTCTGTAACACCAAGATGAAGAGGATAATCACAAATTTTTGATAATTCTTTGTATGCTTTTACAGTCAAGAATATATCTGAGGATTTAACACTTATCTTAAAATTGAAAAAATCGTTGTCTTCTAACAATTTAATATTATTTTTAGCACTTTCAACTAATGCTTCTGGACATGGCTCTTTATATTTCTCTAATAAAATTTTACTTAGTGACCCTGCATTTACTCCAATTCTTATAGAGCAATTATTATCTTTTGCAGCTTTAACTACTTCTAAAACTTTCTCTTTAGATCCAATATTGCCTGGATTAATTCTTAAACAACTTGCTCCCATTTTGGCTGCTTCAATTGCTCTTTTGTAATGGAAATGTATATCAGCAACTATTGGAACGTTTATTTCTTTAATAATTTCCCTTAACGATTTTGTAGAGTCTTGATCGGGACAAGAAACTCTAACTATATCAGCTCCAGCCTCTTCTAAGGATAGAATTTGCTTTATTGTAGCTTTTATGTCTGTAGTCAAAGTATTAGTCATAGATTGCACGCTAATAAAAGATTTTCCTCCTACAGAAATATTTCCAACTTTAATTTCTCTAGTTTTTCTTCTATTAATCACTCTGTGGGGTCTGATTTCCATCTTAATCTAAATCGAAAATTGTATGTAATTTTTTTACTGCATTCAAAGTATTTTCTTCATTTATTATCACAGATAATTTTATTTCAGATGTAGAAATAGCCAATATATTTATTTTTTCATCTGCAAGTCCTTTAAACATTTTAAAAGTAATTCCTGGTGTAGAAACCATTCCAGCGCCAACTATTGATACTTTTGAAACTTTATCAGTATAGCTTAAATCTTTATAAACAATATTTTTGTTATTTTCTAATATATCTTTAGTTTTGATTACTTCATCTCTTTTAATCGTAAAAGTAATATCTGTAGTCTTATTATCAGATGATATATTTTGAATAACCATATCAACGTTTATCTGCTCTCTATACAAAGGCTCAAATATTTTAGCTGCAACTCCTGGCTTATCTTCAACTCCAGTCAAAGTAATTTTTGCATCGTCTTTAGAATATGCAACTCCAGTGACACTTTTAGTGTAATCAATACTTTCTTGATCAAATATCTTTGTGCCTTTTCTGTCTGTGAATGTTGATTTAACCTCTAGTGGAATATTGTACATCATTGCAGTTTGAACTGCAGAAGATTGCATAACTTTAGCTCCCACAGAGGACAGCTCGAGCATTTCGTCATAAGATATTTTATCAATCTTTTTTGCAACAGGTATTTTATTAGGATCTGATGAATAAACGCCATCAACATCTGTATAAATTTCACAAGAATCAGCTTGAAATATTTTAGCGAATGCTACCGCAGTTGCATCTGAACCGCCTCGGCCTATTGTTGTTATATCTCCATTCTCTGAAATTCCTTGAAACCCAGGCACTATAGCAACTCCATCTTTTATAAATTCATTAATTTTTCCCACGTTAACATTAATAATTCTAGCATTAGAATGCTCTCCGTCAGTTAATATTGGGATTTGCCAGTTTAACCAAGATTTCGCATTTAAATTAAGATTAATTAAAGCACCAGCTAGTAAGGCACACGCCACCTGTTCTCCTGATGATAAAAGCACGTCAAATTCTCTTTTATTAAAATTTTTAGAAATGCTTTTTGAGAGCTTAATAAGTTCATTAGTTTGACCAGACATCGCTGATACTACAGCAATTATCTTATTACCTAATTCATGCTCTTTTTTGATAATATTTGCCACATGTTGGATCCTTTCTATACTACCAACAGATGTACCTCCGAATTTTAATACTTTTTTAACCATTTTAGAATTTAATATAATTTTAAAAGATTTTAATATAATTTATATAAAAAATAATTATTTAATGACTACTATAAATAAAGAAGAAATTCAAAAGTTTTCAAACCTTGCAGAAGAATGGTGGGATGTTAAAGGTAAATTTAAACCTTTACATATGTTTAATCCTATAAGAATTGAATATATATTAGAAAAATTAAAAAAACATTTTGATCTTGATAGGAATAAGAACAATTTTTTAAGTGAAATCAAAATATTAGATATTGGTTGTGGAGGAGGTTTAATTAGTGAACCTATGGCTAGGTTAGGGGCCAATGTTACAGGAATTGATGCATCTGCTAAGAATATTAAAGTTGCTACAATCCACGCAAAAAAAAATAATCTAAATATTCGTTATTTAAATAAATCTCCAGAGCAAATGGACGTAAGTGAAAAATTTGATGTAATTTTAAATTTAGAAATTGTAGAACATGTAGAGGATGTTAATCTTTATTTAAAATATTGTTGTAAATTACTAAAAAAAAATGGATTAATGTTTACAGCAACTATAAACCGCACTTTTACATCTTATGTTAAAGCGATAATTGGCGCAGAGTATGTTTTAAGATGGTTACCTGTAGGAACACATGATTGGAATAAATTTATAAAACCAGAAGAACTTGAATTAAAGATTTCCAATACAAAATTAAAAAATATTGAGGTAAAAGGTATGAAATTCAATCCAATCACTAACAAATGGAAAAGATCTGACGATTTGTCTGTGAATTATATTATCTGTAGCTTGAAAAACTAATTATCTTTGATCCAAGGCACACTGATTAAATCTATACCTTCCTCAGCCAGCTCTTTTCTTTCTTTAGCTGTTGTGCTGCCATAAATTGTCTTTTTACTTTTCTTATCATAATAAATTTCTCTCACTTTATTACTAAAATTATCTCCAACATATTCAAAGTTTTTTTCAATGTATCTTCTTAATTTAATTAACTCATCTCTTTTGCTCTTGAGATTATTTTTTAAATCATTTTTATCATCCTTTATCATAGAAACCATTGGAGCCATTATAGATTTGCTAATTTTTTTAGAATTACAATAAATACATTCAAGTAATTTTTTTTTATCCAAGTTTTCGAATTCGTCAGAGTCTGCAAACCAACTTTCAAATTCATGATTTCTATGGCACTTTAAATTATATTTAATCATTTTTAATTTCTGTAATCTGCGTTTATATCGATATAATCATGAGTAAAGTCACAAGTATAACATTTGAATGCGTCATTTCCGAGCTTTAAATTTATTTCAAATTCTATTGAATCCCATTGCATATATTCTTTTAGTTTTTTCTCATCATAATTATCAGATATTTTTCCATTTTCTGCTACGATAAAATTTCCTATTTTCACTTTTAATTTTTTTACATCTACAGGCTCTCCTGATTTTCCGATGCCCATAACAATTCTACCCCAATTGGGATCTTCGCCGGCAACAGCTGTTTTAATTAGAGGCGAATTAGCAATTGAAAAAGCAATTTTTTTAGCACTACCTAAAGATTTTGCATTTATAACATTTACAGTAAGAAATTTTTTTGCACCTTCTCCATCAACTACTACTTGTTTAGCTAAATTTAAACATAATTTTTTCAATGCTAACTCAAACTTTTGAATTATTTTATCGTTAAGTGTTAAGTTTTGACCAAGTTTTAAAGTCCTAGTAGAAAAAATTGAAACCATGTCATTTGTTGATTGGTCACTATCAACTGTTATGGCATTAAAAGAATTAGCTACAGATCTTTTTAAAAGAGTTTTTAATAAGTTTGAATTTATATCAGCATTAGTAAATATAAAAGATAACATTGTTGCTAGGTTAGGAGCGATCATTCCAGAGCCTTTGGCTATACCACAAATTCTGATTAGTTCATCTCCAACTATTAATTCTTCATATGCAACTTTCGGTTTTGTATCAGTTGTCATTATTGCTGATGCAATTTTCAGCCAATACATTTTATTTTGCTCCTTTCTTAGTTTATCTACTAATTCAGGCAATCTATCCTTAATTTTTTCTACTGGATACTCTTCACCAATCACACCAGTAGAAGCAAAAATCAAATCTTTAATTTTTACCGTCTCGCTTGTTCCTTTTTGAGATTTGGACTCTTTAATTGTCAAAATTCTGGATAAATTTTTTGCCAAAATATCAATACTTTCTTTACCTTGTTTGCCAGTGAAGGTATTAGCGTTTTTTGTATTAATTAATAAACCTTTTATAATTTTTTTATGTGAATTGTTGTTCCAGGGTATAAATTCTGAGGTTACAGTGCTTGAGGTGGTTAGTGTTGCGTAATTCGCACCTTTGCTAAAATAAAATAATGCTAAATCATCTCTTCCATCACCATACAAATCAGCTGAAATAGAAGACATTTCTAGCCCATCTATTTGTTTTAAAGATTGAAACTCACCCATTTTTGATAATTTTGAATTATCTTTGAGAAAGTTTTTGATGTTTATTGTCATAATTACTATTTAATTTAAATTATAAATACATATATAGATGTATTATGAATTTATTTACAAGAGCATTTAGTAAAATATTTAAAAGCTCCAATCAACAAGAATTAGATCAAATTCAAAATCTTATTTTAGCAATAAATAATAAAGAAAGTGAAATTAAGTCATATAAAGAAAGTGATTTTAAAGAAAAAACAGCAAAGTTTAAAAAAATGGCTCAAAATGGTTCTATTAAGTTAGATGAAATACTTCCAGAAAGTTTTGCCCTGGTAAGAGAAGCAGCAAAAAGAACTTTAGGTGAAAGGCATTATGATGTTCAATTAGCCGGTGGAATTATTCTTCACAGTGGTAAAATAGCTGAAATGAAAACTGGAGAAGGAAAAACACTGGTATCAACTTTGCCGGCATACTTAAACTGTCTCACAGGTAATGGAGTGCACATAGTTACTGTTAATGATTATCTGGCACAAAGAGACTCTAAATGGATGGGTAAAGTTTTCAATTATCTTGGCGTGTCAACAGGATGTATTACTAACAATTTAGAAGATATTAGTAGAAAGAAAAATTATGCTTGTGACATTACTTATGCAACAAACAACGAGCTTGGTTTTGACTATTTAAGAGATAATATGAAGTATGAATTAGCAGAAATGGTTCAAAGAAATCACAACTTTTGCATTGTAGATGAAGTAGATAGTATTCTCATAGACGAATCCAGGACTCCATTAATTATCTCTGGTCGATTAAGCGATAAAACTTCGCTTTATACGACATCAAATGAATTTATAAAAAATTTACAAAAGAATGATTATGAGTTAGATGAAAAAAATAAAAATGTAATTTTAACCGATGCTGGTGTAGACAAAATTGAAAAGTTTGCATTAAGAAAAAATATTTTAAAAAACGACAACTTCTATGATCCAGCAAATTTAGATCTTGTACATCATACTAATCAAGCTTTGAAAGCTAATTTAATTTTTAAAAAAGATACAGACTATATTGTTAGAGATGGAAAAGTTCAAATTATTGATGAGTTTACTGGCAGAGTACTAAGTGGAAGAAGGTTCTCAGATGGTTTACATCAAGCGATTGAGGCAAAAGAAAATGTCAATATAGAAGAGGAAAATCAAACTCTTGCTTCAATCACTTATCAAAACTACTTCAGACTTTACAAAAAATTAGCAGGTATGACAGGTACTGCAATGACTGAGTCTGAAGAATTTTATGATATCTACAAATTAAAAGTAGTTTCAATACCCACAAATAAAGCTATGTTAAGAACAGACTTTAATGATCAAATATTTAGAACGGAAAAAGAAAAATATAACGCTATCATAAAAAAAATTATTGAGTGTAATAGTAAAGACCAACCAGTTTTAGTTGGGACGACTAGTATTGAAAAGTCAGAAAAAATTTCAAAAATGCTTAATGAGATTAAAATTAAGCATAATGTGTTAAATGCAAAGCAACACGAAAAGGAAGCCCAAATTATAGCTGAGGCTGGAAAAACTGGCGCTGTCACAATAGCAACTAATATGGCAGGGAGAGGAACAGATATTAAACTTGGTGGAAATAAAGATTTTAATGAAAATGGTGAACCAAATGATCTCAAGGAATATAAAAAAAATGAGGAGAAAGTAAAAGAATTAGGCGGACTTTATATTATTGGAACGGAGAGACATGAAAGTAGAAGAATTGATAACCAGCTTCGAGGTCGATCAGGAAGACAAGGTGATCCAGGTGCTACCACTTTTTTTATAAGTTTACAGGATGAATTAATGAGAATTTTCGGCGGAGACTCTATTGATGGTATGCTAAAAAAACTTGGCCTAAAAGAGAACGAGTCAATTGATCACCCTTGGATTAATAAAGCCATGGAAAGAGCCCAAAAAAAAGTTGAAACTAGAAATTTTGATATACGTAAAACTTTAATAAAGTTTGATGATGTGATGAATGATCAACGACAAGTAATATTCTCTCAGAGATTAAAAATTTTACAAGAAAATAACATTAAAGAAATTCTTAACAATTTTTTTGATGAAATAATAATAAACTTAGAAGAAATATTAAATAATTACAAAAAATCAAATGATGAAAAATATTTAATTGAATTAAAGAATATTACAGGTAACTCTTTAAATGATAAGCAGCTTCTTGAACTTACTTCAAAAGATAAGGATGCTTTTAATAAAGAAATGAGAGAATTATTTAAAAAAAAACAAAATTATAGGATAGAAATATTAGGTGAAAAAGAAAATAATATTCTCGAAAAAAAAATTTTTCTTCAAATCATAGATTTTTCTTGGAGATCTCATTTACAATATTTAGAACAGTTAAGACAAGTAATAGGATTAAGACAATATGGTCAAAAAGACCCTTTGTCTGAATTTAAAAAAGAGGCTTTTTTCCTTTTTGAGGGATTATTAATCAAAATTAAAAATGACGTGATTAAACTTTTATTAAATTTAAACATTGTAGTTTCTCCTCAAGAAGAGAATTCAGAAAAACAAACAAATAATAGAGATGCAGACAATTTTAAGAAAGTTGGAAGAAATGATAGATGTCCTTGTGGATCTGGAAAAAAGTTTAAACACTGTCACGGTAACATTTAAGATTATATTTTTTTAAAAGCGCTTAATGCTTTTTGTCTAGCTTCTTCATGTATTACGATCGGATAAGGATAGTCGCGACCGAGTTTTAATAAATTGTTATCATTTAATTCCCATGGTTTATGAATAAATTTGTTTGGAACTTTTTTTAATTCTGGGACCCATTTTTTTACGTACTCTCCATTTTTATCAAACTTATCACCTTGTAAAATCGGATTAAAAATTCTGAAATAAGGTGCTGCATCTGCACCAGAACCAGCTACCCATTGCCAACCTGAAACATTATTTGCCTGATTGTAATCTAGTAAACAATTTTTAAAATATTTCTCACCTTCAGTCCAGTTGATAAGCAAGTGCTTAACTAAAAAAGATCCCACGATCATTCTCACTCTGTTATGCATCCAGCCGGTAGAGTATAATTCTCGCATACCAGCATCAACAATTGGGTAACCAGTTTTTCCTTTTTTCCAAGCATTTAAAAACTTTAAATTTTTTTCCCAAGGAAAATCATCAAATTTTTTTGAATAATTTTTATTACACATGTAAGGAAAATAATTTATTAAAGAGTGATTGAATTCTCTCCACCCTATCTCTGCTAAAAATTTACTCACAGAAATATTCTTTAATTTTGAGCACTCTTCCCAGATAGTTTCAACATGTATTTGTCCATGTTTTATGTAAGGTGATAATTTAGACGTTCCAATAGTATTTGGGAAATTTCTATTGACTGAATAATTGTTCACCCTACTATTTAAAAAATTTTTTAATTCTCTTAACGCGCTTTCCTCACTTGGATCCCAAAATTTTTCAAATTTTTTAAACCAATTTTTATATGGATATATTTCACTCTCATTAATTATATTTTTAAAATATTTTATCTTTTTAGCACATTTTGAGATTTTTTTTTCTTTTGGTGGAATTTTCTCTGAATAAAATTTTTCTGCTGTTCTCCAAAAAGGTGTGAATACTTTAAAAGGTGTTCCATTTGCTTTTTTAATTTCTCCAAATTCATTTAAAATATTTCCTTTAAAAATTTTAAATTCAATATTTTTACTATTAAATTTTTTCGTTAAATATTCATCAAATTTAATATAACTAGGTTCATATATTCTATTCCAATAAATTGAAAAATTTTTTTTATCAAAAAGCTTTTCAAAAAAAATCTTATAAGTTTCAGATCGAATTATTTCTAAATTTATATTATATAAGTCTAATTTACTTCTAAATTGTTTTAAAGATTTGCTTACCCACCATTTTTGCGCTTCTTGTTCAAGGAATTTTTTTTCTTTATAAAGAAAAAAAACAACTACTTGTTCGTGTTTGCTAACTGCCTCTAATAATGCAGTATTTTTATTAATTCTAAAATCATCCCTTAACCAAACTAAGCCAATATTTTTAATCATAAAAAGTTTTAACAAAAATAATTTTTATTATCGATGTGTATAAATATCCTAGTGGTGGCCTTGGTAAGAATCGCACTTACGACACATACCTTTTCAGGGTACTGCTCTACTACTGAGCTACAAGGCCTAAAATCTAAAAGTTATTCTA
>MDSW01207024.1_pt1 | contig 12836 bp, 13 predicted proteins | sample 811171 | NCBI WGS metagenome assembly MDSW01 (sample SAMN05326641, study PRJNA326480) | marine metagenome | isolation source: seawater | place: Atlantic Ocean: North West | collected 2012 | reverse complement strand
TTCCTATAGAGCCGTGGTAGACCACCACGTTGATAGGCTGGATGTGGAAGCGCAGTAATGCGTGTAGCTGACCAGTACTAATAGCTCAATTGGCTTGATATATGCACTGAAAAAAATTTTTGATTTTTAAATATAGCAATTTACTAAAATAGTATCGATAACACTATTAAAGGTTCACGTACTTTTTGTTCGATGTTGTTATTAAGAATATTTAATAATATAAACTAACAAATTATAAAGGCATGAAAAATCTAAAATTAGTCAAAGCTAAAGAAGCAAATAAGTTTTTTAATAGAAATTATCAATTTTACGATAATTTTAAAAGTGATTACAGAATATTAGATTTAATAAAAAATAATAAAATAAAACCTAGAAGTATACTTGAAATTGGGTGCGCCAACGGTGCAAAATTAAATGAATATCAATTAAGACTAAATAGTAAAATTAATTATGGAATAGATCTTTCGTCCAAAGCAATCAGTTCAGGTAAGAAAAAGTTTAAAAAATTAAACTTACTTAAACTTTCATCACTAGAGATAAATAAAATTAAAAAAAAATTTGATTTAGTTATTTGTGGATGGTTTCTTTATTTGCTTGATAGAGAAGAAATCTTCAATCAGTTTAATCTTATCTACAAAAAACTAAATACAAATGGATATTTAATAATTGAGGATTGTGACCCTTTATTTAAACATACCAATTCATCAATTCATAATAAAAAACTTAAAACTTTTAAAATGAGTTATGATGCTTTTTTAGAAGAAAGTGGTCTTTTTAAAATGATTTACAAAATAAGGAATAACACTACTTTTATGAAGGCACATGATAAAAAAAGGTTTAAGTCAGACGATAGTTCAATTACACTTTTTAAAAAAATAGATTTTATAAGTTCATATCCAGAAGATTTATAAAATTCTATTTACACTAATACTTGATGAAAAAAAAAAAAATTATATTAATAGGTGCAAGCGGAATTCTAGGAAATTATTTTTTTGAAAATCTAGCCAGAGATAAAGACACTGATATAATATGTGGTGCTGACAATAATTTAAAAACTGATTTAAAATCGAAAAAAAAAAAATATAGAATAGATTTATCAAATGAGAATGAGATTAAAAATTTTTTTAAATACTTAAAAAATTCATATGGACAATTTGACTGCTTAATTAATAATGCTGCTTTCACGACAGAGGCAGCCATCAAAGAGAATAGTTTCAAAAAAAAAGATTATTTTGATATAAGAAATTGGAAAAAAAATATAGATATTAATTTAACAGGAACTTTTTTATCGATAAAATACTTTTTGCAATATCATAACAATAAAAAAAAATTACAAAAAATAATAACCACAGGTAGCATCTATGGCTCAAGTAGTCCGGATCATTCAATATATGATAAAGAAAATTTTTTTACTTCTATAGGTTATAGTTCATCTAAAGCAGGATTAATCGGTATGAATAAATGGCTATCAAAAAAGTTCGCTAAACAAAATATAAGATCAAATATTTTGTCGCCAGCAGGCGTATATAACAATCATAACGCAAGGTTCATAAAAAATTATTTAAGAAATATTCCTGTTAAAAAAATGGCAAATCAAAAAGATATATATGGACTGCTAAAATTTTTAATAAGTGATAACTCAAATTATATAAATGGAGAAAATATTCATGTCGATGGAGGTTATTCGGCATAAATATTTAAATTATGACTAGAGATAGTTTAATGGATATTTGGCACATAGAAAATAATTTCTATCTTAAATCGGATGTGTCACGATTAAAAAAAGCAATATGTCAATTTGAAGTATTTAAAAAAAGTAATAAGGTACCAGGATCTATATTAGAATGTGGAATTTTTAAAGGTTCAAGTTTTATTAGATTGTTAACTTATAGAAATTTATTAGGAATTTATGGAAAAAAAGTTATAGGTTTTGATGCCTTTGGTAAATTTCCGAAACAAAACATAAAGGAAGATCAAAGATTTGCAAAATTTCACGATAAGACTAGTGGAAAAGCTATAAACGAAAAAAAATTAAAAAATTATTTAATTAAAAAAAAATTTAAAAATTTTAGTCTTATCAAAGGAAACGTTCATGATACGATACCAGAATATATCAAGAGAAACAAAAATTTAAAAATTTCTTTTTTAAATTTAGATTTGGATGTATATGAGCCTACAAAATTTGTTTTAGATCAGCTATATAAAAAAGTATCAAAAAATGGAATAATTTTAATTGATGATTTTAAAAAAGTAAAAGGAGCAACACTTGCAACTAGAAAATTTTTAAAAAAATATAAAAAATTAAAAATTCAAAGTTTAGAATATGATAAGAGACTATATTATATTATTAAAAAATAACTCTTCTCAAAAATTCAATGATTAAAAATTATTTGATCACTGGATGTTGTGGTTTTTTAGGATTTTCGTTTTCTAAAGATATTTTAAAATCAAAAAAAATTAAAGTTTACGGAATTGATAATTTAAACAACTATTATTCAAAAAAACTTAAGATTAATAGACTTAGATATTTGCAAAATCATAAGAATTTCATTTTTATTAAGCAGGATTTAAAAAAAAAAGATGAACTTAAAAAAAAACTTAAATCCCTTAAATTTGAATTTGTTTATCATTTCGCTGCCCAACCAGGCGTAAGATATTCAGTAATAAATCCCACATTATATTATGAAACAAATGTGATAGGTTTTAATAATTTAGTGAATAATTTAAATTTTAAATATATTAAAAGGTTTATTTACGCTTCTTCTAGTTCTGTTTATGGTGATCAAAATAAATTTCCCACGAAAGAAAGTGCTAAATTAAAAGGAAAAAATCCTTACGCTATGACAAAAATAATTAACGAATATCAAGCGCAAGCATATGAACAAATATACAAAACTCCATTTATAGGATTAAGATTTTTCACAGTATATGGAGAATGGGGAAGGCCAGATATGTTTATTCTAAAATTATTAGAGAGTCACAAAAAAAAAAAAATTTTTTATCTTAATAATAATGGTAATCATAAAAGAGATTTTACATATATACAAGATGTCAATAAAATTCTTGAAAAAATAAGGTTTGCCAAATTGCCTAAAAATAATAAAGTTTTTAATGTATGTGCTGGAAAATCAATTAACCTTAAATTATTACTGAAAGAAATTAAACTCTATTTCCCAAATATTAAAATTAAAAATACCAAGAGAGATAATGCAGATGTATTAAATACTTTTGGTAGCAACAAAAAAATCATCTCAATTTTGAAACTTAAAAAATTTATATCATATAAAGTCGGTATCAAAAATACAGTTGAATGGTATAAAAAATCAAAGCTTTTTTGAATTGTTTATATTATTTTTGTGTCTTTTTTTTTAATTGATTTAAGTTCATTTAAATGATGCCTATACCAATTTACTTTGATAAACTTTTTATTTAACCTTAGAACATATGGATTTTTTTTAAGGTACCTCATAATTTTAAAAAAAGAGAATTTTTTATCGCTTAAATAAAATTTGTTATAAATTTTTGATATTAATAAAAAATCCTCTAAATAGTCTAAGGTTAATCTATATTTATTATAAAATGTTTTTTTGATATAAGGTGGCCAATAATTTTTTATTATAAATTTGTCAGGATTATCCCAGATATAGGGTGTAACGTGTTCTTTCTCAAAATTCTTTTTTGCTTCCATATAAGCTTTTTTTAAAGCTTTGAATGTAAATATTTCTATATCAAATCCATCTGGAAATGCAGTCGGATGGAGATTACTTATATAATCACATTTGTTTTTTTCATAATAATCTAAAATTTCATCAATAATTCTGTGATCCATTAGAGGACAATCAGATGTAATTCTTACTATTAGGGTAGTTTTGAATTTTTTTGCACATAGGTAATATCTTTTTAAAACATTAAATTCATCATCACAAAATATATCAATTTTATTTTTAAAGTACTTCTTGATAAATAAGTTTTCTTTTGAATTAGGAATTGCTAAGATAATTTTATCAATTTTTTTGGATAGACTTATTCTTTCAATTAAATGATCAATCAATGCTTTTTTAGGTCCTGGCAAAAATATTTTTGCGGGAAGTCTTGTACTGGACATTCTGCACTGAATAATGCAGTGGATTTTTTGTTTCATCGATAATATGTTAATTTTAACTTTTTTTAAATTTTATTTTTAAATTATTATAGTGCCCTAACGGTTGTTCTCTTAGTTCAAAATAATGACAATCACCCTTTTGGTCATAAGTGTAATGCCAATTTCTTTTTAAATGATCCTTTAAAAATCTAGCATTTGCTGTTCTTCCATCTACGACTATAAAAGTACCAGGTTCTAGAAAGTATTCTAAAAAAAGAATATCAGCAGACATGGGAAATCTTGATATATTGTTCAAATTAAATCCATCTAAGCTCTTTTTAACTGCGTATTGAGATGGTCCATCTAAATATATTAAATCAGGTGAAATATTTGGAATATTTGTACATTTTGTTGCATACTTACCTTTATATTCTATTAATTTATTCTTAGAATTTATTAGCGTGACATGTTTTTTTAAATACTTTGGTATTCTTTTTTTTGTAATTTTCACAAAATTCTTACTTTCTTCAAGAGAATAAATGTGAAATTTTTTTTCTACTCTTATATTTTTTACGTCTTTAAAAAAATTTGAAAGAATATTACATGCATCAGCAATAAATACTGTTGAATAACCTGAACCAATTTCTAAAGTATTAAAGATTTTTTTTCTCAGAACAATCCAGTGTAAACGACATAAATCATCCATTTCAAATATGTGCGGTTTTTTATAATTTTTCATTACATTTATTAGGTGTTTTTTAGATTTATCAACAACTTTATCTTCTGGGATATTTTTGACTAATTTATCTAAATCAAAAAATTTTTTATAGGAATTCACTTTTGATTTACTATTAAAACTTTTTATATTAAATTTTTTTAAAAATTTATTAATTGATGTAAAGTTTTTATTTTTCATTTAATATTTATAATTATTTAACATATCATAATATTATATTTAAACTAATATATAACCATAAAATCTCTCATTTATAGTTTAAAGTGTTTTTGTTTTTCTTTATTCCAAAAATTCTTTTTTTTAATTATATTGTAAAATTTATTAGCCGAGTTTCCTTTACCAAAATTTAATTTTTTTAATTTTTTTATTTTTTTTATAGATTTAATTCTTTTTAAGATTTTATTTTCATCAAAACTACTATTAACTATGGTTTTAGAAAAAACTCTATTTTTCTGACGATTTCCCAAGTTTATTGTTGGCACACCATATACAGGAGCTTCTCTAATACCTGAGCTTGAATTGCCAATAATAAATTCTGCGTTTTTAAGTAAAGTAAGATAATATTCAAATCTAATAGAAGGTAATAATTTAAAATACTTATTTTTTTTTAATTTAAAAATTGATTTTAAAATAATTTTTGAAAAAGTATCATTATTTGGAAATATTACTATATAATTCTTTTTTGATCTAATTAAAGATGAAAATAAAGTTTTATTTTGTTTAATTATTTCATTTTTGTTAGCTGTAGTAACTGGATGAAATAAAAAGATACTATATTTTTTAAAAATTATATCATATCTTTTTTTACATTCTTTAATCTTAGGTAAATTTTTACTTAACATAATATCTACTTCTGGAGAGCCAATCACATATATGTTTTCCTTAATTTCACCCATTCTAACAAGTAATTTTTTTGCTCTTTCATTTGAAGTAAAATGAATATGAGATAATTTTGTTGTTGCATGTCTAAGAGATTCATCAACAGTTCCCGAAACTTCCCCTCCCTCGACATGAGCTGTTAGTATATTATTAAAATTGCAAGAAATAGATGCAGCTAAAGTTTCAACTCTGTCTCCATGAATTATAAATAAATCAGGTTTTATTTTTTTTATTATTTTTGAAAAGACAGCTATACTTTTCTCAGCTATTAAATCCATGCTGTCACCAATCGCAAAATTTTTAGTTTTTATCATTTCAATATTTCGAAAATCTTTCTCAATTTCTTTTAATGTATAACCATACAATTTATGCATATGCATACCAGTTATGAGCAATATAGGTTTAAATTTATTTGAATTTGAAAGTATTCTTACTAAGGGTTTAATTTTACCATAATCTGCTCTTGTACCGGTTAAAAACAGAACTTTTTTCATGATTATTTAATATCCAATTTTTTAATTAATTTTCCCGCAATAATATTTCTTCTTGCCCTTTTTCCAATTAAGTATTTAAACTTATCTGCTAAATAATCGCCTGTACCTGGTCTTTTAACCCAAATATTTTTCTTTGAAATCAACTCATTTTTTTTTATATCTTTTGTACAGACAACTGAAGCAAAAGCAAATAATGCAGTTTTCTTTTCAAGTTTTGTAATAAATCTCTTTTTTCCATTTGAATAATGGATGATTTTTGCTGAATTAGTTAAGTCTTTAAGCTCAACAGGATCCATTGAACAAACAATATCCGGTCCTTGTCTTTTATTTGTATCAGTAAAGTGTTTTTCGATTATTTTTGCACCCTTCGCAATAGCTGACAAACATGGAATTATACCTATTGAATGATCAGAATAACCCACAATCGCTCTTGGGAATTCTTTTTTTAATTTTTGTATATAATCTAATTTTAAATGCTTATAATCAGCTGGATATTCGCTGACACAGTGCATTAATGCATATTTTATTTTATACTTCTCAAATATTTTTACACTTTTCCTGACTGCTTTTAAATCATTCATGCCAGTACTCATTATTATAGGTTTTTTGAATTTACAAATTTCCTCAATTAATGGATAATTGTTACATTCACCAGAACCGATTTTAAAAACTTTTAGATTTATTCTATTTAATTTTCGAGCCGCTTCTAATGAAAAAGGTGTGCTTAAGTAAACTGCTCCTTTTTTTTCAACAAAATTTTTAAGTTTGATTTCATCTTTGAACTTTAAACAATTTGATTTTACTACATTATATATACTTTTTTTTGCATTCGAAGGTATAACATTTTTTGCTTCATCTGCCATTTCTTCGTCTACTAAGTGTGTTTGATTTTTAATAGCACTAGCTCCATTTTTAATTGCTAGCAAAGCCATTCGTTTTGCAATTTTTAATGATCCTTGATGATTTATTCCAAGCTCAGCAATTATAAATGGTTCACTTTCATCATTTATAATTTTATTTTTAATTTTTATCATTTGCCAGTTAATCTATTAAACCCCATTTGTTTAACCGGACCCAATAAATTTTTCTCTATTTTACCTTCTGAATTCAATTTAGATATTTTTGAAAAAACCTCTGATACTGCCAAATCATATTTTCTCAGTAGTCGGGGTGTATGCATATAATTTGCATAACAAGAGGCACCTGCTATTATATTGTGTTTTAATAACATTTCTTGAATAAAGAATGTAAGTATCGAGGGCCAATTTTTATCTAGAATTTTAAAACTTGCTAGTGCATCAATTCCCTTAATTTCTATTTTTAAATTATATTTTTTTGCATTTTTTTTCCATATCGATTTAATTTTTTTACCATTACTTAAAACTTTTTTGTAAACCTTTTTTTTTTTAAATTGTTTAATAAATTCTAATGCACAAGCAGGACCAAGTCTTTCCGTCCATAATGCGCTACTAATAAAAGTGCTTAATGAGCTATTCATAATTCTTTTTTTTCCTACGATAACACCCATAGGAATACCATTAGCTATTGTTTTTCCATAAACAACCATATCAGGATTTACACCTATTAGTTTATGAATGCCCCCAACACTCATACGCCAACCCGAGGTAATCTCATCAAAAATTAATACCGTGTTATGTTTTGATGCAATCTTTCTTAATTCTCGAATATATTTTTTTTCGGGAAAAGACTCTCTTGCTGGTTCTAAAACTATTGCAGCACAGTTTTTAGCTTCTTTCTTTACGATTTTTTTTAAATCTTTCCAATCATTAAATTTGAAAGGTATTGTTGAATTTTTTAAATTTTTTGGGACACCTTTTGGATTTATTCCAGGTAATAAATGATAAGAAAGCTTATCTTTAGATTTTAAGTTAGCAGCAAGGTACCAATCGTGCCAGCCATGATATCCACAAAACAATATCTTTTCTCTATTTGTGAACGCTCTTGCTATTCTAATCGCTACTGCCATACTTTCTCCACCACTTCTAGTATATTTCACTCCACCTGCCCAAGAATGTAATTTAATCATTTCATCAGCTAAATAAACGTCTTCTGGAGGATTAAGTGTAGACATTGATCCTTGGGAAAGAATTTTTTTTGCAACTCTATTAATATTTTTATCTGAATAACCTAAAACACAAGTGCCAATACCAACTAAAGTGAAATCAGTATATTTTTTTCCATTTAAATCCCATAAGTTTACTCCTTTTGCTTTAGAATAATAAATTGGCCAGTTGTTTCCGGGAAGAGATAATTCAGGTCTTTTACCAAAAAGTTGGGATATTCCAGGAATTATTTTTTTTGCTTTTTTATATAATGAATTTCTTTTCATAAATTTTTAAAATAACTCTTTAAGGAAATATTTTAATAAAATCAATCCATTATTACCACTTTTTTCTGGATGAAATTGAAATGCTATTACTTTATTTTTTTTTACTATACTTGAAAAATTTAATTTTCCATTAAAAGAATTTCCTAACTCTATTTCTTTATTTTTACAATTTACAAAAAAAGAATGTACAAAATAAAAAGCACTGTTTATTAAATTGTTTTCTAAATATCTGTCCTGAATTAAAGTTTTTTTGTCTTTAAAATTTATTTTATTCCACCCAATGAAAGTTGGCTTAGCAACATTATATTTTTTAAAATTTTCAACTTTCCCCTCAAAAAAACCAATTCCTTTTGTTAAACCAAATTCCTCACTTTCTTCAAATAATAATTGCATACCAAGACAAATACCTAAAAAATTTCTATTTTTGTCCAATGCTTGTTCAATAGTTGTGAGTAGTTTGGTATCTATTAGCTTTTTCATTGCTTCATGATAAGCACCTACACCAGGGAGAACTATTAAGTCAAATTTATCTATATTTCTCTTTTCACTTATGATTTTTACATCAAAATCTAGATATTCTAAAGCTCTTTTTATACTTAGAGTATTGTGTATTGATATATCTATTATTCCAGCCAAAAGTTTTTTCATTATCTTATTTTTATATTCTTTGATTTAAGATATTTTTTTAAATCTTTAATACTAAAAAAAAACTTATTATTGTAATTTCTACTCGTTAAAAAATCAGTGCTACCCTGCAGGGGTATTTTTTTATAATCTATTAATTCTTTATAATAATTAAAATGAAATGCAGAAGCTATGATTATACCATCAATATTAGTACTTTTAAAAAGTTTGCAGGCATCTTCAGGATTTCCTATGCCCCCATGAGCTAATAGGGGTATTGAACATAATTCTGATGCATGCTCATAAAGAGATAGATCAAAGCCTCTACCAGTGCCTTCATTATTGATTGAAGTCAAAATAATTTCTCCTACTCCTAAATCTTGTACTAATTTAATCCACTCAAAAACATCAATATTTGTCTCAGTTCTTCCACTATCTGTATAAACTTCATATTTTTCTCCAACTTTTAGCGTTTCAATTGTTATTGTAATTGTTGATGATCCAAAAATCTTGACTGCTTCTTTAATGAATTCTCTATCATTTATTGCAGCGGTATTTATTGATACTCTATCAGCACCATTAGTTAATATTTCTTTAATATCTGAGATATTTCTTATACCTCCTCCCACAGTAATAGGGGCAAATATGTTTTTTGTAATTTTATTTGTAAGAGACGCTAATTGATTTCTTTTATATAAACTTGCAACAACGTCCTGGAAAATCATTTCATCAATATTTTCCTCAAAATATTTTTCGGCAAAAAACTCTGGATAACCAAGTATTCTTAACCCTTCAAGATGCATACCTTTGACCAAAAAATCATTTTTTATATCTAACCTAGCTATTATTCTCTTAATCAAAATTTTCTAAAGTTAATTATTTTTAAAATATTCCCAAGGAGGATTTTTAAGCTCCCACCGATTTGATTTTTTTACCCATATGTTATCAGGCCTAAATTTATCACACAAATCATCAAATTCTTCTCTAGTCATAGATATATATTCTAGAAATTCTTTTTCATATTTTTTTGGAAACTCACCGTCAAATTGTTTTATTAATCCAAGACCCTCCTCTTTAGTTATATGTCCGTTTCTAACCTCCATTGTTGAGTCTGACATTGCTCTTCCAAAACCAAATTTTATGTGCGAAGTATAATAAAAAAAACCATCTGTCTTATCGTCGATACTTGCATATTTTTGGTAAGTTCCTTCAATTCTTTCATTATTAACTCGAAAACCTGTATTTTCAGTAGCATAATAAAAATTTTCTTGCGGTATCCATTTTAAATAATAACCTAAAAAATGAGTTTCAATTTTTTTTTCCTTAAAAGTATTTGCATCTAAAGGAAGATAACACTCGAAGTCATTAATATTGTATCCTTGTTCTAAATGATATGATATTGTATCTCCGCCTAACTTTATATCCTCAACCTTAATTGAGGACAAAGAGTCCTGAGTAAATCCAGGATGGGACTCTTTTATATCTGATGAAAATTTTTTTGCATCTCCTAGTTTGGTTCCATAATCTGATGGTGTTTCACCATAAAAGATTAGAGGTATATTAAATAAGCTTGCTAACTTAGCTACAAAATTTTTTTGACCAATTATAAATGGTTGAAATGGATGAAGAATATTAATCGTCGCTCTTCTAGTCAAATATCTGTGAATTTTTCCATTTGGTGTAAATAAATAATTATCAAACCCACCTACATTGATCCAATTTTGAAAATTCTTCCATCCAATTTCAGTATAAATATGAGGTGTCCACGTAACTGTTAATGGTCTCATTTTATATTTATATTTAAGAATATGAGACTGAAACGAACTATCTTTTCCACCACTTCCACCTACTATACAATTATATGGTCCTTTTACATTTTTATATTTTTTTGAAAGCTCTAATAGTTCTTTTTCTCTTTCTTTCCAATCTATCTTACCATTCCATTTTTCCTCTACAACTTTACATGCATGACAAACATTATTTTCGTCAAATTCTATGGGTATTTGTATGGTATGCTTATCATGTTTATATTCGTTTGTAGAAGTTGGTTGCTGATTTGTGGTATTACACTTTATACAATATTTGACTTCAATAGGCATTCCATATCTTCCAACTTGTTTAGTATTTTTTGTATTCATTTATTTTTATTTTTTAGTTTAGTATTTAGCTCTGATTTTAATTTGTCATATTCCTGCATTTTCCTTTTCATAAAATTTATTGTAAGTTTAGTTTTTGAAGCTATTCCTTTTGGTGTTAGAATATATAAATAATTAAGTTTTTTTGGATTATTGCTAAAGTTTTTAATTTTAACCAAACCTTTGCTCTGCAGTGCTTTCAAGCAATAATTAAGTTTACCAAGACTAAACCCAAGTTCTTCAGCCATTTCTCTTTGTGAAATTTTACTATTCTCTCCGATTTTTCTTAATATAGCAAATTGATCTTCGTCGGTTTTTTTAAGTTTATTCATAAATTGTAGAACAGTGTTCAAATTATGAAAATGTTCAAATTATGAACGATAATAAGGAAAAAAATTAATAAATCAAATAAATTCTTGTAATTTTATTGTTATAAGTATAGTTTTACGTTCATTTATCTAGATAAGTAATATTAAAGAAAAATAGAGCGTTCAGTGAAGATTGTAGCATATTGGTTATATAAAAATAAAAATTTTAAGAAATATTTCGAAAAATATTATTTAAAACAGCTTAATGTAGGTTTTTAAATAATGTTTATTAAGTACAAATTATTATTTCAATTTTTTCTAAACGAAGTTTATAAATTTAAATCTAAACTTATATTTTTAGTTAATTTTTTTAAAGAAGTTTCAATTATAAAATTAATTTTTTTTAAATTTAATAAAAAAAAATTTCCATTTAGAAACTCTGACTTAAATGAATATTTAAAAAAAAATATTAATATCTGGAAGAAATATAATTTTAAAACTGAAGATAAAATATTAGTTGATTTTACTGTAGAAAGACATCCTCTTTATGCAATAGCAAATTGCCTTGTTTCAAAAGAAATATCGAAGTTTGAGAAACACGAAACAATAGGATTTGTTTTTAAATATGATTACTTATCTTACTTAATAGCTTACAGCTTTGGTATTAGAGAATTTATTTTTTTTGATTATGGAAATATTTTTACAAGGTTAAAATTTTTTTTAAAGTCGATCAACTTAATTTCAAATAAACAATTACAAAAAAAAATAATTAAACTGGAATATAAAAAATTTGATTTAGGAAAAGCAGCGTATGAGCATACTATGAGAAATTTTGTAAAAAAAATACCTACGGAAAAGGATAATTATTTATTTTATATTGCTTTAGCAAACGGACTTTATTCAATTGAATTTATAAAAAAAATTTTTAATAATTTTAAAATTTCAAATTTAGTATTAAGTGAGTTACAATATATACCAAACAGAATTCTTTTTTCTCAATCATTGCAAAAAAAAATTTTAGTTTACTCACGATATACTGGACACACTGGAGAACCTTTAACAGTTAGGCTTTATAAAAATATAAATCATCAAAATAGTTTTAGAATAAAAATTTCTGAAAATTTTGTTTCTTATCTTAAAAACAAACCATATTTAAAAAAAAAAAGTAATGATTTTTTTTTAAAAAGTAACTTTACAAACAAAATGGGAATAGAGGAGTATTTTGTCGA
>MDSW01155346.1_pt1 | contig 12836 bp, 12 predicted proteins | sample 811171 | NCBI WGS metagenome assembly MDSW01 (sample SAMN05326641, study PRJNA326480) | marine metagenome | isolation source: seawater | place: Atlantic Ocean: North West | collected 2012 | reverse complement strand
CATCAAATGTTTGTAAAAAATATCTTGTAGAATTTGTTTCAGCTAATCCAACTGGACCTCTTCATGTCGGACATTGTAGAGGAGCTATCTTAGGTGATGTTATATCCAATTTGCTAATTTTTAATAACCACAAAGTAACAAAAGAATACTATGTTAACGATTATGGTAATCAAATTATACACTTTACAAAGTCTGTTTATTTCAGAATACGTGAAATTTTGTTTAAAGAAAAATTTCCTATTGAAAATAAAGATCTTTACCCAGGAGATTATTTAATAGATATTGCAAAAAAAATAATAGATCAAAATACAGGAATAAACTTTGATAATTTTGATAGTATTTCTAAAGATTTAACAAAATTATCAGTTTTTGAGTCTCTCAAATTAATTAAATTTAATTTAAATAACCTGGGTATTTCCCATGATAATTTTGCAAGCGAGACTGATGTTGTATTAAATAATGAAGTAGATCAAGTAATAGATAAGTTAAAAAAAGACAAATTTGTATATTTAGGAAAAATTAAAGCGCCGGAAGGAGAAGATTCAAAGAATTGGATTGAAAGAGATCAGTTGCTTTTTAAATCTACAGATTTTGGTGACGACAAAGATAGAGCTTTACAAAAATCAGATAAATCTTGGACTTACTTTGCTAGTGACGCTGCGTATCACAATACTAAACTAAAAAGAAATTTTGATGTGCTTATAAATATTTTAGGCTCTGACCATGCGGGATATATTAAAAGGATTACATCTGTAGTAGAGGCTCTCTCTGGAGAAAAGAACAAATTAATTTGTAAGGTTAGCCAGTTAGTTAAACTGATTAAAGATGGGCACCCATTTAAAATGTCAAAAAGAAAAGGTGACTACATAACAGTAGAAGATTTAATAAGTGAAGTTGGCAAAGATGCTACAAGATTTATAATGCTAAACAGAAGTAATGATGTAGAATTAGATTTTGATTTTACTAAAGTCAAAGAAAAATCAAAAGACAATCCTTTATATTATGTTCAATATTGTTACGCCAGAATTTCATCAGTGTTTAGAAATTTAAATAAAAATATAAATGATAAAATTGAAATAAATAACTATGATTTTAATTATACGGACGATGAAATTAAAATATTTAAAAAGATATCCCAGTGGCCTAAATGTATTGATATTGCTACAACTAAATTAGAACCTCACAGAATACCGGTATATCTTTATGAGTTAGCTTCAGAATTTCATTCTTATTGGAATATGGGCAAAGAGGATGTTTCAAAAAGATTTATTGAAAAAGATAAAAGCATCAGTGTTGAAAAAATTATTTTTTTAAAGATAGTTTCAAATACAGTTAAATGTGGAATGAATATTATAGGTGTTGAAACACCTGAAAAAATGTAATGATTAAAGAATTAAAATATTTATTCTTCCTTATAGTTATATTTTTTTTTATTTTTTTTACAGCAAGATTTTACTTTTCGGAAGAAAATTATAAAAAATCATATAGAACTGTATCTCAATTAGATCAAAAAATTAAAGATTCAGAAAAAGATTTGATATTACTTAAAAATAATACTGAAAATATTATTGAGTTTGTTGAGTATAAAAATAATAAGAATACTAAAAAATTTTCTTTTTGGGATCTAATATATAATAATGAATAAAAAACATAAATCTTTCATATGTGGTATAAAAGGAAAATACCTTTCTATTAATGAAAAAAAGTTTCTTATTAAATATAAACCTTGGGGTATAATATTATTTTCAAGAAATATAAATAGTATAAAACAGACAAAAATATTAACTAAATCGATTAAAAAATTATTCAACAATGATAATTATCCAATTTTAATTGATGAAGAGGGTGGTCGAGTTTCAAGATTAAAAAAATTTATAGATAGTTCTATATTTACCGCCAAATACTTTGGAGATTTGTATAAAACAAATAATAAAAAATTTGAAATTTATTTTAACGTTTATATTAAACAAATTTCTTATCTTTTGAAAACACTTGGAATAAATATCAATACTGTTCCGGTTTTAGATATAAGAAGGTTTAAATCTCATAATATTATTGGAGACAGATCTTATTCTTCAAATAAAAAAATTGTCTCCAAAATTGGAGATATCTGTATAGAAAAATTTCATAAAAATAGAATAGGAACAGCAATGAAGCATATACCGGGTCATGGATTAGCAAAATCAGATAGTCATAGGAAACTGCCAATTATAAATAAAAAAACTAAGTATTTGATAAAAAATGATTTTTTAACTTTTAAAAATAAAAATTCTTTAATTGCTATGACGGGTCACTTATTATTTAAAGATATTGATAATGCAGAAACAGTTACTCATTCAAAAAAAATGGTCAGATTAATTAGGAATAAAATTGGATTTAAAAATATATTAATTACAGATGATTTATCAATGAAAGCTCTTAAGTACTCATTAAAAGATAATGTTAGAAAATCATTTCTTGCAGGTTGCAATTTGGCACTTCATTGTAATGGAAATTTAAAAGAAATGATAATAGTGGCAAAGAATTCTCCATATATTAACAATTTTATTTTAAAAAAAACATCACAATTAGTTGATATAATAAGTTAAAATTAATTATGGAAAAAACTGATTCTCTTGAATTTAATGTTGAACTATCTTCTTATAAAGGTTCACTAGAAATACTTTTGGATTTAGCGAAATCTCAAAAAGTAGATTTAGAAAATATATCAGTTACAAAGTTAGCAGATCAATTTCATGATTTTATAACTAAAACTAAAAATTTAAATCTAGAATTAGCATCTGAATATCTTTTAATGGCTACATGGTTAACATATTTAAAATCAAAATTACTATTACCAGAATCTGAAGAAGAAGAGTTTAAGGCTCTAGAAGTTGCTGAAAAATTAAAACTTCAACTAAAAAAACTTGAATTAATAAGACTACTCTCAACTCAAATGTTAAATAGAAAAAGATTAGGAAGAGATGTTTTTATGCGTGGATCTAAAAGCGGTATGAGATCTATTTATGATTCAAAATATACATTAACTTTATTTGAAATTTTAAAAACATATTCAAATATTGTTATGACTAAAGATTTTCAAAAAATGAATATTCCGAAGTTACCTGTATTCACAACAGAGGATGGTATTAGCAGAATAAAAGGTTTTTTTGGAAAGTTAAATGAATGGAAAAATATTTCTGAATTGATACCTGATAATTTTAAATCTTCTAAAAATCTAAAAAGAACTGGTCAAGCTGGAATTTTAGCTGGTTCACTAGAACTTGTTAAAGAAGGAAATGTTAAGATTAAACAAAATAGTTTATTTGAAGATATATTTATAAAAGAGAATTAATGAATAAAGCTAAAAAGAATAATGTAGTAAATTTCCCTGGCAAAATTACAGATGCAGAAAGAGAAGTCGAAGCAATTATTTTTGCTGCTGCTGAACCTCTTTCTGTTGAAACAATTGAATCAAAACTTTCAAAAAAAATTGATATTATTAAAACACTAGATAAATTAAAAAATTTTTATACTAATAGAGGTATTAATTTAGTTTGTATATCTAAAAAATGGTCTTTTAGAACAGCAGAAAACCTTTCCTCATTGATGTCTCAACAAAAAACTGTTGAAAAAAAATTATCTAAAGCTGCAATAGAAACTTTAGCTATAATTGTGTATCACCAACCTGTTACTAGAGCTGAAATTGAAGAAATTAGAGGAGTTGCTTTTGGAACAAATACACTTGAAATTCTTATGGAATTAAATTGGGTTAGACCTTTAGGCAGGAAAGACGTACCTGGAAAACCAATTCAATATGGAACATCTGAAGACTTTTTAAGTCATTTTAACTTACAAAAATTATCTGATTTGCCAACTGTTGATGAATTGGGTTCAGCAGGTTTAATTGATACAACAAATGTTGATGCCTCTATATTTGGTACAGGTAAATTCTATAAAGAAAAACAAGAAGACAAAAAGGAAAATATTTACTCCGAGATAGATGAAATGTTAAGTGGCACTCTTAAAAATGAGGATGATTAGTAAAAAGATACTTTTAAAAATCAAATTATAGAGGTATAAGATAACAATGAGTATAGGATTTTGGCAAATAGCGATAGTTGTAATTTTGGTTGTATTACTTTTTGGAAGGGGAAAGATTTCGAGTTTAATGGGTGATGTCGCTAAAGGGATTAAAAGTTTTAAAAAAGGTATGTCTTCTGACTCTACAGAAGATAGTGAGCCTAAAAATATTTCAGATAATCAAGACTCAAATAATAAAGAGTAACTAATGCCACAGATTGGCTGGTTTGAAATCTTAATAATTGTTTCAATTGCAATAATAGTTGTTGGACCTAAAGATTTTCCGGTAATGTTAAAAAAGGTTGGTTCATGGATTGGCTCTGCAAAAAGATATATTTCCGATATCCAAAATCAAGTTACTGATGTTACTCAAGAAAAATTTGATAATATAGATGATAAATCAAAAACTAAAAAAAATAAGGACGAAATAAAAAATGACTAATAATGACAAAGAAGGTGGATTTATAAGTCATTTAACTGAGCTAAGACAAAGACTTATCAATTCGTTAATTTTTTTAGCATTATTATTTGTTCTTTGTTATTTTTTTTCTGAATACATTTATGGTTTCCTTGTAGAGCCTTATGCAGAAGCAGTTAAAAATGATAATACAGATAGAAGATTGATATTTACAGCATTACAAGAGACATTCTTAACTTACTTAAAAGTATCTTTCTTTGCTGCATTTTTTATAACAAGCCCTTTTCTTTTGATACAGATATGGAAATTTATTGCTCCAGGCTTATACAATCATGAAAAAAAAGCTATTATGCCTTATCTAGTTTTAACTCCAATACTTTTTTTATTAGGTGGAATGCTTGTTTATTATTTGATTATGCCTTTAGCTATTAAGTTTTTTTTGTCTTTTGAAAGTGCTGGAGTTAGTACAAATTTACCAATACAGCTTGAAGCTAAAGTCAACGAATATCTATCATTAGTGATGAAATTAATTTTTGCTTTTGGTCTTAGTTTTCAATTGCCAGTAGTTTTAAGTTTATTGGCTAGAATAGGTGTTGTAAATTCAACATTTTTGAAAGAAAGGAGAAAATATGTTGTAGTTATAATATTTGCAGCAGCAGCTATATTAACACCTCCGGATCCAGTAACTCAAATAGGTTTAGCAATACCATTATTAATTTTATATGAATTATCAATTATTTCAGTAAATATAATTGAAAAAAAAGTAGAGAAAAGAAATGCATAGTATAAAACATATTAGAAATAATTTTGAAGTTTTTAAAAATAGCATCAAAGGTAGAAATTTTGATGTTAGTTTAAATGATATAATCGAACTTGATCGAGAAAATAGAAATTATATTCAAGAAAAAGAAAAGCTTGAAATGGAAAAAAAATCTATTTCAAAATCTAAAGATGAAAGTTTATTTGCTAAATCAAAAGAAATATCAGTTAAAATTGAAAATTTAATTAAAAAACAAAAAATAGTAAAAGATAAACTTGATAATATATTAAATGCACTACCAAATATTCCTTTAAAAGATGTTCCTATAGGAAAAGATGAAAATGATAATAAAGAGATTATTAAAATTGGAAATATAAAAAAATTTTCATTTAAACCTAAATCTCATTATGAAATTGGAGAAAAACTTAATATGTTGGATTTTGATCTTGCTACAAAAACATCAGGATCAAGATTTGTTTTTGTTAAAGATAAGCTGGCATCACTAGAGAGGGCTTTATCGAATTTTATGATTGACACTCATACAAAAGTTAATGGTTATACTGAAATTTCACCACCTTTAATGGCAACTGATAATACAATGTTTGGTACTGGACAACTACCAAAGTTTGAGAATGATCAATTTGAAATTAAGTTTGAGGATAAAAATGACCGAAAATTCTTAATTCCAACAGCTGAGGTAATTTTAACTAATATGGTTAAAAATCAAATTATTAATATTAAGTCATTGCCAATGAGACTAGTTGCTTCTACTCCATGCTTTAGAAAAGAAGCAGGTAGTTACGGAAAAGATACTAAAGGAATGATTAGGCAACATCAATTTTATAAAGTTGAACTTGTTAGTATTGTTGAAAATGACAAGTGTACAGATGAACTTGAAAGAATGACAAATTGTGCAACAAAAATATTAGATGATCTTAAACTACCATATAGAAAAATTATACTAAGTACTGGTGATATGGGTTTCAGTGCTGAAAAGACTTATGATATTGAAGTTTGGCTTCCTTCAGAAGAAAAATATAGGGAAATCTCTAGTTGTTCTTCTTGTGGAACTTTTCAGGCAATGAGAATGAAAGCAAGATATAAAAATAAAGATAATAATATTGAATTTGTTGGCACTTTAAATGGAAGCGGACTTGCTGTTGGCAGAACTCTAATAGCAATATTAGAAAATTATCAAATTGAAGATGGATCAGTTATAATTCCAGAAGTTCTAAAACCATATATGGGAAATATTGATAAAATCTCTGTCAATTAAGAGTTGTCTTTAAATATCAGATAGTATAAATAATCGTAAACTTTAGAGAACATCATGGATGCTGGAATTGGACAATTTATACCTTTAATTTTAATTTTTGTTATTTTTTACTTTTTTTTGATTAGACCTCAACAAAAGAAGGTTAAAGAACATAAAATAATGGTAGAAGGATTAAAAAGAGGAGACAAGATAATAACAACTGGTGGCATAGTAGGAACCGTTGAGAGAATCATAGATAATGAAAAAGTTGAAGTTAACATCTCAGAGAATGTAAATGTTGAGATTGTCAGAGCAAGTGGTATTCAAGGGTTAGTAACTACGGTTGAGCCTAAAAAATAATAATCAAATTTAAAGTGTTATACTTTTCTAAATTAAGAGTAATTTCAGTATTATTATTTACTTTAATAATCGCTTATTTTGCTATTTCAAATTTTACAAAATTTGATGATGATTATTTTTCAAAAAAAATAAAATTAGGCCTTGATCTTCAAGGAGGTTCTTACTTACTTTTAGAAATTGACAATAAACCAGTTATTACACAAAAATTACAAAGTAAATTAATTGAATTAAAGAGATTTTTTAAAGAAAAAAAAATAACATTAAGAAATTTTTCTATTGATGGAAATACAATTATTTTTGAATCAATAAGTGATAACGTTGATGAAGTTAAAAAAATTTTAGATGATGATAAAAGTGAAATTAATCCTTATTTTCAGCAATATAAATCTCATCAATTTGATTTTATTGAAGATAATAATTTTTTTAAGCTCAATCTATCAAATTATGGGTTAGTTTTATTAAAAAATTCATCTTTAGATCAAGCTATTGAAATAGTAAGAAGAAGGGTTGATGAAGTAGGAACAAATGAACCCAATATATTGAAGAGAGGAAATGATAGAATTTTGGTTGAATTACCGGGTTTAGATGATCCAGGAAGAATTAAATCATTACTTGGCAAAACAGCGAACCTAACTTTTCAATTTATAACTCAGAATTCGGAGGAATCATTTGGAACAGAAAAATTAATGTTTGAAGATGAATCCGAGGAAGCAATTGTTAGTAAAAGGATTGTTTTAAGCGGAGATAATTTAGTTGATGCGAAACCCACTATGGATACGCAAACAAATGAAACAGTAGTTACTTTTAGTCTCGATAGGGTGGGTGCTAAAAAATTTGGAAAAGCTACTAGCAATGGTGTGGGTAAAAGGTTAGCAATAGTTTTAGATGGCAAAATTATTAGCGCTCCTTCTGTAAGAGAGCCAATAATAGGAGGATCAGGACAAATATCTGGTGATTTTACTTTTCAGTCAGCAACAGACCTAGCATTATTATTAAGATCTGGTGCCTTGCCAGCTCCTCTAACTATCATTGAGGAACGAACAGTGGGACCGGACTTAGGTCAAGACTCTATTAAAGCAGGAATATTCTCTCTAATAATTGGTTTTACTTTAGTCGTTTTATTTATGATATATAAATATAGAGTTTTTGGTATAATTGCTAATTTAGCTTTAATTTCAAATTTATTTTTACTAGTTGGAATTTTAACTTTATTTGAAGCAACTTTAACCTTACCTGGTATCGCAGGAATAATTCTTACAGTCGGCATGGCAGTTGATGCAAATGTACTAATTTTTGAAAGAATTAAGGAAGAAGTTAAAAATGAAAAAAATTACATATTTGCTTTTGACTCAGGTTATACAAAGTCTAGAACAACAATATTGGATGCGAATATAACAACTTTAATAGCTGCTTTCATACTTTTTTTTATGGGATCTGGTCCTATAAAAGGTTTCTCGGTCACCTTAGGCATAGGAATATTAACTACTTTATTTTCTGTTTATTTTATAGCTAGGTTGTTTACAGCTTTTTTTGTATTAAAAAATAAAAATAAAGAAAAATTAATTTAAATGAAAACCATCAAATTTAATAAGCTATACAAACAATTAAATATCACATCTTTAATTTTAATAGTTGTTTCATTATTTTTGTTATTGTTTAAAGGTCTTAACTATGGCGTAGATTTCAAAGGTGGTACTTTAATAGAAATTAGAACAGACCAAAGTTCCTCTAAAATATCTTTAATTAGGGATAGCTTTAATCAAATGAACCTTGGAGATGTTTCAGTAAAAAGTTTTGGAAACAAAACTGATTATATTGTTAAATTTGAGAAACAAAGTTCTAATGATCCAGATTTCATAGACAATATTAAGAAAAAATTGTCAAATTCAATTACAAATGTAGATTTTAGGAGAGTAGAAAATGTTGGTCCAAAAGTAAGCGCTGAATTACTTAGATCCGGAATTATAGCCATTGGACTATCATTAGCTGCTATGCTTTTATATATATGGATAAGATTTGAATGGCAGTTTAGCTTAGGAGCAATTGTTGCACTATTTCACGATGTAATTTTAACTTTAGGTATATTTTCTCTTTTCTCATTAGAGATAAATTTATCAATTGTAGCTGCTGTATTAACAATAGTAGGATACTCAATGAATGATACAGTTGTAATCTTTGACCGTGTAAGGGAAAATTTAAAAAAATACTCTGATATAAAAATTTTTGAATTAACAAATATTTCTATAAATGAAACTTTATCAAGAACAATAATTACTTCTGTAACAACATTATTGGCTTTAACATCAATATATTTATTTGGTGGAGAAATTTTAAAGGGTTTTTCTTTAGCAATGATTTTAGGAGTAATTTTTGGAACTTATTCCTCTATCTATATAGCAAATCCAATCTTAGTTTTTCTTAAAGTAAACCAAAGAACAATTTTAAAAGAGGAAAAAGATTAATATAAGTTTTGTGCAGCTACCATTGATAACAACATTGGTAATGATAACAAAGTATTCGTTCTAGAAAATAACATTGCAATTTTTGCAGATTTAGCTTTTAATTCAGGATCGCAGTCTACAATACCTAAAGCTCTTTTTTGATTTGGCCATATTACAAACCAAACATTAAAAGCCATTATTAAACCTAACCACATTCCAATTCCAATAGCTGTATTTCTTCCACCGCCAGATCCTATTCCCAGTGTCATAGCTTGATGGACATATCCATTAAGATAAGCCAAAATTAATCCTGATACTACAGTTAGAAGTGCTGCCCATCTAAACCAAAATAGTGCTGAAGGTGCAATAAATTTTCCAATTGCTGGTTTTTGTTCATCAGGAATTTTAGGCATATTAGGAATTTGTACAAAATTAAAATACCATAATAGGCCAATCCACATAATTGCAACAACAACATGAATATATCTGAACAACCAGCTCCAAAATAATAAATCAAAGTCAAAACCACCATTCCCGAAATACAAACCTAAAAATAGAAGAATTGATAAGGCTAAAGAAATATGAATAGTTTTTGAAAGTGATTGCAGAATCGAAGTCATAATAATTTTATATACTATTTTTTTTAAAATTTAAGCTGTTTTTTTAAACTTTCCATTCAAAAGGGGTGTTAAAAATTTCCCTGTATGACTTGTATTTACTTTAGCTATTTCTTCTGGTTTTCCTTCTGCAATAATATTTCCACCCTTTACACCACCTTCTGGACCCATATCTATAATGTAATCTGCAGTTTTTATTACATCTAAATTATGTTCTATTACAACAACAGTATTTCCAGTTGCAACAAAAGTATGTAAGATTTCTAAAAGTTTTTTAATATCATGCTGATGTAATCCGGTAGTTGGTTCATCTAATATATACATTGTTCTTCCAGTCGATCTTTTTGAAAGTTCTTTTGCTAATTTTATTCTTTGAGCTTCACCACCAGATAACGTAGTTGCTTGCTGACCAATTTTTATGTAACCGAGTCCAACTTTTTTTAAAGTTAATAATTTAGTTCTAATATTTGATATATTTTCAAAATAATCGCAACCTTCATCAACGGTCATATTCAAAACATCAGCTATGCTTTTATCTTTAAATTTAATTTCTAGAGTTTCTCTATTATATCTTGATCCTTTACATTCATCACAGGTTATATAAACATCAGGTAAAAAATGCATTTCATACGTTATCACACCATCACCTTCACAAGCTTCACATCTTCCACCTTTTACATTAAAAGAAAATCTTCCGGGTTTATAACCTCTACTTTTAGATTCAGGTAGGTTTGTAAACCAGTCTCTTATAGGTCCAAAAGCTCCTGTATAAGTTGCTGGATTAGATCTTGGTGTCCGGCCTATTGGCGATTGATCAATATCTATAACTTTATCAATTAACTCAATTCCTTTAAAACCTTTAAAAGGTTGAGGTATTTTTCTAGATTTATTATTGTTTAAAGTTAAATTTAAAGCATTAAATAAAGTTTGTAATATTAACGTAGATTTACCACTGCCTGAAACCCCTGTAACACAAGTAAAACTTCCTAAAGGAACTTTAAGATTAACATTATTTAAGTTATTTCCTGTAGCACCATTTATTTCTAAAAATCTTCCATTTTTAGCAAGTCTTCTTTTTTTGGGTATTGGTATAAAACTTTTATTAGATAAATATCTACCAGTAATACTTTCATTATTTTTTAATATATCTTCAAAACCTCCTTGGGCTACTACAGTTCCGCCTTTATTTCCAGCTTCAGGACCCAGATCAATAATATGATCTGCATTTTCCATCGTTTCAGTATCATGTTCAACAACAATAACTGTGTTTCCTAAATCACGGAGTCTTTTAAGAGCGTCTATTAATTTTACATTATCTTTCTGATGTAAACCTATAGAAGGTTCATCAAGAACGTATAAAACACCAGTTAACCCAGATCCAATCTGAGATGCTAATCTAATTCTTTGAGCTTCACCTCCTGATAATGTTCCAGACTCTCTAGATAAAGTTAAATAATCCAATCCTACATTAAGAAGAAAATCTAATCTTTCGTTTATTTCTTTTAAGATATGTTGTGCTATTTTTATTTGTCTTTTATCTAATTTTTTATTTAGTTCTTGAAACCATTTTTTAGCATCATAAATGGATTTTTCAGTAACTTCGCTTATATTAAATCCGTTAATTTTAACACAGAGAGCCTCATCTTTAAGTCTAAATCCATTACATCTTTCACATTTTGTATCAGATTGATATTGGCTAATTTCTTCTCTTTTCCAATCACTATCCGTTTCTAAATATCTTCTTTCAAGATTATTTATTACTCCTTCAAATGTTTTTTTATGAGAATATTTTTCGTATCCATCATCGTAAGAAAATTTAATTTCTTCCTCATCAGATCCAAATAATATAATGTTTTTAATATTTTTTGAAAGTTTTGACCATTTTTCACTTAAAGAAAATCCATAATGTTTTGCAATTGAAGCTAATGTTTGCGCATAATACATAGAAGTAGATTTTGACCAAGGTTCAATAGCACCATCTGCTATACTTTTTTTTTCGTCAGGCACTACTAACTTTGGATCAACGTTTAATTTAACACCTATACCTTCACATTCTTCGCAAGCTCCGTAAGGACTATTAAAAGAAAATAGTCTTGGTTCAATTTCTTCTATAGTAAAACCACTTTCTGGGCATGCAAATTTTGTAGAAAAAATTAATTTTTCAGTTTTTCTATATTTTTTTGGCAAAGTTTCATTTTCATACTCTACAAATAAAAGACCATTTGCTAAGTTTACAGCTGTCTCAACGCTTTCTGCCAATCTATTGCCAAGTGATGAATTTATTATAATTCGATCTACTAATATTGAAATATCATGTTTTATTTTTTTATTTAAATCTGGTAAATTTTCGATTTCATAAAGTTTATTATCAATTTTGATTTTTCTAAAACCTCGTTTTTTGTAATTTAAAATCTCTTTTTTATATTCGCCTTTACGTCCTCTAACTACCGGAGCATATAAAAATATAGTAGATTTTTTTGGTAATTCTTTAATTTTATCTACTATCTGACTAATTGTTTGTGATGCTATAGGTTTCCCTGTAAATGGTGAATATGGAATCCCAGCTCTTGCATAAAGTACCCTCATATAATCATAAATTTCTGTAACCGTAGCTACGGTTGATCTAGGATTTTTGGAAGTATTTTTTTGTTCAATTGATATTGCTGGACTTAAACCTTCTATTAAATCAACATTAGGTTTTTTCATTTTATCTAAAAACTGTCTTGCATAAGCTGAAAGACTCTCCACATATCTTCTTTGTCCTTCAGCATAGATTGTATCGAACGCTAAAGAAGATTTTCCCGAACCAGATAGACCTGTAATTACAATAAATTTATCTTTAGGTATTTCTAAAGAAATATTCTTTAAATTGTGCTCTTTTGCGCCTTTAATAACTATCTTTTTAAGCATAATTTTTGTTGCT
>MDSW01154478.1_pt1 | contig 12838 bp, 14 predicted proteins | sample 811171 | NCBI WGS metagenome assembly MDSW01 (sample SAMN05326641, study PRJNA326480) | marine metagenome | isolation source: seawater | place: Atlantic Ocean: North West | collected 2012 | reverse complement strand
TTTTCCATTTTATTTATTTATTATTTTATTAATATAATTCATAGCAACAAAAATTCCATAATTATTCCAGTGAGTGTCATCACGCCAAAAAAGATATTTTCCCTTAGACAGATATGATGGAACGCTGTTTTTCATTTCATTTGATAGATCATATACAGGAATATTAAACAAATTAAATTCTTTTTTTAGAACCTTAAATTTTTTGCTTTCATCTTCCATATCTATTTTTATATAATTTGAATATACTCTTGTTTTTGTAGGTATAAAAAATACAGCATTAATACGATCAATTATTTTTTTATCTTGAGGAATATATGTTGAAAAATTATCATTAGTTTTTTCTGGGGTATTGTAATTGAAACCAACAACTTTATCTCCTATTTTAAAATATTGAATTGGGCTTCCAGTATTAGTCCAAGAAGATAAAATTTTTCTATTCAAATGGTGTGTTTTTGCTCTTATGTTTCTTAAAAAATAATTTTTTTCAGAAAATACCATCAACAAAAATTTATCTTTATTTCGTTCTAATCTTTCGTATGCAAATCTAATATCTGCTTTCCATTTTACAATTTTGTAACCTCTCCAGTAAATGTATCTAGAATTGTCAAAAGAAATACTATTTTCTTCGACTTTAATTTTTTCGAAATCATTTCCCTCAAAGTAAAAAACGAATATCTTTGTGTCATTTTTTAATACCTTTATATATTTTTTTATTAATTCTTCATAATCTCTTGGTGATACACCTGCCCAAGATATGGTTGCTACTTTTTTTCTAGATATGTCACTTAGAATGTTTGCAGGCATATGTTCTTGCGAGGTACCTTGCGCACTAATAAATGAATCTCCCACTAAAATAATATCAGATTCACTTATATCAAATCTATCATTTCTTAGTCCGTAAGAATCAGTTACAAATTTTTGTTTTCTGCTTTCAACTATTTTTTCCCTTTTTTTGTTGAGTCCACCATCTACAAAATAAAGATCCCCAAAACGCATGAATATCGTATCTGATACATTGCTTTCATATTTTTTATCTTTTGTAGAAAATTTTTCATGCCCCCTATAAAAATATCCATATTTTTCATCTTTTCCTAGGCTTAAATCAATGATTATTACAATTATGACAATAAGAGAATTTAAAATTAATATTGAATAAATTTTGTTCCTAAAAAAATAAACAATTGAAGAAGCAAATATTATATCAAATAAAATAGGAAAGGCGATTAAGCTTATTATAAGAAAAGTTGAAAAAAATAAAATTGTATTTACGAATACTTTTTTTAACAGCATTTAGGCTAATATATAAATTTTATTATCCTTAATTTACGAAATATTTACGTTTACAGAAGATTCTGGAAGATCTTCACCAAAACATCTTTGATAATATTCTGCAATTATTTTTTTTTCTAATTCATCGCATTTGTTAAGAAATGTAACTCTAAATGCGTAGCCAGTGTCTTTAAAAATTTGTGTGTTCTCTGCCCAATGGATTACAGTTCGGGGGCTCATTACAGTTGATATATCCCCATTTACGAAACCATTTCTAGTTAAGTCAGCTACTTTTATCATGTTTGAAATTTTTTCTTTTCCCTCTTTATTATTAAAAATTTTATTTTTAGCTAATACAATTTCCATTTCTTTTTCAAACTTAAGATAATTTAAAGTTGTTACAATATTCCATCTATCCATTTGGCCCTGGTTGATTTGTTGTGTACCATGATAAAGTCCAGTAGTATCTCCTAATCCTACCGTGTTAGTAGTAGCAAACATTCTGAAAAACTTGTGCTGGCTTATGATTTTATTTTTATCAAGCAAAGTAAATTTTCCATCACTTTCCAATATTCTCTGTATTATAAACATTACATCTGGCCTACCAGCATCATATTCATCAAATACTAGTGCTATAGGATTTTGAATCGACCAAGGCAATATTCCCTCTCTAAATTCTGTTACTTGTTTTCCATCTTTTATTATAATTGAGTCTTTCCCTATTAGATCTATACGACTTATGTGACTATCTAGATTTACTCTAACGCATGGCCAATTAAGTCTTGCCGCTACTTGCTCTATATGAGTTGATTTGCCCGTTCCGTGATATCCTTGAATTAAAACTCTTTTATTGAAAGCAAATCCTGAAAGAATAGCAAGAGTTGTATCTCTATCAAATTTGTAATTGTTATCAATTTCTGGAACATATTTGTTTTTCTTTGAGAAAGCATCTATTTCCATGTCAGAGTCCAGATTAAATGTTTGTCTTACAGAGATTTTAATATCTGGTTTTTGATTTTCTAAAACTGTATTCATCTTTCTTTGCTCACACTAAGTTTAAGTTGGCTATATGCTAAAGTCACTTTCTTTAAAATATCTTCGTATTTTTTACTGCCCTGATTTTTATCAGGATGATATTTCTTTACAAGTCCTTTAAATTTTTTTTGTATATCTGACCACTTTGCCTCATATTTTAGTCCTAAAACCTCTAAAGCATGACGGTCTTTTTCAGATAATTTTGATTTTTTAAAGTCTTTAAAGCTAGGATTTTTAAAAATATTGATTTTATCCTCAAGTGCGTTACTCCAAAGAACTTTAAAAAAATTTTCTGAGGAACTGAAACTTTTTGTAGGTTTATGCCATGTTAGATCAGATTTAATGAAATATTCTACCTCGTCTTGACTCATATTTGAAAAATAGTTCCAGTTTTTGTTAAATATCTTAATATGTTCAAGACAAAGGTATCTAAATTGCCTGCTATTATCTCTTTCTATTGGCGCTTTATATTTACCTATTTCTTTACAGTTTTCCCAGTCACAAATATTTTTCATACAAATTTGGATTATATAGTACAATATATGTTTAATGAAAAGTTTAATAGAAACAATTAAAGAAAAAATTATAAATAATATACAAGTTAATAATATAGAAATAATTGACAATACCCATATTCATAAAAAACATAAATCTTTTAACAAAAGTAAGCTTCATCTAAAAATAGTAATAGATTCAGAATATCTAAAATCCTTAAATAAACTTGAGTCTCATAAAAAAATAATCAATATTTTAAAAGAAGAAATAAAAACAAAAATTCATTCTATAGAAATTAAAATTAAATAATTTTTTTAAGCACTTCCCTCATTTGTTGTGGGCTTATCTTAAAATCACCTGGATTTGTGGTTTTGCCAATTTTTTTTAAAAGTATCAAGTTTATCTTATCATCGTAATTTTTTTTGTCATATCTCATAAAATCAACAATATTTTTAAAATTATTTTTAGATACAAAGTATTTTAAATTGCTTGGTAAATTATAAATTTTATAAATATTCTCAATTTTATTTAATGTATCATAAGAACAGATTTTTTTTCTAAAGGATAACCTAGTTGCTAAAATCATTCCAACCAATACAGCCTCTCCATGATTTATTTTTCTAGAATACCTATTCGCTGCTTCAATTCCATGAGCAAATGTATGGCCAAAATTTAAAATCATTCTTCTATTTTTTTCTTTTTCATCTTTGTTTACAAAATCTAATTTAATATGACAACTTTTTGTAATTACATTTCTTGCCATTTCAGAATTAAATTTTTTTAAAATACTATCTGAATTTTTAACAAGTAAATTAAAAAATTTTTTGTCGCAAATAAGAGAATGTTTTAAAATTTCTCCAAATCCACAGACTAAATTTCTTCTTGAAAGACTTTTTAATAGTCCAAGTTCACTAATTACTGCCTTTGGTTGATAAAATGAACCTATGAGATTTTTTCCTTTATTTGAATTAACTCCAGTTTTTCCTCCAATAGATGAATCTACTTGTGCAAGTAAAGTAGATGGTAGATTTATAAAATTTACTCCCCTTTTTAAAATGCTGGCAACGAAACCAGCAAAATCACCTATAATACCCCCACCAGCTGCAATAACAAGATCATTTCTACTTAAATTATTTCTTAATAAATTTTCCACCAGATTATTAACTTTAGCAAATGATTTTAAATTTTCATTAGGGAGATATTCATATACGTAAATCTTATAATTTTTTATTTGTCTTTTAATTTTATTTTTAAATTTACTTGGTATTTTTTTATCTAAAATTAAAGCTATTTTATCTGTTTTAGGGCATGATTTTTTAATTTGCTTTCTAAGTAAATTTATTGCTCCATCACCAATGAATATTGAATAATCTGTATTTTTATTTTTTACACGTATTTTAGTTATTTTCATAAAGCTTTTTTATTTGATCTACAATTTCATTTTTATTTTTAAAATTACAGTTAATTTTATAATCAGCTAACGAATAAGTTTTTTTTCTTTGATCATATAATTTTTGTAAACTTTCTTTAGAATTATTATGTAACAGTGGTCTTTTTTTGTTCATTGATACTCTTTTGAAAATTTCATCAATATTTAGGTCTAACCATACTGAAAAAGTGGTTTTTTTAATATTTTCTCTAATCTTATCATTCATGAAAGCCCCTCCGCCTAATGCAATAACTAATCCTTTCTTTTTAAAAAGTTTTAAACTCTCCTCTTCCTCAATTGATCTAAAATAGTCCTCTCCTTTGGTTTCAAATATCGTTGAAATTGAAAGTGATAGTCTTTTTTCAATAATATCGTCTGTATCTATAAATTCCATACTCAGTGAGTTTGACAGAGATTTGCCAATTGTAGATTTGCCTGAACCCATCATTCCAGTTAATACAAGGTTTTTTTTCAATTTATATCCAAAATTTCAATTTGATTTATCACAAATTTGTCTTATTTCTTAAGTTTAAATATATTTTATTAACTATGCAACCGAGATTACAACGATCACGAACTGGCCCGCCATTTATTAAAGTAATTGCAAAATTGCTATTGGGGCTTTTGTTTATATTTTTAGCTTTTTTCTTTGTAGAAAAAATTGATTTTCCATCTCCTCAAAAAGAAATAATCAAAGATGTCACTGATAAAGTTATCAAGCTTAGGTAGTAAAATTTTAATTATACTGAGTTTTTCTATATTTTTGAAATTTAATGTAATTGGAGCAGAACCGATAGATATATGGAAAAAAGATAAAAATGAAAAAAACATAAATATTGAAAATAAAAAAATAGAGAAAAAGTCTCAAATAGATTATTTAAAAAAAAATAAAGAAGCTAACAAAATAAAAATTGTTGAGGATAAACAAGAGGATCAAAATTCAATTCAATTATCAGGTCTTTACGATCCGCAAAAAAACGATTTAAATATGTCAATGTGGTCAAATACTGATGGTTCATCAATTAAGAATACTTTTAATAGAATTGCTAAAATTAAGCTCTCTAATTTTTCTGAACAGCTTTTTATTGATACAATTTTTACCTACTCATATCCACCAAAAATAAATTTAACTAAAGAGGAGTTTTTAAAACTGAAATTACAATGGTTAGTCAAAAACAATAAAATTAATCTTATAGAAGAATTTTTAAATATGAATTTAGAGTTTCAAGGTAAATCAGAATTAATTAAATATTTAGTAGATCACTATATAGCTTTAGCTGATATTTCTAAAAGCTGCGAAAACGCTAATCTTATTAATAAAGATATCAAAGATAACTACTTAGATAAATTTAGAATTTATTGTTTAATTTTAAATAAAAAAAATGAAGAAGCCTTAATAAACTTTGATTTGCTTAGAGAAGAAGGTAGATCAGATAATTTTTTTACTAATAAAATTTTATTTTTACTTGGAGTAAATGAAAAACCACACAATAAAATTTCCGATAAAAATCTTTTATATTTTTATCTTTCCTCAATTACAGTTGAAGATTTTAAATATGAGCCAACCCAAAAAACTGATAAAAATATTTGGAAATATCTCACTGCTTCAAATTTAATATCTACTGAACAATTAGAGGATCCAGAGACAATAAATAAATATGAAGTAGCAGCACACCAAGGAACATTTGATAAAAACAAAATTTTTGAAATTTATATGTCAGTCTCTTTTAATATAAATCAGCTAATAAATGCTGAAACAACTTATCTAAGTTTGACAGGATATGAGTCCAGAGCATTAATTTATCAAAAAATATTATTATCGGATAGCTTAGAAAATAAATTAGAATTACTCTTTCTATTAAAAGACCTATTTGAAAAAGACAAATTAGGAAATATTTATACCGAATATTTAAGCGATACTTTAAAATCTTTAGATTCATCCGATATTCCAGATAATCTGAAAAAAACGGTGGAAAGAAATATAATTTTAGAAAAGACCGAAGAGCTAGGTAAGATCAAATATGACGATAAAGTTCTACACCGTTCTAAGGCTATTAAATTTTTTACAGAAGAGAACGCAAATAAGGAAAAAACCAACAAAGATTTTTTAAATGTTTACAAAAAAATAAGTAAAAATAAAAAATATTTTTTTTCGATTAAAGACGTTATACTTTTAGAGAGTCTATCTTCCGATGGTTTTAAAATGCCCAAAGAGCTTAATATTAGCTCACTATCTAAGAATTTAACAGTTCCTCCTAATATAGGAGCCCTTATAGAAAAGGAGGAAATTGGAATGTTGATGCTTAAACTTATAGAAATAATAGGAAGTGATGATGTACAGAACCTAGATCCGGAGACATTATATTTTATTGTTAATCTTCTAAACAAGGCAAAAATAAAAAAAGTTAGAAACAAAATTCTAAATCTCACTCTACCTTTGAGAGTTTAATTCATATATAAAGACTTTATGACTGTAAGGAGAATATTAACTGTACCTGATCCATTATTAAGAAAAAAATCAGCATTGGTTGATAAGGTAGACAAAGATATTAAAAATTTAATGAACGATATGTTAGAAACTATGTACGATGCTCCCGGAATAGGATTGGCTGCGATACAAATTGGAATTTCTAAAAGAGTAGTAGTTATGGATATTTCAAAAGAGGCAGATAAAAAAGAACCAATGTATTTTGTTAATCCAGAAATTACATGGAAATCCAGTACAAATGCCACTTACGAAGAAGGATGTTTATCGATCCCAAATCAATTTGCTAAGATTGAGAGGCCAGATAAGTGTAATGTTAAATTTTTAAACTATGACGGTTTAGAAAAAGAAATAAAGGCAGAAGGTTTATTAGCCACATGTATTCAACATGAGATTGATCATTTGAATGGAGTCTTATTTATTGATTATCTTTCCAAGCTTAAAAAAAATATTATAATAAAGAAACTTTCAAAAAATAAAAAAGAATTAGAAAGAATAGTAGTTTAATTTCAAAAATTTAATGTCACTAAAAATTGTTTTTATGGGAACACCTGAGTTCTCGGTACCGATTTTGGAGTGCTTGGTAGGTTCGGATCATAAAATTTCAGCAGTATATTCCCAGCCAGCAAGTAGGGCCAATCGTGGTCAAAAAATAATCTCTTCAAAAGTGGAAATTTTTGCCATGGAGAACTTATTAAATGTAAGAAGTCCAAAAAAATTAGATACTGATGAAGAATATAATTTTATAAAAAATATTAAACCAGATGTAGTAATAGTAGTAGCTTATGGGAAAATCATACCAAAAAGATTTTTAAGTTTAGCTAAATATGGATTTATTAATATTCATGCATCATTATTGCCAAAGTGGAGAGGAGCAGCTCCAATACAAAGATCTATTATGAGTCTCGATAATGAAACCGGGATAACATTTATGAAAATAGTTGAGGAGTTAGATGCTGGACCTGTCATGCATCAAGATAAAATTAAAATTAATGAAAATGTAGATAGTTTAACTTTGTCAAAAGTATTATCAAAAATAGGAGCAAAATCTATTTTAGATATATTGCGCAAAATAGGTAAGGGAGAAGCAAAATTTATTGAACAAGATCACAACAAGGCAACATATGCAAAAAAAATTTCTAAAAAGGAAGGACAAATAAAGTGGGATGAAAGTGCAAAAAAAGTTTTGGCAAAAATTAATGGTTTAAATCCCAATCCTGGGGCATGGTTTGAATATAAAAATCAAAGATATAAAGTTTGGAAGGCAAAAATAGTAAATCTGAACGGTGAATTTGGAAAAATATTGGATGACAATTTTACAGTTGCATGTAAAGAAGGAGCTATACAAATTCTTCAAATACAAAAAGAAGGAAAAAGCAAACAAGCGATTGATCAGTTTTTACTCGGAAACAAAATAAATAAAGGTCAAAACATATCTTGATACTTACATATCAAATAAAAATTGAGTACCTAGGAACAAATTTTGTAGGGTGGCAATTTCAAAAAAATGGACTTTCTATCCAAGAAGTTTTGGAAAAGGCAATATCAAAAATTTTAAAGGAAAAAATTAAAATTGTAGGATCAGGGCGTACAGATGCCGGAGTCCATGCAAATGAACAATCAGCCCATTTTAAAACAAAAAAAAAAATAAACGAAAAAAAAATTTTCTTAAATTCTATTAATTTTTTTCTTGCAAGATATTCTGTAACCGTTCTTAGTATAAAAAAAAGATCAAAAAAATTTCATGCTAGACACAGCGCCAATAAAAGAGTCTACAAGTATTTAATCATTAATAGAGACTCGTCTCTGGTTCTAGAAAAAGATCGAGCCTGGCATATTAAAAAAAATCTTGATCTAAAGATTATGAAAAAAGGAGCTAAAATATTGAAAGGCACTCACAATTTTTCAACTTTTAGGTCATCTTCTTGTCAATCAAAGTCTCCAATAAGAACACTTAAAAAAATTACAATTAAGAAAGAAAAAAATAAAATAACACTAACATTCGTATCAAAGTCGTTTTTACAACAACAAGTAAGATCTATGGTAGGTTCTTTAAAATATTTAGGTGAGGGTAAATGGAATTTTGAAGACTTTAAAAAGGCATTTAAATCTAAAAAAAGGTCAATGTGCGCACCTCCAGCACCTCCCTATGGACTTTATTTGGATAAAGTGAAATATTAAATTTAAAATGAATAATTTACCCAAAAAAATACCGATATTTCCTTTAAGAGGAGTTATTTTTTTTCCTGAAACAAATTTACCACTAAATATATTTGAAAAAAGATATTTAAAAATGGTTAATGATATTCTTAAAAATAATAAATATTTAGGAATGGTTCAATCTAAAGAAATTAGCGGTGAAGTATATAAGGTTGGTTGTTTAGGAAAAATTGATGAATATAATAGAACTGAGGATGGAAGAATTTTAATTAATCTTAAAGGCATAAATAGATTTCAAATAGAAGAAGAAATAAAAAATAATGAACCTTATAGAGAGTTTTCAGTTAAGTATGATCTTTTCAAAGAAGATGCAAATACAAATAAAATTAAGATAAAAAATGAAATTTTAACCGAGCTAATAAATAATTCTAAAATTCTTTTTAAAAAACAGGGTATTTTACTAAATTGGGCTGAACTATCTAAGTTAAGTATTAAAAAACAAATTTACAATTTGGCTATGATCTCTCCAATTTCTGAAGAAGAAAAACAAAAACTGATTGAAGTAGTTGAGTTAGATGATGTAGCAAATATATTAAACGAGATAGCTAAATTCAGTTTTTATGAAGACTCTGATCAAAAGAAAATTTTACAATAGATCTACTTATTTTCAATTAGAGCTCTTAAATGCATCTCTGTGCTTTCTTTAAGTGCATTTAAATCGTAGCCACCTTCTAAAATTGATACTACTTTACAGCTACTGATTTTATTTGTAATTTCCAATGTTCTTTTTGTAATATCGTAAAAATCTTTTGATTTTAAATTAAATTGGGCAAGCGGGTCATTCTCATGAGCATCAAAACCTGCTGAAAATAATATAAACTCTGGTTTAAATTCTTTAAGTTTTTTTAAAACATATTCATAAGCATTGAGATACTCTTCAGAGTTTGTTCCAGACGGCAAAGGTATATTCAAAACATTGTTATGTTTACCTTTCTCGTTATTTGAGCCAGTACCTGGATAGAAAGGATATTGATGAGTTGATATATACAAAACCTTTTCATTTTCATAAAAAATATCCTGTGTCCCGTTTCCATGATGAACATCAAAATCAATTATTGCAATCCTGTTAAATTTATATTTCTCAATAAGATAGTAGGCACCTACAGCTACATTATTGTAAATACAAAATCCCATTGCCTTATTTTTTTCCGCATGATGTCCGGGTGGGCGAACAGCACAAAAAACGTTTTTAAATTCTTTATTTTGAACACTATCAACAGCAGTTATAATAGAGGCAACAGCATCTAAGGCAGCTTGTTTACTTCCTGGAGATACAATTGTGTCACCGTCTAAAAAATGTAAACCTTTTTTAGGAAAAGACCTTTCTACTTCATTTATATAATTACTGTCGTGGGTAATTTTTAAATATTTAGAATCAAACTTGCTTGGTTTTTTCCAACCTAACTTTTTATTTTTTTTAAGATTATCAATGACAACTGAAACCCGATCAGCTCTTTCTGGGTGGCCTTTTCCCGTTTCATGATTGAGATAAGAGTCTGTAGTTATAATACCTGTTTTCACTTAAAATAACTTACCAAAATATTTTGATATATTTTAGTTAATTTTTTTAAGTCTGAAATTGATACACACTCATCTACTTTGTGCATTGTTTTACCAACTAAACCGAATTCCAAACAAGGTGCAATATTTCTTATAAATCTAGCGTCAGATGTTCCACCAGATGTAGATAGTTTGGGTTTAATTCCAGTAATCTTTTTAATAGTATTTTGAATCATATAAGTAGTTTTATTGGGTTTGTTTAAAAATGCTTCACCAGACACCTCATATATTACTCTAAATTTACATTTATTATTTTTAGTTATAGATCTAAATATATTATTTAACTTTCTTTTTAATGAACTAGACGAATGCTTATCGTTGAATCGTATATTAAACACAGCATTTGCCGATCCTGGAATTACATTATCAGCATAGTTATCTATATTAATTTTTGTTACTTCTAGATTTGAGGGTTGAAAATTTTTTGTTCCGTTATCTAATTTTAATTCTTTTATCCTTTTTAGAATTTTTATAATTGTATTGGAAGGATTGTTGGCTCTATGAGGGTAGGCTACATGACCCTGCGAACCGATTATCGTGAGCCTTCCAGTTATGCTTCCTCTTCTCCCGATTTTTATCATTTCACCTAGTTTATTTGGATTGGTAGGCTCACCAATAAGGCAGAAATTAATTTTTTCTCTTTTTCTTTTTAAATATTTTACAACTCTTTTTGTTCCGTTTACAGCCAATCCTTCTTCATCTCCAGTAATTAACAAACTGATTGAACCTTTAAAATTTTTACTTTGACTTTTAAATTTACTAACCGCTGCTACAAAACATGCGATTGAAGCTTTCATATCATTAGAACCTCGGCCAATTAATTTGTTATTTTTTATAATTGGTTTAAATGGATTAACAGTCCAATCACTTATATTGCCTGGAGGTACAACATCCGTATGTCCAGCATAACAGAAGTTTGGAGAAGATTTGCCAAGTTTTGCATATAAGTTCTTGACATTTTTAAAATTAATTATTTTGCAATTAAAACCAATAGATCTTAAATTTTTGGCCAATAGGTTTATTGCTCCAGCATCGTTGGGAGTGATACTTGGTTTACGAATCAAATCTTTTGCCAATCTTAATTCATTTATTTGCATTATTTTTAATCTCTTAATAAATCGTTTATAGATGTTTTTCTTCGGGTTTTTTCATCTACTTTTTTTACAATTACCACACAATATAGGGACGGACCATTTGGGTTATTTTTACTTGGCATTGAGCCTGGAACAACCACTGAGTATGCAGGAACTTTCCCATAGTGGATTTGTCCAGTAGCTCGATCAACTATTCTTGTAGATGCACCAATATAAACACCCATTGATAATACTGAGCCTTTTTCTATTACAACACCTTCAGCTATCTCAGCTCTTGCCCCTAGGAAACAGTTATCTTCTACGATGGTTGGATTTGCTTGCATTGGTTCTAAAACTCCGCCAATACCTGCGCCGCCAGATATATGGCAATTTTTTCCAACTTGCGCACACGATCCAACAGATGCCCAAGTATCAATCATTGTTCCTTCGTCAACGTAAGCTCCTACATTTATAAAAGATGGCATCAGCACAACATTTTTTGAAATATAAGCTCCTTTTCTAATAACACCATTAGGAACATACCTAAATCCAGCTTTCTTAACTTGTTCTTCGCTCCATCCTTGAGTTTTACCATCTATTTTATCATACCAAGTAGAATAAGGACCTTTCGATGCTTTCATTTTGTTTACTCGAAAACTCAAAAGTATTGCTTTTTTAATCCATTGATTGACTTTCCAACTGTCACCTTTTTTTTCAGCGACTCTAATCTTACCATTATCTAATAAGTCTATAGTTTCACGCACCAATTCATTAATTGTTTTATCCGAGCTATTTATTTTGTCCTTTTTTTCAAAAGCTTCGTTTATAGATTTTTCAATTTTTTCTAAGTTCATTTATTTCCTTCAAAAAATTTGTTAAATTCGTAGTTCTATAGTTTATAAAATTTTCATTTGAATATTCAGCTGCCCAAGGTTCATTATTTTTAATCCAAACAGTTTTCATACCTAATTCATGCGCAGGTTTCAAATTTCTCGCAATATCCTCAATTAATATACAATATTGTGGCTCAATTTTGTATTTATCAATTAATCTTTTATAAGTTTCCATTGCAGGTTTTGGTATAAAATCTGAGTCCACAATGTCAAAAATTCCATCAAAAAGCTTATTGATACCAATTCTTTTAGTAACATTCTCAGCGTGAGCACGGGAGCCATTAGTAAAAATTATTTTTTTATCTTTTATTTTCCTGAGCTCCATTTCTAAACCTTTGTCATTTTTCAGAAATTCTAAATCAATATCATGGACAAAATC
>MDSW01114921.1_pt1 | contig 12838 bp, 7 predicted proteins | sample 811171 | NCBI WGS metagenome assembly MDSW01 (sample SAMN05326641, study PRJNA326480) | marine metagenome | isolation source: seawater | place: Atlantic Ocean: North West | collected 2012 | reverse complement strand
GAATAAAAACGAAGGGCATCGTGAACGACGAAATCATAGAGGGTGGGACGATAGCTGTCGGGAACGGTTCCTTGGTTAAGGAGAAAATTATAACCACCGACAGCTTCCTTCTTCAGGATTTCGTGATGAGAGAGCGTCTCTTGAAACTGCTTATCGATTTCCGAAAGGATCCGGGGCAGGTCCCAAGTGGTGATGTCGTCCCGGGAGCTTCCGCAGTTCGCGTCCTTTGGGTGAAGCGCCAGCGGTTGCGCTGGAAGTACTGCCAGTACCAGTTGGAAAGGACCGCGTTGAGCATGGGCTGAAGTTCCTTGGAGGCTTTGGCCATCTCCGCCTCCATGCGGGCGATCTTCTCCTCGGGCTTGTTTCCCTGAATGGCTCCCTCCAAGTTTATCTTCTGGGCAATGGCCCGGATGGACACCGCATGGGCTTTTTCCCTCTGGGCCCTATCGATCAGGGGATCGAGCTTTTCGATGGCCGTCTTGGGCAAGCCCTTCTTTATTGCCTCCTCAACTTCCTCCCACTGGTCGACTAGGCTCGGGGAAGGGGCGTTTTGGCCGATCAGAAAAACGGCAAAGGCAAGAAACAGCGAAGACGCTGCGAGTGGAATGATCTTCTTCATGGTCGGAATGAGTTGTATGAGGCAAGGGGCACGAAAGCCGAAGGCTCGCGAAAGATTTGTTCTAACACTGTCCACCTAGGACGCGCCAGACTTCTTTTCCTTAGAAAAAAATCCATTGCTGGCGGTTTTGATTAAGGTTTGCCCTGCCCGAGGGGAAGAGCATCCTTGTCTTCATGGCATTCAATACCCTCACTTCCATAGTCCTGGCTTTGCTCCTTCCACTTTCGCTCGTGGGCTTGGAGCGGAAATTTACCTTTCCCGGGGAAAAACCGGTGGGTCTGAACCTGCACGCCTTGGTCGGGGCAGACGTCCAGGTGAGCCCGGATTCGAGGATCCGGGGCGGAGTTCTCCTTATTCGCGAAGGCATCATCGAGACGGTCCGTAAAGGCGGTGAGATTCCCGCGGGGTATCGCAAGTGGGACATGACGGGCAAGACCATCTATGCGGGCTTCATCGACCCCTACCTCCTGACGGGAGCGAATGCAGGCAAACTGCTCGACCTCAAGCACGATCACCATGTCGTTGCAACCGCCTCCCTTTCCTTTCAGGGAACCCCATCCACCCGGCCCGACCCTGGCGAAAAGGGCCCGGGGTTTGAAGTTTCCGGCGTTCATCCGGAGCGGAGGGGAAGCGAAAGTTTCCAGCCCGCCGAAGGAACCTGGAAAAACCTCCGCCAGCACGGATTCACGGCCGTACATCTCGCCCCCTCGGAGGGGATCATGAGAGGGACCGGGCCCTGCGTCCTGCTGGGAGAAGGAAACCCGAACGAATTGATCCTCAAGGAGGAAGTGGCGCAGATCCTTGCCTTCGACCCAGTCGGGAAGCAAAAGTCCCCGCCCGTTTATCCCAACTCCCTGATGGGTGCCCTGGCGGTAACTCGGCAGGCCTTTCTCGATGCCATTCACGCCCGTGAAAAATCCCTTTACCTCCTGAAAAAGCCTTCTCCTCTGCCCGATCTCCCTCATCCCGGAATCCGCAGGTTGCAGGAAGTCCTGGACAAGAAAAATCCATTTCCGGTCTGGGTCGAGCCCGGCAGTTGCCTGATGGAAAGCCGGGCCCTGAGCCTAGGCAGAGAATTCGGCTTCCATCCCGTGATCATTGCCACGGGCGATGAATGGAGAAGGCCGGACCTCGCTCTTTCCAAGAATCACGCCTACGTTTCCCCCCTGCGCTTCCCCGCCCTCTCCAAATTGCCCGATGAGGAGGATTGGGAACAAATCTCCCTCGATCAACTGAGAGCTTGGGACCATGCCCCGGGCAACCCAGCGCTAATCTCCTCCAGGACCAAGTCGCTCTCCCTGACCACGACCGGCCTCAGCCTGGGAGAATTCCGTCGCAACCTGCTTCAGGCCATCGGACGGGGTCTTCCCGAGAAAAAGGCTCTCGCCGCGCTCACCACTAACCCGGCCCGGATCTGCCGTATCGAATCGTTTGTCGGCACCTTGGAGAAGGGGAAGCTGGCCAACTTGGTCGTAGTGAACGGCGAAAGCTATTTTGCCGAGGATGCCAAGGTCAGTTCCACTTGGGTCAAAGGGGTCCCCTACCGCTACTCGTCCGAAAACCACGAAAAAGCAAAGGCTGACGACAACGCCAGCGATGAAAAAGAGCCCGAAAAGCGGACCGCCCGCTTTCCTCATGCCGACCGCAAGCCCGTCGAGAACCCGTCCTCGGCCCTTTTTACCGGCTTCAAGCTCTGGACTTGCTCCGGAAAAGGCATCCTGTCCGGTCACGACTTGCTCGTCAAAGGGGGGAAGATCGCCGCCATCGGCCCGAACCTCAGGGCGAAGGCCCCCAAGGACTGCAAAATCATCCCGGGCAAGGGCATGCACCTCACTCCCGGAATCATAGACTGCCACAGCCATTCCATGATCCTCGGCCGGGTCAACGAGTCCACCCTCCCCTCCACCTCCATGGTGCGAATAGCCGACGTGGTCAACTCGGAGAGCATCAATGTCGAGCGCCAGTTAGCCGGTGGGGTTACCGCCTGCAACCTGCTCCACGGCTCGGCCAACCCGATCGGCGGGCAAAACGCCGTCATCAAGCTTAGGCTCGGGTCCGGGCCAGACGGGATGCTGTTTGAGAAAGCCCCGAGCGGGATTAAGTTCGCCCTTGGCGAGAACGTCAAGCAGGCCAACTGGGGGGACAAGTACGTCACCCGCTTTCCCCAGACCCGGATGGGGGTGAAGACCTTTTTCACCAACCGCTTCACCGCCGCCCGCCAATATGGCCTGCGACTCAGTCAGGCTCGGCAGGGCAAGGGACCGCCCGTGAGGAAAAACCTCGAACTTGAGGCGATCCTGGAGATCATACGGGGCGAAAGGCTCATCCATTGCCACTCCTACCGGCAGGACGAGATTCTCGTTTTCCTTCGTACCATGGAGAGCTTCGGGGTTCGCGTAGCGAGTCTTCAACACGTCTTGGAGGGCTACAAGGTGGCCGACGAGATCGCCCGGCATGGGGCGGGAGCTTCTACTTTCTCCGACTGGTGGGCCTATAAGTTCGAGGTCTACGACGCCATTCCCTATGCCGGAGCCCTCATGCATGAGCGTGGATGCGTAGTCAGCTTCAACTCGGATTCCTCCGACCATGCCCGCCGCATGAACATGGAGGCGGCCAAGGCCGTAAAGTACGGCGGCCTGAGCGAGGTCGAAGCCCTCAAGTTCGTTACCCTCAACCCGGCCAAGCAGCTTGGCATCGATGAATGGGTCGGTTCCCTCGAACCCGGAAAGGATGCCGATCTCGCCCTCTGGTCGACCAACCCTCTGGATTACCGAACCGTATGCAGGCAAACCTGGATCGATGGCATCCTCTACCATGAGCTCAAGCAAACGAGGGAAAGGGAGGCCCGGCGCTCCGCGGAGCGCGTGCAACTCATCGCCAAGGCTCGAAAATCCCTGGGTGACGGAAAGGAAGAGGGAACCGGAGAGGAAGCCAGGCAGAGGTTCTTTCGGCATTCGCTGGAAACGGCTTGCGACCTGCATCCCCATTCCTGCCGCTCTCAGGTTTGCAAATCCAAAGGAGCCCATCGATGAAGAAATCATTGCTTTGCTTTCTCGCTAGTTTGCTGATAGGCCCGTTCTTGCCTGGGCAGACCATCTACCGGGCGAAGAAAATCCAGGCAACCCCAACCCTTTCCTTCGAGCCCGGCGAAATTCTCGTTCAGGCGGGAAAAATAAAGACGATTGGCAAATCCGTAAAGGCACCCAAAGGATGCAAGGTAGTCGATTGGAAGGACCTGGAAATCTACCCCGGGCTGATCAGCCCGGGTTCTTCGCTCGGGTTGGCTGAGATCAACGCCCTTCGACCTACCCGGGATGAGTCCGAAGTGGGCACCCACACACCCGACGTGGAGGCATGGGTAGCCATAAACCCGGACTCCGAGCTTATCCCCGTGGCCCGGGCCAATGGCGTTACCCATTCCCTCGTCGCCCCCATGGGCGGTATGGTCTCGGGAACTTCCGGCCTGATTGCACTCGATGGATGGGGCGTGGAGGAAATGACGGTCCGCCCCAAGGTAGCCCTGCACCTCTGGTGGCCCGGCCACTCGCTCGGCCTGCCCCAACCCCAAGCTCCGGGTGACGCCAAGCCGAAGTCGATCCAGGAACAGCAGAAGGAGCGCCGGCGGGTCATCCGCGAGCTCGACGAATTTTTCGACCAGGCGGAAGCCTACTCCAGAGCCAAGGCGGCCAGCCCGGGCAAGTTCGATGCCGTGCCTGCCTGGGAAGCCATGCTCCCCGCCCTCGGCGGGAAGATGCCCGTCATGATCCACGCCGACGAGCTTCGCCAGATCAAGGCCGCCCTCGAGTGGGCAGGGAAAAGGCGCTACCGAGTGATCCTCTCGGGCGGGCGGGATGCCTGGAAACTGGCCGATACGCTGGCCCAAAAAAAGATTCCCGTGGTCTATCGTCACGTCTTTACCGCTCCGCGCCACCGCAACTCGCCCCACGACGAGCAATTCCGCGCGCCCGGAATTCTGGCCAAGGCCGGGGTGCCCCTCTCCATCGGCCTCCGCCTAGGTGGCTGGTCGGCCGCCAATCAGCGCAACCTCCCCTACCATGCCTCTCAAGCCGTCGCCCATGGCCTCACCCGCGCCAAAGCCCTCGCCTCGATCACAATCGAGCCGGCCCGACTCTGTGGCGTGGCCGAGCACCTCGGAACCTTGGAGGTAGGAAAGAACGCGACCTTCATCGCCACCTCGGGCGATCTGCTCGACATCCGTTCTTCCGTTCGCCACATGCTGATCATGGGACGAGCCACAAGCCTGCAAAGCAGGCACACCAAGCTCTACGAGCGCTACGGTAAAAGACCTCGACCCAAGCTTAGGTAATTCCCGGAATTACAAAAAAAGGGCATTTGGTTTGCCCAAACCAAATGCCCGACTTGGCAACTGCTTTGCAAGTAAGACGTTTTGCCCTTAAACCTACGTCAGTTAGTCAAGTTTACATAACTGACTTCATACCATAAAATATTTGTTATGTTTTTTGCTCATCATAGGGTATCATTTTTGCAACAAACCCAATGGTCGTGACTTCAAACCTTCTGGATCGGGGCGTTAGTGACAAATTTCCTACCTAGGCTCCTGGACCAGCACCACTCGGTTGCCGAGCTTTTGGGTTTGATAGCGGACCCGTATGGTTTTCCGCACCTCCCCCTTGATCACGAGGAGCCCTTCACTGGTGAATTCCTGTCCTTCCCCCTTGCCTTCGTGGAAGCGCGTCCATCCCAGCATCGTCCCATTCGCCTCATACCTATACTCGTCCCGCCACGGGCGGGGAGTATCGAGGACCGGGTCGACGTAGTTGCCGAGTGAATAATCAATGGAGAGAAGACGACCGTCGGTATGGTAAGTCCTTTTCTGGTTGTCCGGAAAATAAACCGAAAAGAAGGCGGGGGCGGACCAGTGCTTTCCATTCCCCACGAAAAGACCCACGTCGACGCGATTGGATTCCATCTTGGAGCCGGCGTAAACGGGACGGCGCCCATGCCAAGGCACGGTCAGCTGCACGCGGCTTGCGTTGGCATCCATTTTCTCGATTTCAATCCGTCCTTCATCCCCCCGCAAAACCTCCCAGCGCCAGGTCAAGGGCTTGCCGTTCAGATCCCTCGAAGCGCTTGCGTCGAGGATGAAGCGCAGGGAACCGGCGGTAGACTTGTAGACGCGGGCGCAAGCGCAGGGCGTATCAAAAAGGCGCTGATGAGGACGAAAGTCGAAGAAATCACGTCCGGGCACGGGCCGATCCTCCTCGATCACCCGAAACTGGGCCAAGGGGGGAAGCGAATCGGGGCGCAAGGCATGGGCCCGGCGGATCATCTTCTCTACGTCGAGATGAGAAGAATCGAAGACAGTCGGGTGAGCCTTGCCCGTAAAGTACTCCTCCTCAGTACCGAGGTTGCGGTTGCTTCTTCGGAAAACCTGCTGAAGGGTGGGCATCAGGAGGGGGGAACGAGCCAGAGCTTTCTTGGTCTCCGGTCGAAGGGCGGTGAGCATCGCTGCGAAGGCGTTCATGAAGGCTCGGTCCGAACCAGATGAACCCTGACTGATTACGAGGTAGGGGACGTTGGCAGGGAAGACGTCTCCATGCCCGCCCCCGTCCCTTCCGTTGCGACCCGGATCATGGTCACGGTGCTCGGGGTAGAAATAGAGGTGATTACGGAGGTAGTGAAGGGCAAGCGTGCGGGCCCCATTGGGTCGGGTAAGGGCAAGACGGGGCTGGCTGCGCCAATTCGGGCCGCCGGTAATGGCCGTTGAGGAATTGCCGATGGTGATGCCGCTGAATACGAAATTACTCTGCAAGCCATTGTGAAGCCTGCGCTTGCGGAGAGGCTCTGCGTACTCGATCCTCGTTAGTTGGGGAAAGCCCTTGAAGTTCATGTTGGAATGATCGCCATCGTGATTGTCGTAGAAATCACCAAGATTGCCCGCCGCCGTTCCTTCCTCATGCCATTTCCGCAACAAATCCCCTACCTTTCCCTGCCCCTTCGCTACCTCCCGATCGCCCTCTTTTTCTCCAGCCTTGACCAAACCCACGAACAAGCCGACCTTGGGATCGTAACCTACGTTGGACTCCGCCAAGACAACTTCGCCATCCTTGGCCAAGGCGGGAACCGCCTTGGGGAAATTCGGCCAGACCACAGCCCCGAAAGGCTTCTCGGCGCTCTTGAGAATCTCGAGCAACCTCTCGTCTTCGCGCAGGTTCGCGAGATCGGGATCGTTCCTTATGTGAGGTTCCCTGCGGAAACCCAGTTCAACCGCTCTGTCCAGGCTCTGAAAGGACTCGTCGAGGTTGCCCCGGATGGCATGCATGCAAGCCAGGTTGTAATGGGCGGAGGGTGATTTGGGAAACCTCTCGATGATCTTGCGGAGGGTCGCTTCCGCCTCGACGTATCTTTGGGACCGCATCAGAAAAACGGCCCTCGCCTGACCGGACGTCATCTCGGCCCGTATCCTCGGGTAGTCCAGGATACTTGGCTTGCCTTCGTCTCCCCGGCAAGGGGAACCACCCGAAAAGGCGAACAGCAAGGTCGCAATCTTCAAGCGGAGAAGAAAATTTCTCACAGGTTTTTCTTGCCGGAAAGGTAACCCGTGCGGCGGGAACTTTCCCCCGCCTTGCTTTTCAGGTTAACCTTGGAGAGATCGAAGGCATATCCCTTGTAGTCGCGCAGGTAGACAACCGTGTTGAAGGTCAGCAGAACTTCCTGGGACGACTTGCTCTCGTTGAGAATGCCGATGAGGGTTGGCATTGGGTCGAGGGCACGAATGGAACCGAGAAACTCGGCCGCCCGAGCCCGGACCATCAGGTTTTCGTCCGAAAGAAGCTTCTTGGCGTTCGCGACGAGGGGTTTGGCCGATTCGCCGATGACGGAAGCCGTTATACAGGCCCAGTAGCGGTCCCATTCCTTATCCGAGGCCATGGCTTTGGCCAAGGGCTTGCGGGCTTCCTCCCAGGGCAGGAGGGCCAAATCCGCAATCCCGGCCAGGCGGGCAATCTCCGCTTGGCGCTTGCGTCCATAGGCCACACCGTCGCCGAGGGCGTTTGCCACCATATGGCTTTCAGGAAAAAAGCTGAGGTCGTTGATCTCACGCAGCTTCTCCTGCATGAGCCTGCGCATTTCCTTCAGGGTTTCCGAATGCCTGGGATCGCCGGAGAGGTCGTTGACTTCATGGGGGTCCTTCTCGATATCGAAGAGCTGCTCCGCCGGACGGGGACGATGGAACTGGCTCTGGATCTCGTTGAGCTTGCCCTGCTTGAAAAGATTTCTCCATTCCGTGAAGGCCAGCATGCGGTAACGGTAGTTGTTCTGCAGGGCATCCGGATAAAACCCCTGCAGGTTCCTCAGGTAGGAGTACCTCCCCTTGCGGAGAAAGCGAACCAAGTCGTATTTTTCGTCAAACCGGTCGGCATAACCGAAGGCTTCGTCCCTGCTTGAGAGCTCCTTGACGCTGGTACCCTTCCCCAGAAAGGCCTTCCCGTCGCAAAGCGGGTTGGCCTTGAGTCCGGCCAAGTTCAGGACGGTAGGCCCGAAATCAATGAAACTGACGAAGCCATCGGTACGAGTTCCCCGCTCATGGTCGGTCAGATGCTTGAAGTTCTCCGGAATACGTATGACCAAAGGGACGTGCAGGCCGCTCTCATAGGCATAGCCCTTGCCTCGGGGCAGGACCCCGCCGTGATCTCCAAAGTAAAAAACGAAAGTATCCTCGAGAAGCCCGTCTTCCCTGAGTTTATCGATTACTGCTCCTATCTGCTCGTCGATGACTTCAATGCGGTCCAGGTAACGGGCATGCGTGTAGCGGAAGGTCTGGGTATCCGGAAAATAGGGGGCCAGCCTGACCTTGGCCGGATCATGGCCCGTCTTTTGGCTATCCATTGCTCCCTTGGAGAAATGCAGGGAGCTTTCATGGGAATGGGCGAAGGATTGCATGTGAAAGAAGGGCATCTCCTTGTCGGGCCGGTTGCGCCAGCTTGCCTTGCGGGAGGACGCATCCCAAAGCTTCTTCATATCGTGAACGAAATTATAATCCGTCTTCGAGTTGTTGGTGGCATAGTATCCGGCCTTGCGCAACATCGCGCTCCATGGCTGGTACCCCTTGGGAAGATTTGCCTTGGCGGATTTGCGGTGATACTGGAAACCGCCCCGGGGAGCCAGGATGGAGGTGGCCAGGGTCGAGCGGGCAACCGAGCAAACGGGGCTGTTGGAAAAGGCGTGGTTGAAGGTCAGCCCCTTTGCGGCAAGGGCCTCGATATTGGGGGCGCTTGCCCCATAGCCGTAGTGCTTGAGGTAATGGATCGAGTTGTCCTCCGAGACGAGAAAGACGACGTTGGGTCGCTTCGACCACAGAGGCGTGAGGGCGAGGCAAGCGAGAAGAATCGAGAATCGCTGGAATGACATGGCCGAAAACGGGGGGTTGTTCGTTAGGCGTTTACTTGGAGCCGATCGCGTAAAGGCTCTTGTGACCACGGAGATAAAAGCGGTCGTGGGCAATGGCTGGAGAAGCGGTGAACTGGTCGTCCAGCTTGTTCTTCCCAATGACTTCGTAGGTTCTTCCGGCCTTAAGGACCGTAAAGGTACCGTCCCGGGCGGTGAGGAAGATCCGTCCGTTGGCGGCAACGGGCGAACCACGGTAGGTCTGGGCATGAAAACGTTCCTGATAGAGCTGCTCGCCGGTGAGGGCATCGAGGCAAAGGATGGTTCCGTTCTCCTTGCACAGGTAGAGCAACCCCCCGTAGAGGAGGGGAATGGTTACGTCGGTGGTGCCGCGGTCCATCCGCCAAAGCTCCCCCACCCCACCCTTCCCGATCCTGCCCTTGGCCTCGGATAACCGTACCACGGAAACCCCTCGGTTCTTGGCGGAGGGCGCGACCAGGAGGCCTTGGCTCACGACGGGGGAAGCGACGAAGCGTAGAGTCCGGTTGTATTTTTCCTTGGGGTTGAGACCGGCTACCCGCCAGAGTTCCTTCCCTGACCCGGGGTCATGACCGATGCAATAGTCGTTGCCATGGGTGACCAGCACGTTGAGGCCGCCTTCCCGGTAGGCCACGGCGGATGCGTAGGAATGCTCGCATTCCGCAACCCCGTCGCTTTCCCTTTCCACCTTCCAGACTTCCCGGCCCGATTTGGCCTCCACGCATACCACCAACTGGGCCGCGGAGTGGATCAACTGCAGGTAGAGGCGTCCCTCATGCAGAACGGTGGTAGAGTGGAAACCGAAGCCGTAGCGGAACTTGCCGTAGCGCTCCTGGGCATTGAAGCGCCACTTTTCCTCACCCTCCAGGTCGAAGGCCACGACCTCCCCGGTCCCACTCGTGACGAAAAGAAGTTCTCCATCGGAAGAGGGCGTGGGAGAGGCATGAGTGCGTTCGCCGTTGCCCCGCCCCTTGGCCTCGCTGACGGCTTGGGTCCAAGTCGTCTTGCCCTTGTCGCTGATGCAAGTCGCCTTGACTTGCCCATCCTGCTCGAAAGTGAGAAAAATCCTCTCCCCGACTACGATCGGCGTGGAGGAACCAGCCGCAGGCAACTCCACTTTCCAGACCAGGTTCTCCGAATCGCCCCAAGTCTCGGGAAGCTTGGTTGATTCGCTTAGCCCGTCGTTTCCGGGCCCGCGCCAAGTCCGCCACTCCGCCGAGAGAAGGCCGCTACTGATCAACAACAGGGAAAGGCAAGCAAAGGTAGAAGCAGTCATGAGAAGGTTATTAGGCGAGGATGTCCTTGACGACGTGACCATGCACGTCCGTGAGGCGGTAATCCCTGCCTTGGTACCGGTAGGTCAACCGGGTATGGTCGATGCCCAGCAAGTGCAGGATGGTAGCGTTTAGGTCATGGATGTGCATGGTACCGGGCGTCCACTTGTGCTTGTTCGGCTTGATCACGTTACCGTCCTTATCCGTAAGGTTGTACCCGTAGTCGTCCGATTGCCCGTAGGTGATGCCGGGCTTGACTCCTCCACCCGCCATCCAAGTCGTGAAGGCCCGGGGGTGATGATCCCTCCCATAGTTGTCCCGGGTCAGCTTGCCCTGGCAGTAAGTGGTGCGACCGAACTCGCCGCCCCAGATCACTAGGGTATCCTTGAGCATGCCGCGCTGCTTGAGGTCCTTGATCAGCGCAGCGCAGCCCTGATCGACGTCCTTGCACTGGTTTTCATGTTCCCTGGGTAGGCCTCCGTGGGCATCCCAACCCCGGTGGAAGATCTGAATGTTGCGGACTCCCCTCTCGGCCAACCGCCTCGCGTTCAGGCAGCAAGCGGCGAAGGTCCCCGCCTCGCGGGCCTCTTTTCCATAGAGCTCGAAGGTGGATTCGGGTTCCTTGGTCAGGTCCATTAACTCGGGCACGGACGTTTGCATCCGGTAGGCCATCTCGTGCTGGCGGAGACGGGACGGCACCTCGGGATCGCCGAAGCTCTTGTAGTGCTCGTTGTTGTGCACCGAAAGGGCATCGAGTTGGGCTCGCCGACCCTTGCCGGTAACGCCCTTGGGGTTGGTCAGGTACAGCACCGGATCTCCTTGGCTGCGCAGGAGGATGCCTTGGTGATCGGAGGGCATGAAACCGGTTCCCCACAAGCGGCTGAAAAGACTTTGCTCGGCATGCTTGGACTTGGCGTGCATCACGACGTAGTTGGGCAGGTCCTCGTTCATGCTGCCCAGGCCGTAACTCAACCATGACCCAAGGCTCGGACGGCCGGGAACCTGACTGCCGGTTTGTATGTAGGTGACCGCGGGATCATGGTTGATCGCTTCAGTGAAGGTACTGTGGATCACGCACAAATCCTTGACCACCTTGGCGGTGTGAGGCAGCAGGGAACTGACCCAGACGCCGCGGTCGTTGTTGTCGTGCTTGGTAAACTCGTACTTGCTGGGGGCCACGGGCAGGGTTTTCTGACGGGAGGTCATTCCCGTTATCCTCTGGCCGTCTCTTACGTGATCGGGCAGATCCTTCCCGAATTCCTCCACCAGCTTGGGCTTGTAGTCCCAGAGGTCGAGATGACTGGGCCCACCGCTCATGAAGAGGTAGATGACCCGCTTGGCCTTGGCTTCGTGGTGAAGCCCACCACCCTTTGAGCCATCCGCAAAGAGACGACCATCCGGCAGAAGGTGGGCCATGGCGGCGGTGCCAAGGCCAAGGGCCGTCTTGCCGAACAATTGCCGACGGGTCAGGTAAAGTTCGCGTTCGCGCAAAGGATTCGGGTTCATGGTAGAGAGATCTCGATTTCAGTAGAGAAGGATGGACAAGTCGCTGGCCAGGACCGTGGAGGCCACCTGAGCCCAAGCGGCGACGTCGACCGGTTTGAGGGCAGGATCGGACGGCGCGCCACCCTCGGCAAGGATCGCTTCCGCCTCCTTGGGATCGGCCAGGTAACGGGTTCGCTGGGACTTCAGGAGATTTTCGCAGGCCTTGCGCTCGGCATCCGAGGGCGGACGGGAAACAAGGAGGGTAAAGAGAAAATCAAGGCGTCCCCGGTCGTCCTTGCCATCCTTGAGAAGCCTTTCCGCCAGCTTGCGACCGGCTTCCACGCGCTGGGGTTCGTTGAAGAGAGCGAGGGACTGCAGCGGGGTGTTGGTACGGGACCTGCGCACGCAGGAGCTCTCCCGACTTGGGGCATCGAAGAGTGTCATCATGGGATGCGGACTGGTCCGCTTCCAGTAGACGTAAAGGCTACGCCGGTAAAGACGACTTCCCTTGTCCGCGACGTAGTTCTTGGTGTTGCTCGCCGGGTGCATCAATTCCTTCCACATGCCCGGTGGCTGGGGGGGCTTGACCCCCTCCCCTCCCATGGCCGGGTCAAGAAGACCGGAAGACCACAGGGCCAAGTCGCGGAGAACCTCGGCATCCAGCCGGTAACTGGGTCCGCGGCCGAAGAAGACGTTCTCCGGATCGGGGAAATCTGCCCGGCGGCTCGAATCCTGCCTGAAAGTCCGGCTCGTGACCATCAGGCGAAGCAGGTTCTTCAAGTCCCAGCCTCCTTCCTGGAACTCTACCGCCAGCCAGTCCAGCAACTCGGGATGAGTGGGATGCCGACCCTGGAGACCAAAATCGTCCGGTGTGCGGACCAAGCCTTCCCCGAAAACCCGCTGCCAGATTCGGTTGACGAGCACTCGGGAAACCAGAGGCTGATCGCGCGAGGTCATCCAGCCGGCCAGCCCCAGGCGGTTACGGGGAGCCCCTTCGGGCATGGAACCCAGCGAGGCGGGAATGCCGGGCAGCAAAGGCTCGCCGACGGGCATG
>MDSW01075815.1_pt1 | contig 12838 bp, 19 predicted proteins | sample 811171 | NCBI WGS metagenome assembly MDSW01 (sample SAMN05326641, study PRJNA326480) | marine metagenome | isolation source: seawater | place: Atlantic Ocean: North West | collected 2012 | reverse complement strand
CCACAGCTTATTAAAAATAAAAAAAAAATTAAAAAAAATTTCATTTAAGACCCAGGTTTTCTTTAAAATTAAACATAATATTCATGTTCTGAATTGCTTGACCAGCAGCTCCTTTTACAAGATTGTCTATAGCCGATAAAATAAGCACTTTTCTTTCATCTTTAAGCTTGCAAACTGATATTTCACAATAATTAGTATTTAAAACATTTTCTGTGCCAATATTTTTATTAATAGCAAGAACTTTAACGAAATAATTATTTTTATGATAATTTTTGATTACTTTGTAAATTTTTTTAATGTTTATGCCAGGTTTTAAATCTACATAAATTGAACTTAGCATACCTCTAAAGGTAGGTATAAGATGAGGTACAAAAACATAATTTATTTTTGACTTAGATACTTTCTTAAGTTCTTGATCTATTTCACTCGTGTGTCTATGTTTATAAATTCCATAAGGATGTATTGAAGAAAAAATATTTTTATGTTTGAATTTTTTTTTAAGGTTTTTTCCTGCACCAGAATATCCTGATTTTGAATCAATTATAATATTCTTTGTGTTGATGATTTTTTTCTTAATTAAGGGTATCAAAGGTAATTGAATCGATGTTGGATAACAACCTGGGCAAGCAATAATTTTGTAATTTCTAATTTTGATTTTTACAAACTCAGATAGTGCATATATAGACTTATTAATTAAATCTTTAGCCATATGTTTTTTTTTGTAAAATTTTTTATAAGTAGAGGCATTTGTAAGTCTAAAATCAGCAGAAAGATCAATAATTTTCAATTTTTTAGTTGCTAAACTCTTAGCAAGAATTTGGGTTTCTCCATTTGGAAGAGCAGTAAAAAGAACATCTACATTTTTCCAATTAACTTTTTTTAAACTTGAAATTGCAGGAAGTTTTTTTTTAATTCTTTTATCAAAGAATTGAATATTTTTTCCAATTTTTTTTTGTGCACACAAATATTTAATTTTAACTATTGGATGATTAGATATTAATTTAATTAAATCTAAACCGACATAACCAGTGGCACCTGCAATTGCAACTTTTATCTTTTTTACTGACATAAATTATTTATATCACTTTTAATTTTAATAGAAATGAATGATTTATCTTTTAGAAAATTGGAAGCTTCTACGTGCTTTTTTGTGACCGTATTTTTTTCTTTCAACTTTTCTCGAATCTCTTGTAGTAAATTTATTTTTTTTTAAGGTTTTTTTTAAAGTAGAATCTGTTTTAACGAGTGCTCTTGATATACCGTGAATAATTGCCCCAGCTTGACCTGATAATCCTCCACCTTTAACATTGCATTTAACATCGAACTTATTAATTGAATTCGTTTCTTGCAACGGCATTACCACAATTAGTTGATGGACTGGTCTTTTAAAATACTGATTCATTTCTTTTCCATTAACATAAATTCTTCCAGATCCTTTTTTTAACCACACTCTTGCTACAGATTTTTTTCTTCTGCCAGTAGCGTAATTACTATCTTTAAAATCTAACTTAATTTTGTTGTCAATTTCTTTGCTTTGTGTAGTTGCTTCCATTAAATTTTTATATGATTTTTTTTACTTAGTTCAGAAAATTTAATTTCAATAGGATTTTGTGTAGAGTGTGGATGTTTGTCACCATAATATATTTTTAATTTACTTAATTGTTTTTTTGCCAAAGGTCCCCCAGGCAACATTCTTTTAACCGCGAACTTTAAAATATCTTGAGATTTATTCTTGTTTTTTAAATTCATAGGTGAAAATTCTTTTATACCACCGGGATGACCAGTATGTCTAAAATATTTTTTGTTTTCAAATTTTTTTCCAGTAAATTTGATCTTATCAATGTTGGTGACAATAATAAAATCACCATTGTCTTGATGTGGATTGTAGGTTGATTTGTTTTTTCCTCTTAGAACTTTTGAAATATACGCCGCTAACCTTCCAACAACAAGGTCTTTAGCGTTTACTAAATACCAGTTATTTTTAATATCTTTTTTTTTTATAAACGGTGTCATTTTAAACTTGGCGATAATTACTAGTTATTATTTACTATGTCAATAAAAACTATGTTTTTAAAGAATTATAATAAAAATAAATTGAAGAAACTAACAATAGTATCGTTGAAAATTGATGTAAAGAGGCGATCCAAATATATGCGCCGCTTAGAAGAGTAAAAATTCCCAAAACTATTTGAACAAAAATTGTAATCAAAAGTAGATAGGAGGGTTTGTACATTGCTATATCTTTTTTATAAAAAATAAAAAAAGTCATAAATAAAACATACAAAAAAATTATATATGCAAGTTTTCTGTGAATAAATTGTACAAAAGATGGTTCGTTAAAAATTTGAGGAATTAATATGTCACTTAATCTTAAATCATCTGGATAAAAGTAATTGTTCATTAGTGGCCATGTTTGATAGATTTTACCTGCATCCAGACCAGAGGTAAAAGCTCCGAAAGTAATTTGTAAAAAAATTAATAAAATAAATATTTTCGGTATAATATTATTTTTAATACTAAAAAATTTTTTATTCTTTTGATGTGATATATTTAGAAAATACCAATAAATCGCTGAGAATAGAATTAAAGCTAAATTAAGATGTATTGCTAATCTATAATGACTTACTGTTGTATTATCAACTAAACCACTTTTAACCATATACCATCCAACTGTTCCTTGAAGTAAAATTAGTAAAAATAAAATAAAAAAGTTTCTATTATAATTTTTATTTAAAATTTTTTTAAAATAAATAAACACAAATGGAATTAAAAACATTAAACCAAGAATTCTTCCTAGTACTCTATGGATATACTCCCAATAATAAATTACTTTAAATTCACTTAAGGTCATGCTTTGATTTAGTAAGTAGAATTGTGGTATTTCTTTATATAGGTCAAAAACACTTTCCCATTGTTCATTGTTAAAAGGTGGTAGAATACCACTTACCACATCCCAAGTTGTTATAGACAAGCCAGAGTCAGTAAGTCTTGTCAAGCCTCCAACTACCACTATTAAACCTATAAAAATTAGTAAGCTTATTAGCCAGTAAATAATAAATTTAGAATATTCTTTTCTTAATACAATTTCCATTGATGTGTTATATAATAGTTTAGTATTATTTTAATTACATTTATGTCGCTGGATAAAAATAAAAAAATTAGAAAAATTAGAAAAAAGTTAGATATTTTGGATGATAAACTTCTTAATATTATTAAAATTAGAACAAATCTAGTTCATAAAATACTTATAAATAAGAAAACAAAAAATCAAATTATTGATCGTAAAAGAATTAATGTCATATTGAAAAATATTAAAAAAAAATCAATAAAGAAAAAAATTGATACTGAACTTACTAAAAGAATATGGAGCAATATGATAAAAGCTTATATAAATTTCGAATATAGAAAATTTACGAAAAAATAATATTATTTACTATGGGGGGGAAGTTTTTTTTCAATAAAATATTCGTGCATTCTAGTCTCAGGATTGTATTTTTTTAGTTTAAGTTTAACTTTTGCTTTTTCTCCCTTTGTAGGTTTTTTTACGTAATAATAGAAAGAACTGTCTGTTTTTTTTTCGGGTACCAATCTAACTTTTACTGATGTTTTTTTTGCCATTAGTTTTTACTTTTAATTTTTTTAATAATATTTTTAATATTTTTAGCTTTCGTTTTTAAACTATTTTTTAAATTTTTCTTATTTACACTAGAAACTAAATGATCGTCAAGTTTTAAAGAAGGATCATTCAATGCTTTTTTTGCACCATTAATTGTAAAACCTTTGTTTTTTAATAATGTATAAATCAACTTAAGATACTCTATGTCTTTATTTGAGTAATATCTTCTATTTCCTGCTAATATTTTTGGTTTGATTTGCTTAAAGTGTTTTTCCCAAAATCTAAGTGTATGTGTATTAAGTTTTTTATTTTTTTTATTTATCAATCCTATTTCTAGAGCAACCTCACCAATGGTTTTATAGGTTTGATTATTGTTATTCATTTATTTTTTTTTTTACAAGTTTAGAAGGTGAAAAAACTACAACTTTTCTTTGATTAATTGGATATTTAATCTTAGTTTTTGGGTTCATTCCAATCCTTTTTTTTTTGAATAAGACTTTAAAGGTTCCAAAACCAGATATTTTATATATACCGTCTTTTAAAAGACCGTTCTTTATAGTATCAAAAATACTATCAAAAATTTTATCTAAATAGCTGTTTGGAAGTCCGTTTTTACTTTTAATATTTTGTAGTATCTCATGTTTAGTAATATTATTTCTCTTCATTTTGAATATTTTTTATATGACCCAAATTGTATTTTATTTTATTTATCATTTTTCCTTTTGCAATTTTATAACAAACATCTAAAGAATAAGAAAAGCCCAAACTATCTGTTGCCCCATGGCTTTTAACGACCGGACCCTTAAGACCGAGAAAAATTGCTCCATTATACTTTCTTGGGTCAAGTTTATTTTTAAATCTTTTTAGTGGAAAATATGAAAGTAATGATGATAATTTTGAAAAAAAATTACTTGATAAAGCTTTTTTTAAATTATCGGTTAAAAAGTTGGCGGTACCTTCTGCAGTTTTTAAAGCAATATTTCCAGTAAATCCATCTGTAACTATTACATTACTGTCACCATCTGTTATATGATTACCCTCAATATAGCCATTAAATTTGAAATCACCCATTTCATCTAAGATCTTTAATTTAGAATATGTTGCTTTTAACAATTCAGTTCCTTTTATCTCTTCTGACCCAATGTTAAGTAGAGCAACTTTGGCTTTTTCGTTTGGAAACAAAGATTGATAAAGTGCAGCGCCCATCTCAGAAAAATCTACTAAATTTTTTTCGTTGCATTCAATATTAGCTCCTAAATCTAGAACTACGTTCATTCCTTTGTTATTAGGCCATAATCCTGCAAGTGCCGGCTTATCAACGTCATCCAATGTTTTTAATATCATTTTAGACATAACTAAGAGCACTCCTGTATTTCCTGCTGAAAGTGAAACATCTGTATTTAAAGAGTTTTGTGACTCGATACATTTCCACATACTAGATCCTTTTCCTTTCTTCAATGCTGATAAAGCTGGAAGATCGTCAGAAACAATAATCTTAGTATCTACTAACTTGTAGTTCTTTAAAGATTTATTTTTAATTTTTTCATTAATTATATTTGTGTCACCAAATAAATAAAAAAAGTAATCGTCAATATCCTTGTTTCTTTTAATAAATAATTCGATACCTTCAATTGTTTTGTCCGGAGCATTTTCTCCTCCCATTAAATCTATTGCAATATTAACACTTTTATTCATGCTGACTTAAATTAATGATGGATTAATTATCTAAAATTTTTTTTCCGTTATAGAAACCAGATTTCATATCAATGTGATGTGATAATCTATATTCACCTGATTTTTTATCTTCAAGAACATTAGCACCAATGATTCTATGATGTGATCGTCTTTTGTTACGTCTTGATTTAGACGTTTTTCTTTTTGGTACAGCCATTGTTTACCTATATTTAAAATCTATAGTTCCATTTAGCATAATATCGACATCCAAATCAAAACAAAAATCTTCAAATTTATTAAGATAATTAGCTAAATTATGGACTTTTTGATCATCTAATTCATTTTTATTGTAAAAATATTTTTTTAATAGACTCTTCAAGATATTTGCTTGTCCTTCGTCTTTATCAATTTTATATAAAATATCGTAAAATATTTTATTAAGATTTTTCATATTTTTATTAACAGAAACATCGCCTTGTCCATTTTCTCTCATGTTATATTCAATGTTTTGAAAAATATTATCAAAAATTTCTTGTGATTTACTTTTTCGCGCTTTTCCTTTTGAGATTTTAAGAATTATAGCAAGATGAAAAAAGATGAGTAAAGCTCTGGTTTCAAACTCATCAGAAAGCTTAATATTTTCATAAAAAAATTTATTTCGTGAAAATTGAGCCAATTTGTTATAAAGTTTGTTGTTATGTCTCTTATAAAATGTAAACATTATAATTTATTAATTCTAATATTGTTTTTAACTTTATTTTTATCAAATTGTCAAAGAAACAAAGTAATAAATAGTCACGGTATAATGTATCTTGAAAATAGACAAGGTTTGTTAAAAATTAATGAAAGTAATAAAAATGATGTGGTTAGAAGATTGGGTCAACCACATTCTACATCAATAAAAGGTGAAGACACATGGATTTACATAGAAAGAACAAAAAGTAAAGGAAAAATATATACTTTGGGAAAGAATGTTTTGATAAATAATAATGTTTTAGTTGTTAGTTTTGATGAGTATGGTGTTTTGAAAGAGAAAATTTTTTATAATAAAGAAGATATGAAGAAATATAAATTTACAAAAGCAGAAACTGCAAATGATATAAGAAAGGGTAGTTTTTTATCCTCATTTTTACAAAGCTTAAGACAAAAAATGAGAGCAAATGCTCCTAAATGAAATTAATGCGCTATGACAGCTAGTAATAATAGTGCAACAATATTTGTAATTTTAATCATTGGATTGACCGCTGGACCAGCTGTATCTTTATAAGGGTCCCCAACTGTATCTCCAGTAACAGCAGCTTTATGTGACTCAGAACCTTTTCCACCGTAATTGCCATCTTCAATATATTTTTTTGCATTATCCCACGCTCCACCGCCGGCAGTCATTGAGATTGCAACAAATAAGCCAGTAACTATAACTCCGAGCAACATTGCTCCAACTGAGGAAAGTGCGGCTTCTAAACCTCCTATATTAAAAATAATTAAATATAAAATTATAGGCGACAATACTGGTAAAAGTGAAGGAATGATCATTTCCTTTATTGCTGCTTTAGTTAAAAGGTCTACTAATTTTCCGTAATCAGGTTTTCTTTTACCCTTCATTATACCTGGGATTTTTTTAAATTGCCTTCTAACCTCTATTACAACTGCTCCGCCAGCTCTTCCAACAGCTTGCATACCCATTGACCCAAATAAATAAGGTAACATACCACCAACTAGAAGACCCACAACAACAAAAGGATTTGATAAATCAAAACTTACATTAATACCCTCTAGGCTTGATCCGGGGACGTTCGAAAAGAATTTTATATCTTCAGTATAGGCTGCAAATAGAACTAATGCTCCTAAACCTGCTGAACCGATAGCATAACCTTTGGTAACCGCTTTGGTCGTATTACCTACTGCATCTAATGCGTCAGTAGTTTTTCTAACATTCTTAGGTAATTTTGACATTTCAGCTATACCTCCAGCATTATCTGTTACAGGACCATATGCATCTAAGGCTACAACCATTCCAGTTAGTGCCAACATTGCTGTTACAGCAATTGCTATACCAAAAAGACCTGCTAGCTCATTTGTAACTATAATTCCGGCAACAATAATTAATGCCGGTAAAGCTGTTGCTTCCATTGAAACCGCGAGACCTTGTATTACGTTAGTACCATGACCAGTAGTGGATGATTTTGCTACGCTTTTAACAGGTCTATAATTTGTACCTGTGTAATATTCTGTAACCCATATAATTAAACCTGTTACAATTAAACCTATAACACCACAATAATACAAATCATTTCCATTAAATGTTTTGTTGGAAACTGTAAATGCCTCATTCAAACCAATAATATTAGAAGTAATTGGATAAAGCAGAACTAAAGAAATAATCGCAGTTACTATAAAACCTTTATACAAGGCTCCCATAATATTTTTACTTTTGCCTAATCTTACAAAAAAAGTTCCGACAATTGATGCAATTATACATCCACCGCCAATTGCTAATGGATAAATCATCATGCTTTCATTGCCTGGAAAAAAAATTGAAGCCAAAACCATAGTTGCAACAATAGTGACAGCGTAAGTTTCGAATAAATCTGCAGCCATTCCTGCACAGTCTCCGACATTGTCACCAACGTTATCAGCGATCACAGCAGGGTTTCTAGGGTCGTCTTCAGGTATGCCCGCTTCAACCTTTCCAACTAAATCAGCTCCAACGTCAGCACCTTTTGTAAATATTCCGCCACCAAGTCTAGCAAAAATTGATATTAAAGAAGCTCCAAATCCTAATGCAATTAAAGCATTTATTAATTCTCTACTTGGAACATTTATAGAAATTAAAATCCAATAATAAACTGAAATTGAAAGCAATGCTAAACCGGCGACTAAAAGACCAGTTATTGCTCCTGATTTAAAAGCCATAGTTAGACCGTTTTGTAAACTGGTTCTAGATGCCTCTGCAGTTCTTACATTTGCTTCAACAGAGATTAACATTCCAACATAACCAGCTACACCAGATAATAATGCGCCAATAAAATAACCTAGACCTACGAGTAAACTAAAAAAATAGCTTATTATAATTAAAACTATAAAACCGACTATAGCAATTGTTTTGTACTGTCTGTTTAAATAAGCTTTAGCACCGATTTGAATAGCCTCAGCAATTTCTTTCATTTTATTATTTCCAGCGCTAGATGAAATAATCTGTTTACTTAAGAAATAACTGTAAACAACAGCTAATATTCCTACTAAGATTATTAAAGTTAAATATTCCAAAATCAAATTTCCATATAGATGTTTAAAAAACAGATAATTGCCAAAAAAACAGGTAAAAGGCAAGAATTTAATTTTTTAAAGCCTCACATTTTTAGATACTTTATCGAGAATAGCATTTAAATACCTTTTATGGGCATTTTCTAAAAAAAAATCTGATATTTTAATATACTCACCAACAATAACTTTAATAGGTGTTTTGTGGACAAAAATGAGTTCAAAAGAAGCTGAGATTATCATTAATTTAAGAATTAAGTCAGTTCTAGATGGGTTAAAATCTTTTTTTAATATCTCAATCAGTTTTTCTAAAATAAATTCCTCTCTTTCAATAGTTCCTTTAACAACATCTTTTATAAACTTTTTATATCTATGTTTCGGATATTGAATTAATACATCTTTATTTAAATTATATGAGTAAAGTTTTTGAATAACTATAACTCTAGGGTTATTAGCTAAATTTTGGTTAGACATTAAATTATTTTCAAAACCTTAATAACTGCTCGAGCAGCTTCCATACCATTATCTATTCTTTTTAATGCTTGCTTTCTAGTAAAGGATGTTATCAAACCATTAGAAATAGGTTTTTTATTTAGTATAGAAAGCTTCATAATTCCATTTGTAATAGCACTTGATATTAAATTAAAATTTGCAGTTTCACCTTTAATAATACAACCAATAGCTACAAAACCATCATATTTATTTATCAACTTTGATATTACTTGTGGAATTTCAAATGCTCCGGGAACTTTAATTATCTTTAATGTTTTTACATTATTAGCTTTTAGTACACGAATTGCGGCTAGGGTCATTTTATTTGTAATTTCTCCGTTATAAACTGATTGGACTATACAAACTTTTTTTTTCATTACTTAATAATTTCTTGTCTTTTAATTTTTAATCCATAGCCTTTTAGGGCTATTATGCGTTTTTTTGACCTTGAAACTAATACCATGTTTTTAATTTTTAGTTCCTTTAAAATTTGTGCTCCTACACCATAATATCTCAAAATACTATTATTTTCAGATAAGTTTTTTGATTGATTTGTACCTTTAACTAAAATCAAAGCAAAATTATTGTACTTTAACAAGTGTCTTAATGATAATTTGAAAATATCTTTTTTAAAATTAAAAAAAGTATTCATAATATTGGTTGAAATTACTCTAACCTTAGGTGTCCCTTTTGGTGAAAAGTTTTTATTTGTTATTGAATAATGTTCGAGACCATCTAATTTATTCTTAAATATTTTGAGTTCGAGATTCCCAAAATTTTTAATATAAATTTTTTTTGTAGAAATTATCTTTATGAGTTTTTCATTTTTCAAGCGGTAAGAAATTAAATCTTCTATTTTAGCAATTTTTAATCTATGTTTTTTACTAAATGGTACTAAATCATTATAACGAGCCATCGTACCATCCTCATTCATTACCTCACAAATCACAGCACTTGGATTTAATTTAGCCAATTTGGATATATCTACAGAAGCCTCAGTATGTCCAGCTCTTTCTAGAACACCTCCATCTTTACATACTAGTGGAAAAACATGGCCGGGAGAAACTATGTCTTTACTGGTTGAAGAATTTTTAATTGCGATCTTGATAGTTTTTGCTCTGTCTTCTGCTGATATTCCAGTGGAGATTCCCTTTTTTGCTTCAATTGAAACAGTAAAAGCGGTTTGTGTTCTCGATTTATTTACTGATGACATAAGTGGAAGTTTTAATTTTTTAACTTTTTCATTTGATAGTGCCAAACAGATTAAACCTCTGCCATGTTTAGCCATAAAATTAATTTTTTTAGAATTAATTTTTGATGCTGGAACAACTAGATCTCCTTCATTTTCCCTATCCTTATTATCAACAAGTATGAACATTTTTCCCTTTTTTGCTTGGTTAATAATTTCTTTTATAGTTGATGATTTTTGTTTCATATTAATTATGTATTTTATTTAAATATTTTCCTATCATATCGAATTCAATATTTACTGTATCGTTGACTTTAAGTTTTATTAAATTTGTCAATTTCAAAGTATGTGGAATGATGGTCACTTGAAAACTTTTAGTCTGTAACTTTGATACCGTAAGAGACACTCCGTTAATTGAAATTGAACCTTTTTCTACAATTAATTTTTTGTGTTTTTTCTCTAATGAAAATGTCATAATCCATGATTTATCAATTACTTTTATACTTTTAACCTTTGAAGTTGTATCAACATGACCTTGGATATAATGTCCTGAAATTTTTTTACCGTAATAAAGAGCTTTCTCAATATTTATAAATTTACCTACTTTTGTATTTTTAAAATTAGATCTTTTTAATGTTTCTTTTGACAAATAAAAAAGAAATGATTTTTTTTTAATTCTGATTAAAGTCAAGCAAACACCATCACAACAAACTGACTCCCCAATATCTTCTTTTTTAAAATTTATATTTGATCTTATCTCAATGACTAGACTTCCTTTAACATATCTTGGGCTTTTCCTTAGACTTTTAATTAAACCCTGATTATAAACAATTCCATTAAACATTATTTAATCCTTACTTTATACAAAACATCCCCAAAAAGATTTACATTAATTTTGTTTTTATTATTAATATTTAAATCTTTTATATGTTTCTTAAAAGATTTTTTTCCATTCTTTCGTAAATTAGTTTGCGACATAAAAACATATAAATTATTCACTAATCTTTTTTTTAACAATTCACCAGCTGTATAAGAACCAGCCTCACATAAAATCCTTGAAAAACCCCTTTTTTTTAATTCCATTAATATTTTTTTATAGGATATTTTTTTTTCTTCATTAGGAACTTTAATTAAAGTAATATTTTTGGATTTAAATAATCTTTCTTTAGATTTATTTTCTGTATTGGTAATAACGAAAGTTGGTATTTTTTTACTTGTTCTTAAGAGTTTCAAGTTATGTTTTAATTTCAAATTTTTATCTATGATAACACGACTAGGACTTAAATGTTGCATTCCATCAATCCTACAATTTAATAATGAGTTATCATTATTAACACTTCTGTATGTTGTTAAAATACAATCGTATTTTGATCTTAATAAATGTCCATTATTTCTTGAAAATTCATTTGTAATCCATTTATTTTTTTTATTTATTGTAAAAAAATCTTTTGAAATAGCAATTTTAACATCCATATAGGGTAAAGATTTTTTATCTTTAGACAAAATATAACTTTTGTAAAAATCTAAAGACTCATTTTTCATAAGACCAATATTTACTTTTATGTTAGATTTTTTAAGCTGGGATTTAGCTTTGCTTTTTGTCCTTTTATCAGAGTCGAGTATTGAATAGTATACTTTTTTAATACCTTTTTTTTTTATTATATTAATACATGGAGAAGTTAATCCATAATGAACGCATGGTTCGAGAGTTACATATAGTGTTGAGTCTTTAAAATTTATTTTTTTATTTAAAGCATTAAATTCTGCATGAGGTCTTCCATTCAATGATGTTGTTCCTGATGAAATAACAGCATTATTTTTAACAACAATGCATCCAACAGACGGGTTTTCTTTTGTAGATCCAAGATGTTCGTAAGCTTTATCCAATGCCATTTTCATAAACTTGTTGTCTAAGTGGCTTTGAGATTTTTTCATGATTTAATTTGGAAAAAGTCTATTTTTTACTAAACTTTTTTAGGTTTGCCATCTAACTCTTCGATGTATTCACCAAATTCACCAACTTCTTTAAAATTAGTATAAACAGAGGCAAATCTTATGTAAGCAATTTTATCTAATTCTTTTAAAGCCTCCATTACTTTTTTTCCTATGACACCTGATTGTACTTCGGATTGACCTAATTCCTCAAGTTCTCTTGAAATTTTTGACACAACTCTTTCGATGGTATCTTGATCTGTTGGTCTTTTTTTTAGAGCAGTGAAAAAAGATTTAGCTAATTTTTCTCTATCGAATGGAACTCTTCTACCATTTTTTTTAATCACAGAAAGTTCTCTGTGTTGAACCCTTTCAAACGTAGTAAATCTCATTGCCTTGCTACATGGACACAATCTTCTTCTTCTTATCGCTGTACCATCCTCAGTTGGTCTAGAATCTACTACCGAAGTGTCTTTTTCTCTACAAAATGGACAAATCATGATTTAATTTTTAAGCAAGTGATTATATATAGGGAAATTTGAGCAGAGATCAATTACTTCTTTTCTTACCTCTGACTCAATTTTGCTATTGTCATCTGGATTTTTGGAAAGACCTTTCACAACTTTAGTAATTAATTCACCAACTTTTTTAAATTCGTTTAATCCAAAACCTCT
>MDSW01215521.1_pt1 | contig 12841 bp, 13 predicted proteins | sample 811171 | NCBI WGS metagenome assembly MDSW01 (sample SAMN05326641, study PRJNA326480) | marine metagenome | isolation source: seawater | place: Atlantic Ocean: North West | collected 2012 | reverse complement strand
ATAATTACCAGGCAAGGTGTTATAGTATTTTTAATTTAATAAGTAAATAGCCCATAATCTGCAGATTATCTGCCTGGTGGGCGTGATAAGAATTGAACTTATGGCCTCTTCGATGTCAACGAAGCGTTCTACCACTGAACTACACGCCCTTTTTTTTAAAAAATTTAGCTTAACAAGTTAATATATAAATTGAAAGTTTACAGTTTAATAATTGAGAGATATAGATCTTATATAATTTAAATTAATTATGAAAATAAACAAAGATTTAAAACTTCAAAGAATAGTTATGGAAGTATTTGGAGGTTGTAACTATACATGTCAAATGTGTCCTCAATCTAATCCGGGACGTGGTAAAAGCTTTACTAGAAAAATGTCATTAAAAGAATTTGAGAGAATTCTTGATATGATAGTTCCAAAATATGGTCAACCCCTAATTAATTTGGAAGGAAGCGGAGAGCCAACAATGGCAAAAGATTTATATGATTATGTTGCTGCCGTAAAAAAAAGAGGGTTGAAATGTTATATGTATTGTAATGGAGCAAATCTAAGAGGTCAATTTATGGAAAAAGTTATTGATGCTGGAATTGATTTCATTCGTTTTAGTGTGATTGGCTACGATAGAGAAACTTACAAAAAATGGATGAATATTGATAATTTTAATTTAATTATAAATAATATTATTGAGACACAAAAATATATTAAAAAAGTAAGTAGTAATTGTCAGGTTAGTACTTATCATCTAATTACTAACAATAAAAAACTTTCATATGAAGTTGAAGAATATAAAAAAAATGTAGTCAAAAAAACTGAAGCTTTAGCCTATATTTGGAAGATGCATAATTGGAGTGGAAATTATGAAAACAAAAATGAGAGAACTCGAACTGAAAAAAAAAGTTGCGGCAGACCGAACGCGCCAGAACTAACAATAAGAGCTGGAGGTTCAGTGGGCCGAACTGCAGCAATAGTACCATGTTGTCAAACTTTAGGTCCACCAAATGAAGAAAAAAGTATTCTTGGTCATTTAGATAAACAGTCTTTTGAAGAAGTATATTTTGGTGAAAAATTTAATGAACTTCGAAAAGCACATAATGAGAAAAACTTCGATAAGATAGATTATTGTAAGGATTGTGATTTTTTATTTGATGATCCTGAAATTTTGATATGGTCTAACGATAAAAAAGCTAAGGTACACCATATGCTAGGAACAGATGATGACTTTATGTTATCTAATTATGCTACTAAATAATTATAAAAAGTTTTTTATATCTGTCTCTTGAAGTTTATTTTTGTCAATTTTATAAACTCTATTGCATAATCTCATATTATTATGATCGTGGCTTATTAAAATAATAGTTTTATTTAAATTTTTTAATATCTTGATGATATTTTCCTCGGCGACTTTATCTAATGCATTTGTAACTTCATCAAGTATTAAAATTTCTTTTTCATGATATAATAGTCTAGCTAAGCAAATCTTTTGTCTTTGCCCGCCAGATAATTTTAAACCACTTTCTCCTATTACAGAATTAATTCCTTTTGGCAGTTGATTTACGAAATGATCTAAATCAAGTTTGTTAACAATGTTTTTTATTTTTTTTAAATCGATTTCTTCCTTTTCGTATGAAAGAGTTATATTGGATACTAAAGTATCATTTATGATGAAATTATCTTGAGGTAGATAACCAATTTCGACCAAATTTATTATAGGCTCATCAAAAATTGGTTTATTGTTAAAAAGTATTTCCCCAGAACTCGGTTTAAGCAAACCTAAAAAAATATCTAAAAAAGTCGTTTTACCTGAACCTGTTGGGCCTATTATTCCAATAAACTCTCTTTTTGATAACTTAAAACGCGTTTTATCAAGTATTTGTTTTGACAAACCTGGGTAAGAAAAAGAAATATCTTTAATTTCAATTTTTTCAAATACATCAGATTTATTTTTATTCGCTATTTTTTTTGATTTTGAAGTATCATATTTTTTTAGGTCATTATAAATTACATTAAGACCTTCGGAAAAAAATCCAATTTGTAATATGTCGTTGGAAATTAAAGCTATACTTGGAAGAATCCTCAATCCAGCTAGGGCAAATATTGCTAAAATAGGTAAAAATTCATAATTCATACCTTTAGTGTAAACACTAAATCCTAAATTTAATATTATGAAAACTACAATTATTAATTCCAAAAAATATCTTGGTGAAGTCATTATAATCGATGACTTCAAATCGTTTTTAAATATTATCTCAGTTCCTCTTTTTAAAAATTTTGAAAAAAAGGATTGTTTACCTAAAGTTTTAATTTCTTTGAAGCCTTTAAAACTTTCATCAATACTTTGATAGATTAATTTAGTTGCGTCTGTTCTTTTTTTTCCCCAAGAAATTGTTTTTGGTTTTAAAAAAAAATTATATAAAGTTATGAATAGTAACATTATAAAACTTATTATAAGAAGAGGAACGGGTTCAACGAAAATTAGAAAAACTAAAATCGCTATCAAAACTATTGTTTCACTTATAATTCTTAGAAGCGACTCTAAACAGTTCATGCAGAAAGCGCTTAACTCTCTAATATTACGAATATAGTCTGAATGTTTTTTTTTATTATACTCATCAAAAGACATTTTTTGATAAGTATCCATCAAATTAATTTGTAAATTTTTTATATTTTTAAGTGAAAAACTTTTGATAAATGCTCTTACAAATATAATCAAAACTGTTTTAACAAAGAATACAAATATAAATATTAAGCTAAATAAAATGATTAATTCGTCGTTAGTTTTTTTCTCAAATATAGAAAAATTTTTTAAAATTTCAAAGTCAGATAGAAATGATGGGTTAAAAATTATATTCATATAAGGGATTATTAATCCCAGACTTAATATTTCTGAAAAAGTAAGTACTACAAAAAAAATTGATATCGGAATATAAGAAAAAAAATTTAGCTTAAAAACAAAATTAATTTTTTGGAGTAAATCTGAAAAAGGTAACATTAAAATATTATATTAAATTTTAGTTTAAGCGTCATTTATTTAATCAGTTTTTTGAAAATTGATTGTGTCTTTTGCGTATCTTGTTCAGTAAAATAATTACCGCAAAAAGATAATGCTTGTTTAAATTCATCTATTTTGTTATCCCGATGATTAATTATAGACCTAAATTCATCGATAGTTGAAATATTATATTTAAATTTTTTTAATTCAAAGATCGGATCTAAATTAATACTTTCATTTGGTAATTTAAAGTAAATCGGCAAAAGCCCTTTCAGAACAGCTGGAATTACTCCTGTACTACCTCTATATAAAACATAAGCACATTTGTTTAAATCGTTTGGAAAACTGTCTTTTGAAAAAATTAAGTTGTCTTTTTTTTTATATCTGTCAAAGAAAAAAAATCGTTTCAAAAACTTTCTCATATTTATTTGAGGATGTGTCCTTAAAATAAATTTATAGTCTTGGAATTTTTCAGCTAACTCATTTGCAAAATCAAACAAAATTTTTGTTTCGAAATTTGTTCCTTCTGGTAAAATTAGGCAACTTTTATTTTTTTTCTTTCGTTTTTTATACAAATATTTTTTATCTGCATATATAAATCTATTTGATCCAATTTCAAATAATTCATTTTTCTTTGACTTATGAGATTTAGAAAAGTATTTTTGATTTAATTTACCAGAATTAAGTATTACATCTGGATTAAAATTTTTTTTATAAGTTCTATTTATATGTTTTTGATTTCTTATCACGCCACCGTGTTGGTAACCAATATTTTTACAATTATTATTGAGCTCGTTTTTACAAATTTCAAATACTACTTTCTCCCAACAATGACCTTCAAAACTTACTACACTTAATTTTGGTTGTAATTTTTGTATTTCGATTTTTAATTGACTTCTTAACCTAAAATTGTCTTTAGTTTCAAAAGAAAAAACATTTGCGATAATCAAAAAAAATTCTTTAAATTTTAATTTTTTCGCTGGTAAATTAGAAAATAATGACTTTACTTCTTTTATTTGATCAATAAGTATTTTTAATTCATTCTTTATCGACAAAATTTTTTTTAAAACTATTATGTCTTTATTTTTTTTTATTTCGTTAAATACTAGCCTTGAGTTTTTTCTTGTTAAGTTAATATAAATTACCTTTATGTTATAAAGTTTTCTTAAATCACGTATCATTGTGCCAAAAATAAAATCTTTGTTTAAATTTTTTCTTGAATTAATAGTATTAGTATTTACTAAACATGTAACGAAAACAACGTCAGTGTACTGTTGTTTGTAATTTTTTGTTTTTTTATTCAAAAACATCAATAAAGCATCTTCCATTATTCTAATTTGCCACTTAATAATTTTTAAAATGAAATTAACCACCATGAAAGGTAAATAGCTTAAAAATTTTAAAAAATTTTTTTCAATCATTTGATCATACTTCACAAAATATTCAGTGTGGGGTTTAATAAATTGTAAACAACTAATACAGTATGTGCGCCAACTTGCATCTTTATCCATTAAAATACTTTTAAATTTTGCGTCTAAATATTTGTATGTTCTAAGGCTATAATTTTTCATTAATAAAAAATTTGAGTTGAGTCATCACTTTCTATAATAAATATTTAACAATATCGGTTGTAAAATTTGGGTTAGATACAATTAAATTTTTTTGTAATGTTTTAAATGCTCTGTCATTTTTTACCTTATCCCACCATTTGTCTAGATTATGATAATTTTGATTTAGGAATTTTGATAAGGAGGAAATATTTTCTTGGATCATCTCTAATTTTTTAAGATCAATAAAAATTTTTTGATATTTTTTTTTAAAACCAAATTTTTTTATATTAGCATTTATTATTATTGGTACGTCAGCTCTAATAGCCTCAAAAAATGCTGTAGAGAAATTGTCTACTATTAATATTTTGGAGTTGTAAATATCTTTTTTATCATAAGTAAATTTAATCTGATGTTTGGTGTTTTTTAACCACTCATTCTTTTGAGTTTCTAAAGAATAAAATAATGGAAAGGGTTTAACTAGAAAGATCTTTCTTAAATTCGGTTTTATATTTGAAAAAATTTTATAAGATGACGATAAAAAAGGATTGTTGTTAATATCGGGTTCAAACGTAGTAGTCATGGGACAAAATCTTGTAGGTGAGCATAAAAATAATATATTTCGATATTTTTTCTTTTTTCTTGTTTTAAATTTAGATAAATAGTTATCTCCCAGACCGCTTTTATTATTCCAATAAAGTACACTGTCACCATAATTTCTATCATATTTCTCCCTAAAAAAATTTTCAACTAAACCAAAATATGCACCATGCTGAAAGATTATAAACTTCTTTTTTATTTCTTTAATTTCAGAGATTATTATTGCTAATTCATCATTGTGGTGCGGTTGACTAGTGCAAATTTTTTTTGAATTTTCAATCATATTTTTAATTAAATTATTATTTTTAATATTTCTATAATTTTCCAAGTAGGATTTAGGTAATAATTCATTTAAAAATAAATTAAAAATTTTATCAAATTCTTCTCTTTCTTTAATTTTTATTTTTTTTCTAAAATTTTTATCTGAAGCATCATTATTATATTCTGCATTCAAATTTTTAAAAAATATTATTTTGCCTAGAGATTTAAGAATTACCTGTAAAGCATTTTTTTTTCCAAAATAAACATCATAACAAACGACAGGTTTAAATATCTTTAAATATAATATTTTAAGTTGATTTATAATTTTATTTGAAAATAGCTCTTTATTTATTTTTTTAGTTTCAAATACTTCTGGCAAATTTGAGGAATTGGAAAATTTTTTTTTATTTTTTAAAAAGTAAATAATTTTTCCATAGTAATATTCTTCCAGGTTACCCTTATTAGTATCTAATATAAAAGTTGAAGAGTCAGGAAAAAAATTTTCCAAAGATTTATGATCTAATGATATATCTTTTTTAAAAATTCGTGTCTCTTTTACTATATCTGATCTTATCTTTAAAATTGTGATTAAATTAAATAACCACATATCGATGATTATACCCCAATATTTGACGGAATAATTCAAATTATGATATTTATTTAATTTTTCACTTAACTCAGATCTATAAACTTTTAGTTTATTTAGTGCAAAATTAAAATTTTTTTTTATTCTGGAATTCTTATGGCTGTATTTATCTGAATTAATAATTTTAAATTTTTTAAGATTTTTTCTTTTATAAAAAGATTGTAAATACTTACTTAGAAAAATATAGTTTTCATGTGATATAATTTTCTGATCTGGGGAAACTATTAATTTTGGTTTATTTTTTTTCATTCATATCTTTAAAATCAAAAAATTTAGAAAAACTAAAAATTTTTTTTTAGAATATTTTCTTCAACTTTTTGTAAAATAAAATGTCCTAAAAAAATATGAGCCTCTTGAATTCTAGCAACATTTTTTGAACCAATAATTAAACTTAAATCGGACTTTTTTTTTGCAATCCCGCCTGTATTTCCAAGAAATGAAATAGATTTAATTTTTTGTTTTTTTGCTTGATTTAAAACGTTGATAATATTTTTAGACATTCCAGATGTAGAGATACATATTAAAATGTCATCTTTTTGACCTATTCCAGATAACGTACGGGCAAATATTTGAGAAAAATTGTAATCATTACCACATGCTGTTACCGTAGACATATCTGTAGCTAGTGGTATGACAGGTAGAGATTTTCTGTTCACTTTTGGTCTCAATCTTACTAAAAATTCCGCTGCAAGATGTTGAGCGTCAGCAGCTGATCCCCCATTGCCGCAAATTAAAATTTTGTTACCACTCAATATACAGGACGTTAAAAGATGTATTGATTTTTCAACTTTTTTTAAAATTTTTGAGATAGATTTTTTTGCTCTCACGGAATCATCTAGCATTTTAGAAAATTCTTTTCTAATCATTTATATGAGCTCTTAGTTTTTTTGCCACTGACTTCTCTATTTCTAGTATTTTTTTTTCACTTTTAATTAATGCTTTCTCAATAACCCTGATTCCTCCAACCAATTCTTTCAAACCCAAAGGTGACAACGAAGCTGCTTGATCGCTGCCGTACATAGTTCTGTCTAGAGTAACATGTCGCTCTATTGAAGTCGCTCCCATAGCTGCGGCAGCATAAGAAATAGCTAAACCACTTTTTTCATGTCCACTGTAACCTACTTTACAATTATATCTTTTTTTCAAATCCTGTATCATACTTAAATTTGCGTGTTCACCATCAAACGGATAAGCTGAAACGCAATGCATTAATTCAAATTCACAATTTTTTTTTTTAAACATATCAACTGCATCATCGATCATCTTTAAATCTGACATTCCAGTGCTTATAAAAGTATATTTTTTTTCATTAGCTACTTGCTCCAGATGTTTTTTGTCGACGATCATTGCTGAGGCTATTTTATTATATTCAAGATTGAAGTTTTTAATAAAGCTCTGGCTATTTTTGTCCCAGGAAGAGGCAAACCATTTAATTTTTTTTAATTTGCAATAACGATCAATTTCGTCATACTCTTCTTTGCCAAATTCTAAACCTTTTTTTTGATCGTACTGTGTGGTTCCCCAAGGGCTCTCACGTTTTTGCGATAATAAATCTTTCGAATAAACTAAATTAATATCTCTTTTTTGAAATTTTACAGCGTCAACCTTTGAATCTACGCAAAAATCAATAATTTTTTTTGCTATTTCTAAACTTCCGTTATGATTAATTCCTATTTCTGCTATTATAAAAATGCCCATTAGAATTATACTGAATATCTTAAATTTTTTTTACTAGCAATTAAAAATTGAATTATTTTCCTAAAGTAATATATTTCTTAAATGAAATGTATTGCAATCATTCCAGCAAGAATTGGCTCAAAATCTATTAAAAAAAAGAATTTAATAAAAATAAACGGTATTTCTATAATTGAAAAAACAATACATTCGTTAAAAAAAAATAAATTTTTAAGTTGTATCGCCGTTTCCACAGACTCAAAAGAAATTCAAAAAGTCGCCAAGAAAAATAATGTTTGGTGTGAAAAATTAAGACCCAAAAATATTTCAGGAGATAAATCTACAGCAAATGATGCTGTAAAGTTTGTTATTAAGGCAATAAAAAAAAAATACGATTTTATTTTCGAAGTGCATCCCACTTATTTTTTTAGAAATCATTTAGATCTTTATAAATGTTTCAAAAAAGTTAAAAAACAAAAATTAAGAAATATAATTTCTGTTTCTAAAGTTTCCTCGTGTGCTCATAAAGATTATCAAACAAGTATTAAGGGAAATAAAATAAAATTTAATAAATTACCACACACTTTTAATAAATTTCTAATCTCAAATACTTATGAGTTTAATGGATATATACAAGGATCTAAATATGAGGATTTCTTAAAATACAAATGTCATTTTGGCAGTTCAAAAAGTTCAGGCTTTATTGAGATTAAGAACAAAAAAACTTTGTTAGACTTAAACGATATTCAAGATTTAAAAATTATGAGAAAAATTGCTACTTAAATAATTGTTCTTCCACCATCTATTATTAAATTTTGACCTGTCATGTACTTGCTCTCATCACTACATAAAAAAACAATAGCTCCATTAAACTCATTTTTTTGAGCCATTCTACCTAAAGGAATTAATTTATTAATTTTGTTAAGAAATCTTTGATCTTGCGATAATTTTACCCCTCCTGGACAAATACAATTTACCCTTATATTAAATTTTGCTAACAAAGATGCGTAGTATTTAGTAATTCCTAAAATACCATGTTTAGTTACAGAATATGAAACAGGTTTTTGAAAATTTTCTAAATGACTATACAGTCTTTGATCTGGAGCAATTAACGATAAATCTGAGCCTATATTAATTATATTTCCATTTTTCATTTTTTTCATACTCACTGAAAAAATTTCAATTAGGTTTTTAACTGCTGTTAAATTTAACCTTATATCATTTTCCCATTCAGAAATAACATTCTTTTTAATTTTTGTTATACCAGGATTGTTAGCTGCATTATTTATAATCGTGTCTATAAATATTTTTTTTTTTGTTAATTCTTTGTAAAATTTAAATAATTTTTCTCTATCTGTAATATCAATATTTACTGGAGTAATTTTCTTTTTGAATTTATTTGGAATTATTTTTATCAGCTCTTTAAGTTTCTTTTTGTTTAAATCGAGAGCAAAACAAGTTCCCCCACTCTTTAAAATAGATATCGTGAATTCTCTTCCTAACAGCCCACCAGCGCCTGTAATTAAAATTTTCTTTTTTTTTAAATCAAACATTATGTTGTTTTCCCATCAACTTTTATATCTACTCCGGTAATATAATTATTTTCATCTTTAACTAAAAAATCTATGGCGTTAATAATATCAGAGGGTTTACAAAACCTTTTCAAGGCTACGTTATCATTCACAAATTTTTTCATCTTAATTTTATTTTTTAAATATTTTTTGTGCCAAAGATTACCTTTTTGCATAATGTGACCAGGAGAAATTGAGTTTATTCTTACATTTTTATTGGCAAATCTTGTGGAAGTTTCTCTGCAATAATTTATTAAGGAATTTTTTGCTAAAGAATATGAAAGAGGTGCGTTACCCAAAAAATACCCTGCAATAGAGGCTATAACTATGATATTAAAGTTTTTATTTTTTCTAAATAATATTTCAATAGGATTTACAGCTGTAAAGAAATTTTTTTGAAATGCTGAGTAATAATTTTTGTAATTTTTGTTTTCTAAGTATTCATCTTTCCCGTTTCCAGCTACACAAATTAGTAAATCTATTTTTTTGTTTAATTTAATTATTTTTTTGAAAACCTCTTCTACTTCTTTAGAATTTGACAAATCGCATTTAAACCCTAAAAGTTTTTTAGAGTTTATATTTTTAATTGCTGTTTTAAGTCTATTTCTATTTCTTGATAAAATAATTGTATTAAAGTTTCTTTTCAAAAGTGACTTTGATATTTCATAGCCCAGCCCGTACGAACCACCACAAACTATTGCACATTTATTTTTTTTTCTTCTCATAAGAAACTCTTTACAAAATTATAGTTCTTTAAGGTGTTTGAAACTACTAATTTATTGTTTTTAGGTAAATAGGTTTGAAGAATTAGATGACCATTGTATTTAATTTTCTTTAAATATGAAAATATTTCGTTGAAATTTGCTAAACCACTACCCAAAGGAACTGATTGCCCATTTTTATCTCTATCTTTAACATGAATATTGTAGACCCTTGAAAAATATTTTTTTTCATTAGTAAATTTAAATCCATAGTACGCTGAATTGCCAATATCGTAGTTAATTCCGAATGAATCGTTAAAATTTGAAATAAACTTCACAACTTGATCAGCTGGTAAATCTAACTCGAAAATAATTTTTAATTTTTTAAAATTAATCTTTTTTTGTAAATACTTAAAATATTTTATTATCCTATTCTTTTTGAAATGTCTGACACTTGAGTTGTCGACTAAAGGTATAACTATGTATTTGAGATTAATTTTTTTTGATATATCAATTAGTTTAAGTAAATATTCTGTCGTATTATTTTTTTCATCAAATGGTGGCTGCTGCATAAAAAAGTCAGCTGTTAGAGAGTTTATTTTAATAAAATTTCTTTTAAAAAAATTTTTTGTTTTTATTGGTTTTTCAATTAACGGGTTTTTTCCAAAGTTTTTATAATCCAGAGTCCATTCAATAATTTTTATTTTATTTTTTTTTGCTAAAATTATCTCTTTTTTCCAATTTTTCCAGGGGAAAGATTGTAACCTACTTTTGATTTCTCTTGGAACCAACCTTCCCTGCATTATTCCGATACTTTTTATATTCATAAATTGTGAAAAAGTTTAAACATTATTAATCTATAATTCTTCAACAAACTCAAAAAAAATTGAGTCTGAAAACTTGCAAAAAACAACCTTCACTTTTTTGTTTGGGGATGTAGCTGGATCGCTTAAGATTTCAATTTTATTTTTTTTCAATACTTTAACCAACTTTTGAATATTTGATACCGTAAAAGACACATGTGTTATACCAAAAGAAAAAATTCTTTTTTTTATTTCTTTTTTGGAGTAATTGTGAAACTTAAGCAGCTCAATTAAACTGCCATCATTAGCAGCCAATTTGACCGTTGTAACTTTAACTTTTTTTAATTTTAATATTTTTTCTATAAACTGACCTTTTTCAAGTTGTTTCTTTATTACTTTAAAACCTAATTCTTTAGTAAAAAAATTTAAAGTTTTTTTCAAATTTTGAACAACTATTCCAGTGTGTCTTATGTTTTTAATTAACATTTAAATCCTAAGAATAACTTTTTAAGGTATTTCCATCAAAATAAATAGTTGATCCTGAAATATATTTTATTTTTTTCTCAATTATAAATTTAACAAATTCGCCTATTTCTGTTGGATTTCCGATTTTTTTTGTTGGAAGAGATTTTTCAAATTTTGAAATATTCTTTATTAATTCTTTCATCCTTCTTGTTTTAAAAGGGCCTGGGGCTATATTTATTGTAGAAATACCTTCCGCCGATTTAATGCTTGAATATGATTTAAGTAAACTACTCATCGCTGATCTTAGTGCTGAGGATATTATTAATTTTGTTCCAGGCTCTTTTATGACTGTAGAAGAGATATAAAAAACATAACCATTTTTCTTTATTTTTATTTTTTTTAGAATTATAAAAAAACTCAAAAAAAGTTGATTAAAAAATTTATTCCAATCATTTACTCGTATTTGATTAAAATTAAGGGGTGGTGGCCCACCGCTATTTAAGATCAATATATCCGTGCTTTTATGCTTTTTTACAAATCTTATTACAGAAGATAAATCTGAGGTGTCTAAATTTTTTCTTGAACAAACTATAGTTTTAATTTTAATTTTTTTTAAACATTTAGCTATTTCTTTTCCAATTCCTTTACTGCCTCCCATTACAATTGCTTTTTTATATTTTAATTTCATTATCAAAAATTGTAATCTTTTTAATTCTCTTTATTTTTTTGTGTATCTTAACATACATTGAAAACTTTTTAAGCATTTGGTCTATTTCATTAAAGGAAAAAGCGTGATTATTATCTGGGTAAATTCTAGATTTTATATTTTTAGGTTTACAATAAAAAAAAATAGAGGAAACTTTGTAAGCAGGTAATACATTAATAATATTGATATCATTAAAATGATTACTGTAACCAACTTTCATATTAAATAACTTATTTAATTCGTTAATTCTTTTTAAATTAATTTCCTCTGGATCATAGGTCATCGGGGTATGTAATAATTCAACATTTTTTTTTCCTAATATTTTTATAGTTTTTTTTATATTACTATTTTTGGCTTTGTAGCCTGTTGAAATATAAATTTTTTTTTTTTTCTTTTTAAGAGTTTTTATTAGTTCAAAGTTATTTATACTTTCACTTAATAGTTTATAGAAGTCAAAATTTAAATCGATCAAATTAATGAAAGTTTCTTTGTCTGAGACCGATAAGCCAATTTTTTTTTTTTGTTTATGGGTTTTTTTTATTGCTTTTAAAAAAAAATTTTTTTCTAATTTTAAATTAATTTTATTTACGTTTTTATGATAATTATAAAATTTATTAGAATGACACATGAATGTAATATTTTTTAATTTTGATTTTAAAAAAAAATTAAGAATCTTGTTAGCTTCTTTGGTTTTTCCTAAATGATTGTGTCCTGTCTCAATAAATAAATTAATCATTAACAATACAAGATATATAATTATTACTAAAAAAATTATATATCAGTAAAAATTTTTTTCAGTGCATAAATCAAGCCAATTGAGCTATTAGTACTGGTCAGCTACACGCGTTACCGCGCTTCCACATCCAGCCTATCAACGTAGT
>MDSW01036411.1_pt1 | contig 12842 bp, 12 predicted proteins | sample 811171 | NCBI WGS metagenome assembly MDSW01 (sample SAMN05326641, study PRJNA326480) | marine metagenome | isolation source: seawater | place: Atlantic Ocean: North West | collected 2012 | reverse complement strand
TGCTGGGATCGACTCTTTCTGCAGCTGCTCCCTTTGGTTTCCAATAAACACCCGATGTATCTACTCGCTTGATTGTGCTGGGATCGACTCTTTCTGCAGTTGCCCCCTTTGGATTCCAATAAACACCCGATGTATCTACTCGCTTGATTGTGGCTGCATCAAAGTCGATCAGGTTGCCTGTTTTTTGTCAGAGATTTTTCAAGGCTTTCAGAACTACAAAATGCACGATTCGTTGCGACATGCTAGCGGCAACGTCCGCGCTGACACTGGCATTCATGCAATCCACCATGTCTTGAAACAGTACATGGTTTTCAATGATATCTGAAAACAGTTCTGCCACGTCCTCTTGGCGGCCCTGTTGTTGCAGAGATTTCAAGACGTGGGCAAATCGCCCTTGCGTGCTTTCCTCGTAGTCAATAATTGCCTGGCGACACAAAGTACCCAAAAAAATCGTGGTGTCCTCTTGCAAGCGATGCGCTTCCAACGCACTTAGCAGAAGAGGGTCGGTCATGTGCGGCAGTCGCAGAACCCATGCCACGCTCGAGTTTATTCTTTTTTTATATTTTTGGAATTGTTCAATTCTAGATCACGCGTCGATGGCGTATATCCATAGAACTCTATGATGACCTCCAAAAAGTTTTCCATGTAAAATACGGCATCTTGTTCCGGGCACTTCAATATTCCCAGGCTGTCGTACGCAACACATGGATTCTTGCGCTTGCATGAACACGTCGGTGTCGTATTTTGCCTGCATTCATCTTTAATATCATGCAAATTGGCGAACTTTTTCATTATGCGTTCATTAAGCCAGAGATCACACAAAGTTGACTGTGTGTTTCTTTTTACAGAAATAAAAAATGTAAAAAAAAACCAAGCACAGAGACGAATTTTGAAACGTCTGGGACTTTATCGTATATAACATCGACAAACCTCAAATATTCGCGCATATATGCTGCTGCCTGGACTGGAAGCACAGGACGAGGTGCAGATAAACCCGCCTGAGGAATCTGAAAAGTCTGCGTTTGAGTGCTCCTTAACGTTTGAGTCTCTAGCGTCATTCAAAGGAGCCGATTTCCTGCGGGACATGGACAAGTCGAACAATCAAGAAGGAGGCGAGAGAAAGCGGCGGCGCGGGCAGAAGTGCATGCAGGAGTGTATCAAGGATGTTCCTGATAGTTGCAATATTCTCACCGTGTCTGAATGTGGCCACAAGTTTCTCGAAATACCATTTCTGTACCACGTGATGACGACGGAATTCCGTTGCCCAATTTGCCGTTCAGGAAGCTCATCGACAGTAGACATCACGGCAACGACAGCTCGCGGCGTCAACCCAAGTCTGTGGAAATGCTTGTGTATGATTGCCAAAAAAACACGAGACCGAAGGAAAATGGAGGACGCAGTTGAAGAGATGCATTCTTTAATGGAGCTACAAATGCAAGAGATCCAATCCATTAACAGAATGTCCGTCGGCGAGCTCCTCACCGAAATTCAAATCACAGTGATATTCTCTGTGTATAGCGTTGCGCCTCAGTTTCAGCAAAGCGGCCGTGGCGTTATTCCCTCGGCAAGTGTCACCGTGGGATTGCGTCCAAACTTTACTGCTTCGTTTAGCGCCGACGAGTCGTTTGATGATGGAAGCATCCCCATGGTTTGATCTCTTGCCTTTGTTCCATTTTTGCTGCTTTCCTGAGATTGACGCTACGTTTTCTGTCTCTTCGCAGGTGTATGAAAGTGGGCAGGCACAACGGGCACTGAGTATGATCTTGCGATCAAGTGCTGCATTCTCGTTTACTCTGTTTGCACAGACAGACGACGGCGAATTTGCGTTTTTTCAGACGGGAATGTTGCGTGTGCCGACGCAGGCACAAATTGAGGCCTCGAACGAAGTTGTGATTGCATGCACCTCTGGCTTGAATGGGCATGTCATCATGCGTTGGGACCCTGGCTCTGTGGGTGGGCAGCTTCTGCGGTGCGTTCGGTACAAGACAGATGTTTCCAATGCGAGACGAATTCGTTTACAAACATTGAATGGATTTTCACTTTAGACTCAGCTAGTGTTACTGCAAACTCGATCGCAAACGTCGAACCATGTCAATTTAAACTCGGCTTGCATTAAATTTTTCTTATGCTCCACCCTTGAGCTTGGCCTTCCGAAGAGACTTGTTTGCTGCACCGACTTTTGCACGCTTGTTCATTGCGTAATCCTGCATCAGCTTTTCCGCACTAGCCATGACCTCCTGTGGCAAGATGTCATTAGGGTGATGCGAAACCTGAAAGTATCGTTGCATGCATTTGCTACCTGAAAAAAGATGTGTTCGGATCGAAGACAGTAAATACTGTTCAGGGCCAAAGAGCATGCGTTTTTGATGACGTCAAGATGTGCGGCCATCTGCAGCCTGCCCTTGCAATGTAGGTCATCCATGAGCTGATTAACTGCGTCTTTTTTCTGCATTGTGATGTGGTATTTCAAGTCAAACATCGCCCGTCGACGCGTGTTGTGGCTGTTCTCTACAGGCACGGTAAAACCGGGTTGTTTCAAAACCGATTGAAATTTTACTCAACTTTTATTTTTGGTAGTAATTAAAAAAAACTCTACGAATTACTTTAGATCAGACCAAAAATTTTCAAGGTGGTAACCTGCAGCACCACAGTGAAGCAAGAACTTTGTTTTAAAACAAAGAATTTTTTTACTCAACTTTTATTTTTGGTACTATCAAAAAAAACTTTACGAATTTCTTTGTGTCGGCATAAACATTTTCAGGGTGGTATGTGAAGAATCACATTTGGATGGCAACTTTGTTTTAAAACAAAAGCATTGTAGTTTGACGCGGCTTGCAAGTATGTTCGTCCGCCCGCCGGTGCCATTACTTATTGAACCAGTGGCGCGAGTTTCCAAGACCTCTTTGAGTTTTGTGCATGCGGGTATGCAATGTGTGTGCCCGGCAATCGAACTTTCTCCTGCAAAGTATGTGTTGGAGCTCGCAGATAACGGTGTGCTTGCCATGCTTGGAATTTGGATCCTCATGGTGCATGCCATTTACCGTGCTTCTGAATAAATCGGGGTTAGCTCGATCCCATAGGAAGCATGTGCGCCAGAATCCACCCGGACCTATTGTTGGGACTGGGGTAAAAATCCAGAATCTTTACCGCCGCTTCTGTCTCAGCCAGCAGTGCAATCTGAGGCGCTGCGAGTTTTTGGTATCTGTTCAATTTCCTTCCCAAGAAGTTCACAGATGCACGCACGATGTATTTTTCTTCTGTGAACTCGAGAGCAGCGGCGTCGTTGGTACCGTGCAGCGTCCGAACGGCCAAGAAAAACAAGTCGCTGCAAGCTTGTTTGTGGTAAAACATTGGGGTCTCTTTGATCGTGTCTTCTGCGTGGTTGAATGCTCCAAAGGAAGAGCGGAACCATGCGCCGTTTCTGATAATGTCCGCCGGGGCTCCGTAGGCAATCTTGTTTCCCAGGACGTCAATCAAGGTAAAGGTCTCCGGAATGCAGTGAATTGGGACAAAGTAGTGCCCTGGGGGTTTTTCTGAGCTCATACCGCGTTGGTTCCTTATTGGATATATATATACATGCAAGATTCATGCTCGCGGGTATGCAATCGATCGCACCAATTACGCTGTTGCTTGCCGTTTTATTACTTTTGAGGACGACAGCGGCGAATCAAAACAATACAAATTTGACACAATCGCTGAACTCGACGGTGGTCGTCTGCGACGATGCCTACGCCCTTGCTTGGAGTGTTTCGGTGACGATTGTTTCGTTCGTGTTTGCGTCTGTGTTTTGTTTTGAAGTGTCGTCGGACCGATTTTCGGGTTCATGATGAGACTGTTGGGGGCTCGTGCCGCGGGACCACCGTGGAACCACAAAGAGGATAAAAACAATCAGTACAACAATAAACGCCAAAAACAGTGCTATCGAAGGCCAGAGGTCCATGCCAATATCAGAGCTTGAACTTGGCAAGTTTACTATATGCTTTTATATTGGGCATGATGTCTTTGTGTGGAAGCGTGTGAGTTTTATCGTTTTGAAAGGCGGCGGATTCTGTCCCGGTTCTCGCATACGATTGGCAGGTCTTGAGGTGCAGGCGATGGCGTTTGCCAAGGAAAGGGCTGTCCCAGACTTTCTTTTTTATTCAGCTGGCGGTATCCAAATTTCGTCAAATCCAGTACGAGGGTGTTGTTGTCACCATTCATAAACACGTTGAACGTTTTAGGCTTGAACCACACTCTTTCAATGTTGCAAGGCATGGTTCCAGAGAATAATACCTTGTACTCATTGTTGACAAACATGACAAGAGACCCTGCAGCAAAACATCGTAAGCTTCCATCTTCACTGTTTCCCATCAGTCGCAGTTTGTCACCGGCAGTATCTGTCTTTTGGAATGAGCTGAAGCGCCCAAACATCAGCCTCTGCATTGATGCCATGAATTCACTCACCTCTGCCACCTTGTCTTCATCGGGGCCCCACTGGCTGTGTAGTCTCTGTGCCACTTGGATACCCAGCAATGCGATGGCGTAATCATCCCAAAGCATGCGCGCCTCGGTCTCCGGGTCCGTTGTTTCGTCCAGCCTGTAGACTAGTCTCTGAAACAACGGAATCAGATCCGTGTTTGAATTCAAGCTGGCACCGTGTGGGCATACCTGAATATGAGCCTTTTTCGTTTGCTTGTAAATAAATTCATACAAGTCGGCGCACGTAAACTCAAGCCCTTCGAATAAAAAGTCATATAATTCTTTCAAATATGAGTAACTATCCCAGGTTATGCAGGGGGTGTCAGGGCTGATCTCGGATATGCTTTTGAAATTCCATTTTTCTCCGTTCTTGGTCATGATTTTGCCATCTCCTTTGTCGTTGCGCGCCATTTCAATGGCCGAGACGGCACATATCATCATGTCATACTCGATGGGGTCGTGATAACGCAAAGAATTCAAAACACTTTCGATTTTTATCTCGTGGTCACCGAAATCAATCATGCGAAAGTGATATCGCACAGCCCTGCTAGAGGCGTCGTCCACTATTTCGAGGGCAGTAACATTGCCGCCGTGCAAATCCATGTGCGCAACTCCACGGTCGCGCAGAATTGCCTTCCTGCTTTGAAACATGTCCGACAGACCGCGCACTATCAAGGCCTGGTTGTGTCGCTGCAGGCCGTAGTCGTCTCCTTCCAATACTACTTTATCAATCAGCTTTCTCATTGGCTGTCCTCCGTACTCCTGGTACATGATGTTCATGGTTTGAGTGGAATCGCCGCCAAACTGCGACTCCAGGATGTTTTTCAGCATTCTGAACTGTCTCGCCTTGCAGGCAGAGGCCTCGACTTGGATTTTGATATTCATGTACTCATCTCTCACGTTGGTGTCGTTTCCTTGTACAAAACAAGCATGTATGAACCTGGGGAAAATTACGCCGCCAGGGTCCAAGGCTGAAATTTTTCTGACAATGTCCACTTCCTCCCGGCCCGAACCGTCTCGGTCCTGCCAGATCGCTGTCACAATATTTTTGAACGCATCCGGGCTTTCGACGGGCAGCCCGGGCAGTTTGGTTGGTATCAATGCGTAAACCTGCTGTAGGAGTTCGCTGTGACCAGTCAGCCCGTGAAAGGCGACTTTGCTGTGTCCCGAAAAGGCGCGGTGGTTGGCGTTCACGTTGCACTGTTCTGCTACTCCGGCATATGGACATTGAAATGCTGTGTTGGGTAGCAAAGGACAGTCCCGAGACTGCTGCAGCAGGAATTCATTGCTGTGTCGCATGGCAGGGAACTTTTGATTCAGTCGATAGCAGTAAATTTTCTCGCAGTGAATTTCTTATATACTAATAACTTAAAGCTGTCAGGTCGGGCTGAACCACCAAGACTGTATATAAGCTGGCGCTTCTGGCAAAGTGTGATTGCATGTCGGGCAACCCTGACCGTCAAAGCGACGATGAGATGCACATGGCAATACAAGATAGTCTTGAAGGCAAGGAGATATACAGAGACATGGAATCAAAAATCGAAGAATTTTTAAAAGAACGGCATTTGTGTCTTGATAAAAACACACGAGGTGGCGGCAACTGTCAATTCGACGCGATAGCCAGGCAGATTCAAGTGTTTCGAAGCGACTATAACTATTCGGACAATTACGACTACAACGACGTCAGAAGAGACGTTTTGAATTGTCTGTGCTCCAACTCGCAGTACAGAGAGCATGTTGACGTCACTGGGATTTTGTTTGGACGTTGGTTCGATGACATGTCAAAGCCCGGTACATGGGGAGACGAGAACACTCTGCAGGCGGCGTCAGATCTATACAGGCGTCCCATCGACGTGCACCAGTTCAGCACTCTAGACAACAAAGTTGTAACGATTCGTATAAAACCGCATGGCGTCGAGTCTCCGTTTATTCACGCCTTTCAGGTTGGCTTCATCCCCGAACTGCACTATTACAATGTCAAAAACATTCAAACCACCGACCCAGAGTCATCGGAAGATCATCCGCTGCAATCAAATCAGAAGAAGACTGAAGAAATTTCTCTTACAAAACTAAGTGAAGGAGGTGTGCCGCAGACCTTGGAAGAGAGCGCGTTTGAATCCACGCAAAAAGAAATCCGGGAAAACCTCTTCACCAAACCAATTATAGAAGGCATCACAAAAGCATGTGAACTCAAGAGTAAAACGAACACGAAAACGGGGTTTGTCGAAGACATTGAGAAGTTCAATACGTTTCTTCGGGATAAAAAACCTTTCAAAAACATTGACAAGCTTCAGGATCATCAAGTCGAAGGGGTCCAGGTTGTGCTTAAGAACGTGACAGATTCTGACTTGCGGGGTGCCTTGTTAGCTCATACCATGGGAGCCGGGAAAACTCTGCAAAGTTTAGCATTGATCAAAATACTCACTGATGCACACAATTTCAGCAGGTTTGTGGTGGTCTGTCCACTGTCCCTATTTGAAGGGTGGGTTGAAGAAATCTCGGCTCTATTTTATGACAATACCGGGCCAACCCGCAAAAGCCATAACATTTTCATTTTTACACTCAGAAAAGTCAATATTCTTGTTCTGACACCAGATGCGTTGAGAGGCATGGCCTCCAGAACAAAAGACAGAATGTCGATATCTCAATTCATGGACCAAAGACAGAAAGCACTAATGATTGTTGACGAGGCCCACTCGATGAAGTCTTCACAAACAGAGTTTACGCAATCATTGCAGGCAATCAAGAGTCAGTACCCGCTTCTGAACTTTGTTCTGTTAAGCGGCACGCCACTGCAAAATACAATCGGAGAACTGTTAACCATGGTCAACTTTTTGCTGCCAAAGAAAGAATGGGCGTGGTTTCAAACGGTACTGGAATTCTTACCAGGAGCCATGCAACGACTGAGAGATAGCGCGAACAAATCGGTAGGCTCAGAAACTCAAAAATTCAAGGAGCTGATGAGCCAGATAATCTCTCTTGTGCAGTTTGGTGTATCCCCGCTGGTGCATCGAATTGGAGACGAGCTGATTAACAACATTTTGACCGAAAGTGGTATTCATTTAGTCAAGTACAACGTCCTGTTTAATATTTTAGACTACACTCCGTACGCAGCTTGCTTGGAGCAAGGGGGGTCCAACGTATACTTGAATACATCTATGATTTCTTGGGGTCTTTTGAAAGACCCGGTTGGCTCCAAGATTGTGCAGAAAATTGAGACGCCAAAGAGTCTATTCTTGAGGAATTTCATGAAAAATTTGAGTCAGGGGCCACGAAGCGTCATATTTTTCTTCTTGAATACTGCGATTGGCGAACGAGCGTACGAGATCATCCAGAGCACCCTCGAAGAGAATCAAAAGGGGTTGGTCGAGTTTGTGTCTGGTACCTCTGTTCCAGGCAAAAACAGGAAGAAGATTTTTGATAAATTCAACGGGTTTGGTGATTCTGAGGTCCGGTATCTGGTCTTGCAGGAAGAAATCGGAGGCGTGGGGGTAAATTTGCAGCATAAGGGCACAGTTGTCGTGTATCTGCAATCGCTGGATTGGAACCCTGCTCTCACACGACAATCGATGGCGCGCGTTTGGAGATTTGGACAAAAAAGGGACTGCTTTGTGATCAACCTGATGACCCAGTTTTCAACAGAGGCGATCAAATACAATGTGAACGTCACAAAGTCCAAAATAAGCGACGCATTTTTGGACTCAATCGAAACGGAGGATCACAACGCTCAAAGCAATACATCAAAGCTTTCTGAATTGAGAGATTTGTCAAAAGAGGCCCTCAAAGGACCGCAACGACAGGGCTCACCTGACGACAAGGCGAATGAAGATAAAAATATACGTGCTTTTCTGGATACCCGTCTTGCGTACCCCAGCACTAGTCCCAAAAGCGCAGACTTTCAGTCGAAATGGACACAGGCTCTGCAGGGGGGGCCCTTTTTGGATATGGAGGACATCACGGCGCACGACTTGCCTGTTTTGGAAGAGTTGGAAGAGCTGCACCCTGCAGAAAGTCCCGTGAGTTTCCGAATTCAAAAACTAGGAGAAGAAGAAAAGCGAGAGATACAGAAAGCCAAAGAACTCGATGGCGACGATGCCCAGACACAATGCATGAAACTCACGCAAAACATCAGATTTTTGAAGAGTGTGTGCGCTAGGCGGGCGGGCAACACCACGCCACTTTTGCACGTTGAATGCAGCTCTAAGCCATGGCAACAAATGGTTCAGGATATACGCTGTAAATTGTTGGAGACTGTGTATTATTGCCCTGCGACAAAGCTGTACTTGTATGAAAATGGCGTGGAGACAAGGCCTCCGCTTTTTTGGCCGGGAGTTGACATTCTTGGCCAGAAAATCAAAGACGAGGACACCAACTGCTTGCAGTATTACATGGACAGAACAGCTGGCATGGAATCGTACAAATTCCGCGTTGAGGCCCCCGTTGATGCAAAAGCTAAAGGGCTAAGCACTGCAAAGGTCAAGCTTGTATTGAACAAAGAGGAATTGCGTACTAGTGATCATTTCTCGGAACAGGGATTTCAAAGCTTAATTGACGCTGTGCAGTTTTGTCTGCACATTTGCGGAGACTTGTCGTTATCGTCAGACCAAAACATCGACCCAGGCTTTGACTGGAGCACATTTGTGATTTTCTTGGGGCGAATACAAAAGATGTTCCAGGTCACCGAGGACTCCAAGAGTGGTTTGCCGTTGTTTTTTTCAATTCCGGAACCCGTGTGTGATTCCTTCATATCAGACAAGAACAGGGATATGCTGCATATCGTCGCTTTGGTCAAAACTTCAAAAAAGAATGCAGTTATGGATTTTGAACAAGACGAGTCCTCATGGCCCACGAGCATTGACATTACGTCGTCAACAATCAATTACTTCGTGGGAACGAAGCGCAAACATTACAACGCCGTCGCGGACGGTTTTTGGCCTATCTCATTTTCCGGGAACGAGTCACCGCCAAAAGTCAAAACTTTTTTGGACTGGATGAACCCAAAAATCATACACGAAAAATACGAGTACCTCGATGTGCTGTCCGTCACATGTAAGGAGGAGGACGATAATGACGCGACGTGGTTTATGGCCATCAAGGATGGCGGCAAGTGGTGGGCTTTTCGCGACGGGTCACCGGAAGAAATGTCTGAGGAACACGTCAGTGAGTTTCTCATAAAAGGTGCCGTGCTGCGATTTTATCACCACGAATTTCCCAACCTTGCGTGGCTCTTGAACAAGGAAACGTCGGACGACCACAACGCGGAAAAGTTTGTAAGAGATTTGACCGAATCATCAATAGAGAAAATCAAGATAATCAATACAGCAGCCACAACCACTGCAGATTTTCCAGACTTTCTGAACAGAGACATATCAGTTGCTTTCTCTTACCAAGGCGAGAACAACGATGCGGCCAGCCAGTTTTTTTGTTTTATGATGCAAAAAAAATACAAGATACCAATGACTGAATTCAATGTGAAAGGAATGAATACCAGTGTTCCAACGTGGATGTATCGAAAATTGCAGGTCCGTATCACTTGCAAGTCTCCTTTTGGTGACTCGACAACTCAAAAAATCGATGTCATGAATGAAATCTCCTCCCTTCCCTACATTGAGGGCTGTTTTATCAAAACAATAAATAGTAAGCCAGTGCAGCATTTTGATACCAGCAAACGAATCTACGACCTCATCCGTTACGTCACAAATTATTGTGAGGAGAAAAAATATGTAAGAATTAGGACTGGTCTCAACGAAGCAAATAAAGCGGCAAAGGAGGAACTTGAAAAACGACTTACAGGAGGGAACAAAGAACTTGAACGGCAAATTTTGGAAGGTATCAAGTATGAAGAGAGCGATGAATTCATGAAAAAAACACGCTTGAAAGACTTGAAGGCACCCTCTCTGAGAGTAATTCTTCTATTTCATAAAAAGATACCCAAAACCAGGGAAAAGTCAAAGACTGAAAAAGAGGAACTCAAATATGAAGTACTGCAGGTCTTGAAAGAGAAGCATGAATTGGAGACGAGGGAGAAGAAAGGTGACGATGGTGCATCGCCCACTACAACACTTTAGCGTCTGGAAAGTGCGCAAGGAGCCATTTGATGCAGGCTGACCTTTTCTCGGCCCACTTCCAGCGGTCACCAACAATGCTCAGTCCACCCTGTTCACTCAACTCCAATCTTTGTTGCTCAAATAACCCAGCAGTGACAACGCGAGGCTCCTTTCTAGTGGCCACGCGTACGATAAAGTTCATCGCCAAATCCTCGCAGGCATTCCCTCTATCGATGAAATTTTGCAAGACCTGGTCGTTTACATATGTCTTCCAATATTGTACGGGGAGAATCCACGTCTTGGGAAGCACTAGTTTGTTAGGATACATGAAGCCCCAAAAGCTGTATGATCCGTCAGAGCTGAAAGACCTGGCGTCCAACCCCACCAGATCGGTGGACGCGGACATTTGGATCATGTCATATATGAGGTTTTTGGGCACTAAAACATCGTCGTCGACCGAAAAGGTCGTTCTCGTGCTCACTTCTGCATAGTAGCGATACCGATTGTTCATGCTGTTTGCTGTCGTCTTGATGACTTTCAAAGGCAATGAGCACTGAGTAAACACGGGCGGGTCCTGCGTTGGATTCTGCCAAATAAAGAGAATTTTTTCAAAGACGTCGGGCATGTGGCAGTAAGACGATATAATTCTATTCCAGTTTCCAGCCCTTTGCGCGCTGTAGGCCATCATGACCAGTGTTGTTTTTTCGCCGGACCATTGCGGGGTGCCCCGAAACAGGAAAATGTTGCGAAGCTCTATCAGAAAACAAAACAGGGAAGAGGAGACTGCGATGAATACGAGCAGTCTCTGCGACTGCTTCATTGACAGTGGGTTTGGGAGAAAGTCAAAAGGGAGTACTTAGACTTTTATACCACCACACCTACTATTGTAGAGTTTCCGTTTCTATGATTCATTAAAGTTTGTACTCGCCATCACATCAAAGACTCGGGCCATCTCGCATTTGATCTTCCATTTGCAGATGTATATAAAGATGACATGACATCACAAAGAATTGAGCATGGCGGTGGCGGTCGGAAATGATAACACCTTCAGTGTGGGTGAAGACGGTTCTTTATTTGCATGTGGCTACAACGACTACGGCCAGCGCAGGCTGGCCCCGACGCGCGTCGCCCGGCTTTCCGCGCCTGTGCGGCAGGTAGCCACTTCGCTGTCCCACACGGGCATCGTGACGGAGGCGGGCGACCTGTTCATGTGCGGTAGTGGGAGGTTTGGGCGGCTCGGGCTGGGCGATGAGGACGACCAGACGACGCCGACGCTGTTGGCGCGGGCGGTGTTTGACGGGGAGGCGGTGCTGATGGTCGCCTGCGGGATGGCCCACACGGCAGCTGTGACGGAGGGCGGCGGCGTCTACACCTTTGGACTTGGGGATTATGGGCAGCTGGGTCACGGGAATTGGGAGAACCAGCTTGTGCCGAGGCGGGTGCCGGCGGCGGGGTTCAGACCCAACGGGTCTCCCGAAGGGCCCGGCGAGAGGATCGCCATGGTGGCCGCGGGCGGTAGTCACACCGTGGGGCTGAGCGAGGCGGGGCACGTGTTCACCTGGGGCTTCGGCTGGCACGGGCAGCTGGGGCATGGCGATCAACAGAACCAGTGGGCGCCGCGGCAGGTGGAGGCCGAGTGGTTCGGGGGGGAAAAGGTCGTGTTTGTGGCGACTGGGGAACACCACACGGTGGCGGTGACGGCGGGGGGGCGGCTCTACACCTGGGGGTATGGTGCGCGTGGTCGGCTGGGGCATGGCGACACCGGCAACAGGCTGGTGCCGACGCTGGTGGGGCCGGGGGCGTTCGGGCGAGTGGTGATGGCCGCGTGCGGTAAAATGCACACGCTGGTGGTGACACAGAATGGCGCCCTGTGGGCGTGCGGGCGTAACTGGTTTGGGCAGCTCGGTCTGGACGACAGGAATGACAGAAATGTGTTTGAGCGAGTTGGGATGGAGGAGTTTGGCGGTGCGAGAGTTGTGGTGGCAGCAGCTGGTTCCTACCACTCGGCGGCGGTGATGGAGGACGGCGCGCTCTGGACCTGGGGCAACAACAATGACGGCCAGCTGGGACATGACAATGTTCCCATCAGAATGGTCCCCATGCGTGTCACCTTGGCCCCTTTTGACACAATGCGTGTTGGTAAGTTTCATTTGACAGAGGAACATATTCGTGCGTTTTACATGAGTCAGCACCGTCGCTTAGGTGCCAACTCTGTCGCTTCAAACTTGAAACCCGAGTTGCTTGACATGATCGTCCGCATGAATACTCCAAAACCCAGCAATGATGCCATTTCCAGACTCTTGGGATTTACTCAACGGGCTGTGAGGGCGTGCAAAT
>MDSW01154343.1_pt1 | contig 12845 bp, 11 predicted proteins | sample 811171 | NCBI WGS metagenome assembly MDSW01 (sample SAMN05326641, study PRJNA326480) | marine metagenome | isolation source: seawater | place: Atlantic Ocean: North West | collected 2012 | reverse complement strand
TGGGTGTGGAAGTGCGGTAACGCATGTAGCTGACCAGTACTAATAGCTCAATTGGCTTGATTTATGCACTGAAAAAAATTTTTGAATGTAGATAATTAACATTTTAATTTATATATATTTTATTAAATATATTAAAAATCAATAATGCTAAAATGTAATAAAAACCCATTTAGAGCTATTTCAGATTATTCAGAAACCAAAGCTGATCAAAGACATTTAAATAAAGAAGGCTTAAAGTTATATAATCTTTATGTAAAAAAAAGATTAATCTTGTCTGTTCATATAGACCAAAATGTACTTTTGGAGAAAATACGATGAATTATAAAATCCATAAATTTAAAAAAGAAGGATATGTTGTAGTTAAAAACCTGTTAAATAAAAAACTTATTTTTGAGTTAAAGGGTATTATTAAAAAAAATTTTTATTTCAAATCAAAATACAATAAAAAAAACTTTCACAAAGATTTAATTAAATATAGGAAAAAAAATAAAAAGAATTTTAGTTTTTTTTTTTGATACTCTTCAGACTCTTACAATAAATTATAAAATTTTAACTCAAACGAAAGTAATAGATATAACAAATAAGCTTCTGAAAAATACAAAAAACTCAATTTCAATTACAGATGTTGCTTTAAGGATAGATCCACCATTTGATGAAAGAAATTCATTGAAATGGCATCAAGACTCATCTTACTTTAGACAAAATGATAATGGATTTAATGGTATAGTTGTTTGGTCACCAATATTTGAAATAAATTCAAAAACTGGTGGAATTGAATTTCTTGAAAAGTCCTATAAGATTGGCTCTCAAAATATAAAAAGGCAAAAGGCAAAAAAAAATTATTCATCACAAAGAAGTATAAACGAAAAATATTTAAATAATTTTGCAAAATTAGAGTGTAATAATTTAAGACCAGGAGATGCAATTATAATGAATATGGATATGGTTCATAGAAGTAGTAAAAACATTAGTGATAAAAATAGAATTACTTTGATAGGAAGATTTCACAACACAGTTTCTGGAGACTTCAATAGTGGATTGAACCTGTTTAAATATTCTGATAAAAAATTAAATAAAGAAGTACATGGATATTGATAAAGATTATAAAGAATTAACTACATTAATTTACCAAGATCTTGCTTGGGGACCATTATATATTAAAAAAGATGGAGAGGTAATTAAAAATGCTGATAATAATGCTGAAAAGTATATCTCTGATTCATTAAAAATTTTATCTTTAAAAAAAAGTGATCTAAAAGGAAAAAAAATTTTTAATATTGGCACGGGAAGAGAAAGTCGTTTTTTTGCGGAAAACGGAGCAGATGTCAACCATATAGATATTGGAGAGGAATCTGTCAAACAAATAAGATCTTGGGCAAAGGAAAAAAATCTCAAAGTAAACTCAGACCATGGAGATATTTTAAAAAAAAATATTGGTGAAAATAAATATGATTTAATTTTTCTCTCTGGCATTTATCAGCATATATCAACACCAGCTTATGCTTTGGTGAAATTTATTAATGCTTTAAAAAAAAATGGACTGATGTACATGGGATTTTACAGAAGTGGTGAATTTAAATACTTTATCGTAGACTCAATAAGACATCTAGTTGATTATAGCATGATGTCAGAAATAAGAGACATAAACTCTATATTGTTTTCTTTTGGAGAGAATGACCATTACCAATCTTCAAGAGTTATGGATGATTTTTTTGTACCTAAAAAACATAATTTTCATCCAAATGATGTAATTCACGATATTAAATTACTTGGAGCGGAAGTATTCTATTTTGATGAGGATTTTAGAGACTATAATCATGAGGGATCAGATTATTTTTCTATAGGTGGAGATAGAATTTATGTAAAAAAAAATAGTGATAAAATTTCTAATCTTGAAGATGTAAAAAATAAATTAAAAACATTAAAAGGAAAAAATCAAATTTTTGAAATTAAATATAAAGAGGAAATTATTAATGAAAATATTCATCTAATTAAAAAAATTAGATTATTATATGATACAGGATTTGTATCAAAACACTCAATTGCATGCTTAGCAATAGGATTATATCAATTTACAAGACCTTTTATTTTTGAGGAGTCTTACTACTTTAATGAATCAAAAAGAATGGGTAGACACAAAATAGTAAATAAATACTTGGTTAATTTCATTAAAAAACATTCAAAAATATAAAAAAAGTACTTTACTGTTCAATAAATGAACTGTAAGTTGCGTTCATTATTTGAACGTATGAAAGATATAGAAGATCAGTTTGAAGTATTAAGAAAACTGAAAAAAAAACCAGGGGCTTCACAAAGGGAGTTAGCAAAGGATTTAGGTTTTAGTTTAGGTAAACTAAATTATTGTTTAAAAGCATTGAATTCAAAAGGACTTATTAAAATTAAAAATTTTAAAAATAATTCTAACAAATTAAATTATCTTTATATACTCACACCAAGAGGAATTGCCCACAAAACAAAATTAACAATTAATTTTATGAAAAAAAAAATGCAAGAATACGATGAGCTTAAAGAAGAGCTATGAACAAACTGTTGATAATAATACCAGCTAGAATTGGATCAAAAAGATTAAAAAAAAAAAATATTTTGCCAATTAAAAATTTACCAATGGTAATATATGTTGCAAAAGAAGCACTTAAATCAAAATATAAACCATTTGTTTATGTTTCTTCAGAAAGCTCAGAAATAATAAATTTATGTAAAGAATTTGGAATTGATTTTATAAAAAGACCAAATTATTTATCAAAAGATAAAGTTGAGAAACAAGATGCAATTGTTCATGCATATAGAAAATTAAAAAATAAAACAAATCCGGATACTGTTATTTCATTACAAGCTAATTCTCCAGAGTTTAAATATAAAGATTTAGATAATGCTTTAAAATTTTTTAAAAAAAATTTTAAAAATAAGCCAATCAAAGAAGTTATCAGTGTAGGAAAAGATAACTTACAGAATGGTTCTTTCCGCATAATGACCTCAAAAACTGTATGTAAAAAAACTTTAAGTACTAATGTAGGAATTTTTAAAACAAATTATATAGATATCCATAATTTAAATGATTACAAAAAAACAAAAAAAAATATTGAAAAAAATTAAATTTGCAATTTTCATATCAGATGTAGGGTTTGGGCATATGGTACGTCAAAGATGTATTATTAGAGAAATTGAAAAACAATTTAAAAATTTTGAAATTTTAATAATAAACTATTCGAATATTCATATAATTGAGGAAACTTTTAAAGAAAAGTATAAATATATTAAAAAATTTAATAATATAAAACTTTATAAAACTAAAAGTGGTTTTTTCGATAGTAAAAAAACAAATCAAGAATTTCAATCCTGGAAATTTAAAAAAAATAATATTTTAAAAATTAAAAATATTTTAAAAAATTATGATATTATTATTTCAGATTTTGTTCCAGAGGCATTTGATTTAGCAAAAAAATTGAAAATCAAATCTTATGGAGTTTGCCATTATACTTGGAGTTGGTTCTTTAAAGAAATAAATTATAAAAAAAATGACCATTTAAAACTTTTAAAAGATCTCGAATTAAAAGCTGACAAAATTTTTTTACCACCATTCACACCAGAAAATGTATTAAAACAATTTTCAAATAAAAAAATAAAAAAAGTAAATTTTATAACTGAAAAAAAATATAAAAAAACTTCTTTAAAAAATAAGAAACCAATTATTCTTATAATGGATAATGGAACACAAACTTTGAATAATAAAATCAGCACAACATTAAAGTTTTTAAAAAATAATAATAATTTTATATTCTATGTTGGTGTCTCTTCTTTAAAAAAAAAGGATATTGAGCTAATAGTTAATTCGGAAAATATAATACCTATCAGTGGATTAAAAAGTATTTATTCACAAATTAATAAAGCCGATTATGTTATTGCAAGGGGAGGCTTTAATACCATTAGTGAATGCTTAATTTATAGAAAACCAACCTTATTTGCTCCTGAAAAAAATAATCCAGAGATTAGTGAAAATTTGAAAATAATTAAGAATAAAAAATTAGGAGCAATTATAAGTTTATCTGAATGGGGAACAAATTTTAATAAAAGACTAAATTATTTTTTAAAACATGAAAAAATAACTATTGAAAAGAATTTAAATAAAATTAATTATTTATCCAATGGTGCCCAACAAATCGTAAAAACTATAAAAAAGGAATTGAAAATATGACAAATATTATTGCAGAATTGTGTCAAAACCATAATGGTGATCTTAAAATTCTTGATGAAATGGTGAGTGCAGCAGCAGAGTCTGGCGCTGATTATGTCAAGATACAATCAATGCTATCCAAAGAACTTACTCACAGACCAAAATTTGATGATGGACAAGTTGATAAAGATGGGAATATAAAAATAATTAAAAGACCTTTTCAGGCTGAATTTGATCGACTTAAAAAACTTGATTTAGATGATGACGCACATTTTCTTTTCTTGGAAATGTGTAAGAAGTACAAAGTTAAACCAATGACAACTATTTTTTCAAGATCAAGGTTAAAATTTTTAGAAAAATTGAACTTAGAAATAATAAAAGTTTCTAGTTTTGATTGTTCAAGTCATAAAATGATAGAAGAACTTTGTACATCAAACTTTAAAGAAATAATAGTATCTACAGGATGTGCTTTTGATGAGGAGATAGAAAAAACAGCAAAGATTTTAGAAAAACATAAAAAAGATTTTACACTTTTACATTGTGTTTCAATTTATCCAACACCAATTAATGAAGCTCATTTAGATAGAATAAATTTTTTAAAAAAATTTTCAAAAAATGTAGGTTTAAGCGAACATTCGAATCCATTAAATGATGGTTTAAAAATCTCAATTGCATCTTTGCTCTATGAACCAAAATATATTGAAAGACATTTTACAATTTTGGATCAAAATAAAACAAAGGATGGTCCTGTTTCCTTAAATCCGAAACAATTAAATGAATTATCAATTATTGCAAAAAAAAGTAAAGAAGAAATAAAAGCATATATTGATAATAATATTAAAGAGTTTGATTTATTAAAGGGTAACGCAACAAGAAAATTATCCCATAAAGAAATATTAAATAGAGATTATTATAAAGGAAGATTTGCAAGCTTAACAAAAGATGGGAATTATATTTACAATTGGGAAGATAAAGAATTAATTTAAAATGTGCGGTTTTTTTTTTATTAAAAAAAATGGGATACAATACGACTTGAATGTTTTAAAAGATTATTCAAATAGTATTAAACATAGAGGACCAGACGATGATCAAATTTATAATACTAATGAAATCTATGCTAGGTTTTTTAGATTAAGTATATTGGACACGAGCTCAAAAGGTTCACAACCAATGTTTGATATATCCAAAAGATATATGTTGTTATTTAATGGTGAAATATATAATTACCCAGAAATAAAAAAAAAAATTAAATTTAAAAATTTCAATAGCAATTCAGACTCCGAAGTACTTTTATATGCATTAATAGAAGATGGCATAGATATTTTAAAAGATATTCAAGGAATGTTTAGTTTTATATTTTATGATAAAAAAAAAGATGAAGTAATTTTTGCAAGAGATAGATTGGGCATTAAGCCTCTTCACTTTACTAGATATAAAAAAAGCTTTGTTTTTGCATCAGAAATAAAAGCAATCTTACCATTTCAGAAAACAAGAATTAATGACAATTCATTTTGTAATTTCTTTTTTAAAGGCTCAATAGATTGTGACAAAGATACGTTTTTTGATAATATTTTTTCAATTGAGCAAGGTCAGTATGGAATAATTAAAAACGGGAAAATAATCCTTAGAAAATATTGGGATTTATCAAATTCAAAAATTTTTAAAGGAGATAAAAAATCTTCTTATAAATCCAAGTTAAAAAAATTATTAAACGACTCCCTAAGCAAACATTTAATTTCAGATAGAAAAATAGGTTTATTTTTAAGTGGTGGGACTGATAGCAACGCTCTTTTAAATCTTATAAGCAATATAGATAAATCCAAAAAAATACCCACATTTACTTATGGATTTAAAGACAGTTCTGATTTTAGTGAGCTACCAAGAGTAAAATCATTATTAAATAAAAAAAATATTTCTAATTTTAGTTATCATTTAAAACCTGAAGAAATAATTCAGAATTTTGAAAAAGTTACAGAAATTTTAGAAACACCCTTAACTTCAATTAGAATATTTGCAATGAAAAAGTTATATAATTTAGCCAAGAAAAAAAATTGTAGAGTAATAATTGAAGGTGATGGTGGAGATGAAATATTCGCAGGATATGATTATAATTTATTTTCATTCCTTAAAGACAAATATAAAAAGAAAAATGAAATAAATTATATTATTAATGATCTTAAAAAATTTGTGATTAAATCTAAAAAAAAAAGAAGTCACATAATAAATCTTATCTTAACTAATAGTTATCAGTTTTCTTCTACATCAGATGGGACCTTATTTGTAAATTCTGATTTTTTTAATACAGATTTTTTGAAAAAAAATATTGATGAATTTTTTTTTAATTATCAAAATTTTAAAAATTTAAATAATCTTCAAAATTCACAAATAAAAGATCTTTTTCATATAAAATTACCAAGAACCTTGAGATATAAGGATAGACTTTCAATGTCAGAAGGTGTTGAGGCTAGAGTACCTTTACTAGACCATAGATTAGTTGAATTTGGATTACATATACCCAATGAATATAAATTCAATAATTTGAATTCAAGATTTATTTTTAAAAGTTTGTTTAAAAAAAAGGATAAGAATAATTTTGAATATTCAAAAAGAACTATTGCTGACCCCCAAAAATTATGGCTTAGAACTCATCTAAAAGAATATTTTCTTGACAACATTAGCTCTATCGATTTCAAAAATTTGGATTATTTTAATTATGATAATATTAAAAAAGAATTTTTAAATTTTTGTAATAATAAAAATTATCATTCAACTTTTGCGTTTCTTCAAATACTCAGCTTCTTTAAATTCCAAAAAATTTTTAGGAATACAAACAAATATGGAAATATATAATCTAAAATGAAATTTCTTCAAAAATATAACAGGTGTATATATTGTAAAACAAATACAATTTTTAAACTAAATAAACAATCTTTTATTGATAATTTTTATTTAAGAGCAATAAGACAAGATTTAAATATTTCAAAAAAATATTTAAAAAAAATAAAAGTATTTGAGTGTCAAAAATGCAAAATTATTCAAAATAATCCATGGTTTACTGAAAACGTTTCTAGAAGAATATACTCTAATATTTATGGTCAACATAATAGAAGCTGGTCAAACTTATTAAATTATTTTCATAAAAATAAATTTCCTAATCACGGTCAGCTATTTGAAATACTCGCAAAAAACATAAATGTTAAAAATTATGCTGAATTTAATAGTCCTTTCATGGGTCTTTTTATGAATTTTTTTTCCAAAGAATATAATTTAAATAATAAACATCAAAAAGATTTACTTAATAATACTTTAAAATATCTGTCATCAAGACAATTAGCTGGAAAAAATAAAAACGTCTTAAAGAATTCTATAGAAAAATCAAAAAAGCTTTATCAAAAAATTTCAGTTATAAAAAAAAAATTTCGTAAAAATAAAAAATTTAATAAATATTTATATATAGATAATTCACCATTGTGTTGGGGGCAGAATGATAATCACATGTCTGTTAATAGCAAATCGCTAGCTAATGAATTATTCGAAATTGAGATAAAAAATTTATTAAATGATAAATCTAAAATTAAATTTGATCTTTTTGGGATCTTTCATACATTAGATCATACATTTGAACCAAAAAAAATTTTTGATTTTGCAATAAATAATAGTAAATATGTTGTTATTTATTGTCATGTAGATAGAAGATTGGAAAAACAACATTTATTCTCAATAACTAATGAGTTTGTAAGCTTTTTAGAGAAAAATAAAATTTATACTTTAGACCTCACGGATAAAATTAACAAGATCTACAAAAATAAAGAGTTATATTTTTTATGTTCAAGGAATAAAGAAAAAATAAAAAATATAAAAATTTAGAAAAATGAAAACAAAAAAAACTATTCTTGATCAATTAGATTTACCAATCAAGTATCTTAAAATTTTTAGAAAATATTTAACTGGTCAGAGATTACCAAATTGGAATGAAATTAGTAAAAATAAAATAAGACATACGAAAAAATCAAAAAATGAAAATATATTGATTGCAGTATCAGCAGGGGGATTGGAGACCCATTTAGTTTTTGAAAGCATGATTGGTTCAATATTAAATTATGAAGGTTATAATGTTGATTACCTTCTTTGTGATGAATTATTATCAGCATGCATAATGGCAAATGTTAATCGAATCAATGAAAAAGATTTCAACAAGCATGGTTCAAAAAAAATATGTAGTTATTGTTTTATAAGGTCAAATAATTACCTAAAAACAACTGGTGGAAATGTTCTTAAATTTTCAGATTTTATATCTACAAAGGAATATGATCAAATCAATTATCAAAATTTTGAGAAGATGTCTTTTAAAGAAATTTTAAATTATAAATTAGATGAGATATCTCTAGGAGAGCACGCGAATTCAGGGGCTATAAGATATTTTGCTAGTTCAGAATATGAAGAAATGAATCATGCAAAAGATATTTTGATTAAATATTTAAAGTCATCAATTATTACAAAAAAAGTTTGTGAAAACTTATTTAAAAATAAAAAATATAAAGAGGTATTTATTAATCATGGTATTTATGTTCCCCAAGGAGTTATTTTAGACTGTGCAAATAAATTTAATATTATGACTTCTACATGGAGTCCGGGATATAGAAGGAATTCAGCTATTATCACTCGTGGAGATACATACCATAGAACTTTAATTTATGAAGATAATTCCAAATGGGAAAATTTTAAATTTTCAGAGAATGAAGAAAAAAAAATTGATAAATATTTAAAGTCCAGGTGGTATGGAAAAACTGACTGGGAATTTTTTTTCAAAAATCCAAAATTTAATATTGAAGATTACTTTGTGCAAAAAGGAATAGACATGAACAAGCCAATTGTTGGTCTTGCCACTAATATGTTATGGGATGCCCAAGTCTATTTTCCAACAAATTTTTTTTCAGGAATGTTAGAATGGTTATTTTTTACAATTGATTTTTTTATTGAAAATCCACAGCTTCAGCTTGTAATAAGAATTCATCCTGCAGAAGCTCACCCTTCTAAAAAATCTGTTCAAAGAGTCGAAAATGATATTAATAAAAAATATGGTAAGCTTCCAAGTAATATCATAGTTATTAAACCAGATGACAGTATTAGTACCTACTCGGTTTTTGAGAAATGCAATAGTGTAATTGTTTATGCATCAAAAATTGGGATTGAAACTTCTGCAACAAAAATTCCAACAATTATTTGTGGAGAAAGTTTCGTAAGAAATAAAAATATAACATATGATCCAATTTCTAAGCATGAGTATTTGGAGATTCTAAAAAAAATTCCATTCTCATCTGACGTTATATCAAAAGAAAACCTTAAAAGAGCAAAAAAATATGCTTACCACTTTTGGTTTAGAAAAACTATGGAATATAAGTCCTTGGTTGAAAATGATCTTAAAAAAGGGATTTTCATGGAGATAAAAAAAAACCTTTTTGATATTTACGATAATAAAAAAGACCCTGCATTAGAAGAAACTATTAAATCTATTATAACTGGCGGAGATTATATTTTAAAAGATGAAAATTTAAAAAATCAAGAATTTAACGAAGCAAAATTTTTAAAATAAATATAATGAATAAATTATCTAAATTCTCAAAATTAATTTATGTTCTAAAAACAATATCAGGTTATAAATTTTTCTATTTAATATTCCTAATGCTTTTTTTGGCGGTAATGGAACTTTTTTCGGTTGGATTAATATTGCCATTATTAAATTCTTTATATGACGATAGTTTTTATAATCTTTTCAATAAATTTAGTTATTTTAAAAATAATTTTAATATTAATAAAAAATCTTTTGAATTATTTTTATTTTCTACTTTGTTATCGGCATATTTAATTAAATTTTTATTATATATATATTTTAGTTATCTTCAAAATACTTATATAATGAATATTCATTATAAGACATCAAAACATATATTTAAAAAGTATTTATATGCTGATTATTTTTTTCATATAAAAAACAATACATCTGTTTTAATTAAAAGTTTAAAAGAGGAAGTTAGAGTTTTTATTTTTGGAGTTTTAATGCAGTCGGCAATTTTTATACTTGAATTCTTTGTTTTAATTTTATTTTTAACTTTTTTATTTTGGTATAATTTTCAAATTACTTCAGTTATTGTTTCATTGATTCTAATAGTTTTACTAATTTATATTTCATTAATAAAAAAAAATATTAAAAAAATTGGTAAAAATAGATTTCTTTTTGATCAAAGCTATCTACAAATAATGATGGAGGGTTTTTCTTCAATTAAAGATATAAAATTACTTGCACTAGAAAATGAATTTATAAATAATCTATCAAAAAATTTAAAAAAATATACTTTATCACAAAGAAATTTTCAGGTTTATCAAACTTTCCCAAAACAAATGATAGAGCTAATTGCAATATCAATATTAATAATTATTTTAATAATTTCGAAATTGAACAATGTATCAATTAATAATTTAATTATTACAATTGGAGTCTATGGAGTAAGTGCAATAAGATTAATGCCTATGTTTTCAAGGCTTGTATCTTGTTATCAGCAAATTTCATTTAATCATAAAACTATTGATACAATATATAGTGAACTTAAATCTTCAAAATTAAATTATTTTAAAAAAAATACAACGACAAAACAAATCAATGAAAAATTTAGATTCAAAACAATTTCTTTCGAAAATATTAATTTTAAATATCCAAATACAAAAAAGTATATTTTTAAAAAATTAAATGTTGAAATTAAAAAAGGTGATAAAATAGGAATTTTTGGAGAAAGTGGTATTGGCAAAAGTACATTTGCAGATTTAATTACAGGTTTAGTAAAACCAGATAGAGGAAAAGTAAAATTTAATGGAAATGATATAAATAATCAAATTCAAGAAATAAGACAGAAAATAAGCTATTCACAGCAAAATACTTGTATTTTAGATGATACAATTATTAAAAATATTATTTTAAACAAAAATAAAGATCTAAAATTACTGAATAAAATATCTAATATAGTTCAGCTTAAAAATTTTGTTAAAACTTCAAAAAACTTTAGAAAAGGAACTGGAGAAAAAGGTATTAAAATTTCAGGCGGTCAAAAGCAAAGAATTTCTTTGGCAAGATCTTTATATAGAAAACCAGATATTTTAATTTTAGATGAAGCTACAAATGCTTTAGATGAAAAAAATGAAAAAGCTTTCTTTGATAATTTGTTAAATAATTATCCTAATATAACATTAATTATAATATCTCATAATAAAAAAATATTATCAAGATGTGAGAATATTTATGAAATTAAAAATTCAAATATTTATAAGTTAAAAAATAAGTAAAATGAATTATGTATTTATTTTTTTAAGAAGAATAGCAGACTTAATTCTTATGAATATTTTTTTTATTAGAAAAAATAAATTTAAATTTATCGATAAAATTAAAGAACAAAAGAAAAATGGTTATGTTTTAATCGAACTAAATTTAAGTCATATTTTAGTATCTACTTTTTATGTTATTGTTTCACAAATACTATCTAAAAAATTTAAAATAATTTTTTTTTATTACAGTAAATATGATTACTTATTTAAAAATAAGTTATTTTACTTTTTAGCATTTAATTATTTTATTTTTCTTAAAAAGAAATCTAATGCAAAAATTATAAATCTTTTTGTTAAACCAACAAAAAAAGAGATAGAAGATGGAAAAAAATGTTTTAAAAGTCTTAAAAATTTAAATCACTTAATAAATTTAAAATACAAAAACATCGATGTTGGAAAATATATTTTTCAGTCCTATTCAAGAGAATTACTTGAGGCAAAAGTTAATATTAAAGATTTAAGATTGGAAAAATTTATAATAGAGGCATTTACTTATGTAAATAATTTAAATTTAACTTTTAAGAATATTAAAATAAAAAAATTATTTATTTCACACAGTATATTTATTAGATATGGAATTTTATGTAAATTTTTATCAAAAATACAAAAATCAAAAATTTATATCCATCAACCTGGTGATAGATTGGGAAATTTTTTTAAAAATATTGATTTTATAAGATTGGATCCAAAGCATCTTGTTCAGATGGAGTCTTATTGGAAGTACAAAAGTGAGTTTAATAAATTAAAAAATAAAAAAAAATTATTACAATTATCTTATAAAGAGTTAAATCTGAGAATAAATAGAAGCAAAATTAATAAACATATAATGAAGGGAGGAATCAATCCTTACGGTAAAAAAAAAATTGTTAAATTAAAGGATAATAAAAAAGACAAAATTATAATTCTGGGATCTGAATATTTTGATAGTTCTTTTTATTATAGAAATTCTCTATATGCTGATAGCTATACCTATACTGAAAAACTTCTAGAAATTGCAAAAAAAACACCTTTTGATTGGTATTTTAAACCACATCCAGATCTCCGGCCAGAAAGTGAAATTTTGATTAACAAATTAAAAGTTAATTATCCTTTTCTTAATATTTTACCAAGGCATATTTCAAATATTTCCTTTAAAATAAATAATTTTAAATCTATGTTTAGTTATGAGGGTACTGCCTTACATGAATTTATATTCATGGGTATACCATCCTATTGTGTAGGTGATAATAAACAATCAGCTTATAGTTTTGGAAAACCATCTAAAAATTTTCAACATTTT
>MDSW01042351.1_pt1 | contig 12845 bp, 9 predicted proteins | sample 811171 | NCBI WGS metagenome assembly MDSW01 (sample SAMN05326641, study PRJNA326480) | marine metagenome | isolation source: seawater | place: Atlantic Ocean: North West | collected 2012 | reverse complement strand
GATCCAGAGGTTGAGTTAATTTTTGGTGCCATCCAAGACGAAAACATGGACGGAAAAATAAGAGTATCAATAGTAGCTACTGCTCTAGACGGTCACAAACCTGAGTCGAAAACTGTTTTGAACATGGTAAATAGAATTCAAAATAGAAACCCAGGATATTCTGACAATATTTTTAAAAATCCTAATGTTGAACAAAACCCTATTGGTTCGATTGATGGAGCTACGGCTTTAAAACTTGAAGATCAACTTGAAATTGATATGACACCTTCTAATATGAACGAGTCATCACTAGGACAGAATCCAACAGAAAGTACAAAAATGAGCGATGATCCAAGTTCTCTGGGTGTTTCAATTGAAAACGCGTCGTATATAGAAAACAATATTGAAGTTGATAATAAAATAGATAACACAATTGACAAAGAAGAGTATACACCTAAGTTATTTTCAGCAAATAAAGATGAAGAAGAAAATATTTCAAATGACAAGTTATTTGATCAAAGCACTTTAGATGAAGAAGAGTTTGAGATACCCGCTTTCCTAAGGAAGCAAAAGTTTTAATGCAAATTTTAAATAATAATAATGAAATTAACCCTCAAATCACTGGAAGCAAAACATCTTCCAGTGATGCTCAACGAGGTTGTAGAAATTTGTAATCCCAAAAATGGCGGTAATTTTATGGACTGTACTTTTGGGGCCGGTGGATACTCAAAAGAATTTTTAAAATTCAATAAAACAAAAGTAGTAGCATTTGACAGAGATAATCACGTAGTAGAATTAGCTAATAAAATTAAAAATAAATTTCACTCTAGATTTATCTTTTTTAATGAAAGATTCAGCAAATTAGACCTTGTAGCTAAAAATAAATTTGATGCAGTAATATTTGATCTCGGATTGTCATCTATTCAATTAGATGACCTATCGAGGGGATTTTCATTTAAATCTAAAGATGAACTAAATATGTCTATGGGATTGACAGATAGGACCGCTAAACAAGTTGTTAATACTTATAGCAGTAAGGATCTTAGAGAAATCATTAAAACTTTTGGAGATGAAGAAGAAGCTTCAAAAATAGCTAGGAACATTGAAAAAGTAAGAGCGAATAAAAAAATTAATAGCACGGATGAACTTGTAGAAATTATAAAAAGATCAAAAAAAAAAAATTATAAAAGAAAAATCGATCAGAATACCAAAACCTTTCAAGCAATTAGAATTTTTGTAAATCAAGAAATTTCAGAATTAATCGAGGGAATAATTAAAGCAACTAAAATTCTTAAACCAGGAGGAAAATTAATTGTTATTAGCTTCCACTCAATTGAAGATAAAATTATAAAATTTTATTTTAAAAACTTTTCTAAAAATCACTCAAGATCAAACAAATATTTTCCTGAACAAAATAAAAATTTATCTTTATTCGAGAACTATAAAAATAAAATAATCAAGGCAACCTCAAAAGAAATTAAAAGAAATCCTAGATCAAGATCAGCCAAATTACGTGTTGCAGTGAGAAGCGGAGAGGAATTTAGCGATCCAAAAGAATTAAGAAATAAATTTAGACATCTAACTGATCTGGAGAAAAAAATTGCATAGTTCAAACTTTATAATCTCAATGTTAGTTTTTTCTTTATTATTGTTCTGCACATCTATTATTAAAAACAAAACAAGAGTGATAGAAAAAAATATAATATTATATGAGAAAAAAATATCTCATTTGGAGAAAGATTTACACGAAAGTCAATTAGATTACTATTATTTAACCTCTCCTAAAATATTGCAAGAAAAAATATCATTTTTAACCAATGATCAGTATCAATATATGAGTATCTCTAAAATTTACCTTAACTACAAAAATTTTATTCTAGATCAAAAAAAAATTACAAAAAAATAATTTATGCGAAAAAAAAAATTTAAAAAAGATTTAAATACAAACCAACAGAGTTTTTTTTTCGAGGACTATTTAATTACTAATCAAAAATTTAAAAAAAAGAAAAATTTTTTAATAAATGATGATAGAATATATATACTTTTCTTTTCATTTTTTTCTCTAATTTTGATATTTTCTATTAAAATAATTTTTATTTCTTTTCAAAATTCTAATTATTATGAACGCACAAATTATAAAAACAATTTTCATCCTACAAGGATCGACATTGTTGATAGAAATGGCATTCTACTATCCAGAAACATTACAGCTTACCACGCAGCTATAAAACCAAATCTGATAAAAGATAAAAAAAAATTTTTAGTAAAAATAAAATTGACTTTACCTGAAATAAATTCAGATAATTTTATCAAAAACTTAAATAAAAAAAAATATTTTTACTTAAAAAAAAGGCTAACGAACACGCAGAGGGAGAAACTATGGAAACTTGGTGAGAAAGCAATAATTTTTGAACCTTTCCAAACTAGAGTTTACCCACATTCAGATCTTTATAGTCATATTATTGGCCAAACAGATTACGATAATTATGGTATTTCAGGAGTTGAAAATTATTATGATAATTATTTGAGAGACGAAAAGAATCTTAATAAACCCTTACAGCTTTCACTCGATACTAGTATTCAATATTTTATAAAAGAGGAACTTGAGAATGCTTTAAAAACTTTTAAAGCTAATGGGGCTGCTTCGATATTAATGGACTCAGACAATGGAGAAGTTTTATCTTTAGTTTCTCTTCCTGATTTTAATATTAATGAAAGAAGTAATTTAAGAGATGAAGCTTTAATGAATAAAATCACTAAAGGTGTATTTGAGTTAGGTTCAATTTTTAAAACTTTTACTGTTGCTTTAGCTTTAGAGGAGAAAATAGTTAATGCTGACACTACAATTAAAGATATTAAAAATGATATTAAATGTTCAGTACATACAATCTCAGATATAAAAAAATTTCCTGAATCCATGACGGTAGAAGATATACTAATACAATCTTCTAATATTGGGACAGTTAAAATAGCCAGGCAGATCGGAGAAGAAAGATATAAAAAATTTTTAAAAGAATTAAATCTTCTTGGTAGCCCAAAGTTAGAACTAGACGAAATTGGTAACCCAATTCCATTTAATTGGAATAAATGTAAGCTTGAAACAATATCATTTGGTCATGGCATTACTACAACACCACTTCAAGCAGCAACAGCGTATGCTAGTTTAATAAATGGTGGAAAACTTGTAACCCCAACTCTAATAAAAGATAAAAACAAAGATGTTAATTTTAAAAGAGTAATTACTAAGGAAACTAGTAAAAAAATTAAAAATATTTTAAGAAAAGTTGTTACTCATGAAAAAGGCACAGCTAGTTTGGCAAATATCTATGGATACAACGTATCAGGTAAAACTGGGACATCGCAATATTATGATAATGAAAATAAAAACATAAACACTTTCATATCTTTTTTTACTGTATCAAATAAAAACTATATTCTTCTAGTAATTTTGGACAACCCTCAAGTTGCAGAAAGTCTTACATATAATTATAGAGGCACAAAAATAAAAGGAACTAGAAATGAGGCAGGTTGGAATGCTGTTTATTCAACAGGCAAAATTATAGAAAAAATTGGACCTATTTTAGCCATAAATAATAAAGAAGTTCTAAGTCATCATGTTGTTAAAAAAACTTATTAAAAATTGTCCAAAAAAACTTTTAAGTATAGAAGTAAAAGGACTGTCATCTGATACAAGAACTTTAAAAAAAGGTGATTTATTTTTTACTTTAAAAGGATCAGAAAATAATGGTGAAAAATTTGTTACTCAGGCACTAAAAAAGGGGGCCTGTGCAATTGTGTCTTCAAAAGAATTAAAAGGTATTTCAAAAATTATTAAGGTTAATAATGTAAGAGATTATCTAGGAAAAATTTGTTCAAAATTTTATAATAAAAAACCAAAAAATATAATTGCTGTTACTGGCACCAATGGAAAAAGCTCTGTAGCCGATTTATTTCACCAGATATTTACTTTAAATGGTATACCCGTAGCAACTATTGGCACTCTAGGCATCAAATCTAAAAAAATTAAAAAGAACAGCCTCACTAGTCCAGATGTTATCACCCTACATAAAGAGCTTAGCCAATTAAAAGAAAAAAGAATTGAAAACGTTTTACTAGAGGCTTCAAGCCATGGTTTACTTCAAGGCAGATTAGACGGCATTAATGTTAAGGTGGGAATTTTCACAAACTTTAGCCAAGATCACATGGATTATCACAAATCAATGAAAGAATATTTTAACGCAAAAATGATTCTTTTTAAAAAAATATTAAAAAAAAATAGCTATATAATAACTGATAGAACTATTCCTGAATTTAAAATAATTAAAAAAATTGCACAAAACAAAAAATTAAAAAAAATAGTTATCGACCTTACAGAAAAAGAATATGATCTTACCAATTTTAAACCAATCGGTGACTTCCAAAAGAAAAATTTGATAATGGCTATAAAGACATGCGAAGTTCTTGGATTAAATAAAAAAAAAATTCAAAAATGCATCAATAAATTAAAAAGTGTTAAAGGGAGATTAGAATTAGCTAGGGAATTTTCAGATCAAACAAAAGTTTATATAGATTTCGCTCATACCCCTGATGCAATAAATACAGCGATAACGTCATTGAAAAATTATTATAAAAAAGATGTGACAATCATATTTGGTTGTGGAGGCGAAAGAGATAAAAATAAAAGAAAAAAGATGGGAAAAATTGTTAACAAACTTTGTAAAAAAATATTTATCACAGATGATAATCCTAGAGGAGAAAAACCAGAAAAAATTAGAAAGGCAATTATTAAACATATTAAAAAAGAAAAAGTTATAGAAATAGGCAATAGAACCTCTGCTATAAGCACAGCTATAAAAGAGTCAAATCCATATGAAATAATTTTAATAGCAGGTAAAGGTCATGAAGATTTTCAAGACTATGGAGAAAGAAAATTAAAAATTTCAGATTTTAAAATAGTAAAAGATATAAAAATAAATAAAAACTATTCGAAGAAAAAAATTAATTTACAGCAAAATAATTTTTTAATGAAAAAAATTATTAATCGAAATTTAAATAAAAGTTTTATTGGAGTTTCTATAGATTCGAAATCTGTTAAAAGGGAAAATTTGTTTGTAGCTATTAAAGGCAAAAATAACGATGGCCATGATTATATCAAGCAAGCAATTCTTAAAGGAGCTAGTAATTGTGTTATATCAAAAAATCTAAATAAAATTTCAAAGAACAAAGTCGTTAAAGTTTCAAATACACTTAATTTCTTAAAAAAATTAGCATTTCTAAAAAGAAATTATTCGAACAGTAAAATCATTGCTGTTACTGGTAGTTCGGGCAAAACAACAGTAAAGGATATAATTGGAAATTTACTTAAAAACTTTGATGATACTTATTTTTCACCGAGATCGTTTAATAATTCTTTCGGAGTACCTCTAAGTTTATGCAACCTAGAACAAGAGCATAAATATGGAGTTTTTGAGATTGGGATGAGTAAAAAAGGTGAGATCGACATTCTTTCAAAAATTGTCAAACCTAACATAGCTATTATTACAAACATAGCTGAAGCACATATCGAAAATTTTAAAAATTTGAGTGATATAGCTAAAGCTAAAGGAGAAATAATTGATAATATATCAAGCTCCGGAAGTCTTATAATTGATAGAGATAATAAATTTTATAATTATTTCAAACGTAAAGCAGATAAAAGGAAAGTAAATACTGTGTCTATAGGTTATAATAAGAAATCAGACATAAGAATAGTAAAAGTAAAAAATTTTCATAAATATAAATTAATTACTATAAGATCGTTTAAAAAAAAATATATAATAAAAGTTAAAGAGCAACTAATAAAAAATATAGCCTTTGCGGTAGCTGCTTTAGAAATTTTAAATTTAGATATTAATAAAATTAAAAATAAAATTAAAAATATAAAAATTCTAGAAGGAAGAGGCAAAATATATAAAATAAAATATAAAAATTTAAATTTTAATCTGATAGATGAAAGCTATAACGCTAACCCACTTTCAATGAAGCAGTCTATCTTAAACTTATCAAATATAAAAAATAGTAATCATAAATATATTTTGCTCGGAGATATGTTAGAATTGGGTAAAAAGTCTCATATTTTGCATGAGAAACTTTCTCCAATTATTAATGACTCAAATGTAAATAAAGTTTTTATTCACGGAAAACATATTATGGATACTTATAAAAATGTGAATAAAAAAAAACGAGGTAATATTCTACAAGAAAAATCAGATTTTAAAGAGATATTACTCCCAATTTTACAAAACAATGATTATTTAATGATCAAAGGTTCAAACGCCACAGGCTTGAATAAAATTTCGAAAAATTTAACTAAGGGACGAATTAATGCTATTTAACTTTTTAACTTCATTAGTAGATCAATACACATTTTTAAATGTATTTAAATATCTTACATTTAGAACAGGTTTATCTTTAATGACGTCATTAATAATTGTTTTCTTAATCGGAGGCCCTTTGATTAAGTATTTTTCAAAGATGGATATTACTGGCCCAATAAGGCAGGACGGACCTATTGATCATATAGTAAAAAAATCTGGCACTCCGACAATGGGAGGAATAATTATTATCATTGGAATGTTAACAAGCACTTTACTTTGGGCAGATTTAAATAATATATATATTTGGACATTAATTTTTATATCTATAAGTTTAGGAACTTTGGGTTTTATAGATGACTTTTTAAAGATAAAATATAGAAATTCAATTGGATTAAATTTTAAACTTAAATTTTTTGGTCAGTTTTTAATAGGTCTAATGACACTGTTAATTATAATTTATTTTTCAGGCCACCAATATATAAATAATTTATATTTTCCCTTTTTTAAAAATTTTATTTTAGATCTTGGAATATTTTTTATACCTTTTGGTTTATTTGTAATTATTGGTTCTTCAAATGCCGTAAACCTAACTGATGGATTAGATGGTTTAGCTACTGTTCCTATAATGTTAGTAGCATTATCATTCACATTCATAAGTTACGTTGTTGGAAATATTATCTTTTCAGAATATTTGCAGATTCAATATATTCCAGACGTTGGTGAAACAGCAATATTTTGTGGGGCTATTGTTGGATCTTGTTTAGGTTTTCTTTGGTACAATGCTCCACCAGCAAAAATTTTTATGGGTGATACTGGATCCTTATCTTTAGGAGGTTCATTAGCAGCTGTTGCAATAATAGTAAAACACGAAATTGTTTTAGCAATTATTGGTGGAATATTTGTTTTAGAAACAGTATCAGTAATAATACAAGTTATATCTTTTAAATTAACAGGAAAAAGAGTTTTTATGATGGCCCCTATCCATCATCACTTTGAAAAGAAGGGATGGGCTGAGTCTACCATAGTAATCAGATTCTGGATAATAGCTATAATTCTGGCTTTAATTGGACTTGCAACATTAAAGTTAAGATAATGTGTGAAAAAATTAAATTTAAAAACAAGAGTTTTGCTGTCTACGGTTTAGGGCTGACAGGAAAATCTGTAGTAAAATTTTTAAAAAAAAATAAAGCATTTAAAATTTTTACTTGGGATGACTATATAAATAAATCAAATCTAAACCAAAATAATAAATTTAAGGATAACTTGGATCTTGTTGATTATATAGTAATTAGTCCAGGAATTAATATTATAAATACCAAATTCAAAAAAATATTATTAAAAAATAAGAAAAAGATTATTACTGATTTAGATTTATTTTTTTTAAAAAATAATGTTGAAAATTCAATTGTAATTACAGGAACTAATGGAAAGTCAACCACATGTTCTTTAATTCACCATATTTTAAAAAAAAATAAAATTGAAACTAAATTAGCAGGTAATATTGGTAAACCCATTCTGGATATTAAATTTATAAAAAAAGAGATTTATATTATTGAAGCTTCATCATTTCAATTGCAGTATTCTAAGTTTATAAAACCATATTGTGCAGCGATATTAAACATATCACCTGACCATTTAGATTGGCACGGTTCGAAAAAAAAATATATAAAATCAAAAATTAAAATTTTTAATAATCAAACAAAAGAAGACAAAGCATTTTTAAATGACGCAAGTCTTAAAAAACTTTATAATAATAAAAACTTTTCTGGAAAATTAACATTTATCAAAAAAAATTTAATTAAGTCAGCAGATATTAAAAATAAATATCTTCTGCTTGAAGCAAATCAAAATAATGTAAATTTTGCGTATGCTATTACAAAACTTTTTAATATAAATAAAAAAAATTTTCTCAAATCACTTAAAACTTTTAAAGGATTATCCCATAGACATGAGATTTTCTTCAAACTTGCTAAAAATACATTTATAAATGACTCAAAAGCGACTTCGTTCAAGTCTTCTCAATATGCTTTGAAATCAAATACTAATATTATTTGGATTACTGGAGGACTACCAAAAAAAAATGATAAAATCGACATAAAAAAATTTAAGAAAAAAATTATAAAGGCTTACATTATAGGCAATTATCCAAATTTTTTTACTAAACAAATTAATAAACAAATAAAATTTGAAGTTGTTAAAAATTTAAGTTTAGCCTTACAAAAAATATTTAACTTTTTAGATAAAAAAAAAAGAACATACTATTTTATTTAGTCCCGCTAGTGCATCATACGATCAGTTTAAAAATTTTGTCGAGAGAGGAGATAAGTTCAAACATTTGGTAAAACATTATGCTAAAAAATTTAATTAATTCAGAAAGATTAAGTGATTACTGGAGAAATATTGATAAAAATATTTTATTTTGTTTCTTAGTTCTATTTTTTTTAGGAATTTTTTTTTCATTTTCTTCAACATCTTCACTTGCAGGAGAAAGACTTAACAAAGACTTTTATCATTATTTTACCAAGCATTTGATATTCTCTATTTTAGCAATTTTAGTGATGTTTTTTATTTCTTATCTAAAAATATCTTTTTTAAAAAAAACAATATTGCCGATATTTTTGTTAACTTTAGTTTTATTGGTTTTAGTACCTGTAATTGGTATTGAAATTAAGGGGGCAAAGAGATGGTTGGATTTGTATGTTTTTCGCCTTCAACCGATAGAGATTATTAAGCCCTTCTTTGTTTTAATTACAGCTAGTTTAATATGTAGTGGTAAAGAGAACCATTCAAAATATTCCTATTTTTTAAGCCTAACTGTTTTATTAATAATTATAATTCTTCTATTAAATCAACCAGATATTGGTCAATCAATTTTATTGTTAACTACATGGGTGTCGATAATATTTATTTCAGGTATAAAAGTTAGTTACATATTACTGATCTTCGGATTATTAATTTTGTGTTTTATTTTACTATTGTTAATGCTTCCTGAAAAATTTGGTTATATAACCCAAAGATTAAGTACTTTTTTTGACCCTAGCAAAGGAGATAGTTTTCAAACAGATAAAGCTTTGGCTGCAATTAAACAAGGCGGTCTTAAAGGACAAGGTATGGGAGAGGGTATTTTAAAAGACAGTGTTCCGGAGGCTCACACCGATTATATCATAGCAGTCATAACAGAAGAGTTTGGTTCAGTTATTTCTATCTTTGTTATAACAATTTTTTTATATATTTCTTATAGAATAATTAAAAACTGTATTAAGATTTCTGATTTAAACTCAAAAATTTCACTTTGCGGATTATCATCTTTGTTAATTTTTCAAACTTTTATTCATATTGGAGTAAATACAAGTTTGTTACCAACCACAGGCATGACATTACCTTTTTTAAGTTATGGTGGATCTTCTCTAATTGGAAGTTCAATTTTAGCAGGAGTTATTTTAAACTTTACTAAAAATAGATTTCAAAATGACTGAAAATAACAAAAAAATACTTATAGCAACCGGAGGGACTGGTGGGCATATTTTTCCAGCTGTGAGTCTGTCAAACTATCTAGATAAAACAGGATTTATTTCCACTTTAACAACTGATAATAGAGGGTTAAAATTTATCGATAATAAATTTTTACAAAATACAGTCGTAATCAATAGCTCGTCACTAGATAAACAAAGAAAGATTATTTCTGTTTTAAAAATATTTATTGCAATATTTAAATCACTAATATTTTTATTAAAGAAAAAACCAAAATTTATTTTTGGAATGGGTGGGTATGCTTCTTTTCCTGTATGCTTTGCAGGAATTATTTTAAGAATACCATTTGTAATTTATGAAAATAATTTACTAATGGGAAAAGCAAATAGATTTCTAGCACCTTTTGCAAAAAAAATATTAGTATCCTATAAAGATATTGAGGGAATTGACGGAAAATTTAAAAAAAAAATTATGGTGATAGGTAATATTTTAAGAGAGGATATTCTTAAAAGATCTAAAATAAAAGAAAAAGAAATTTATGATGGTTTGAGCATATTAGTGTTGGGCGGCAGCCAGGCCGCAAAGATTTTTGCTGAAATGTTGCCTGATATATTCATTAAATGTAAAAAAAACAATTTAAATTTAAAAATTTATCAGCAATGTCTAGATGAACAAAAAATAGATTTACAAAAAAAATATGAAACTAATCGCATAGATTTTGAACTTTTTAGTTTTACTTTCGATATTTTAAAATACTACAATTTATCAAATTTAGTGATAACCAGAGCTGGGGCTTCTGCGCTAGCAGAACTTTTGAATTGCAATATTCCAATAATATCAATACCTCTAGACTCCTCTTCAGAAAATCATCAGCTTAAAAATGCCAAATACTTTATGGAAAAAGGTTTTGGCACTATGATTGAAGAAAAGTATATAAATAATAAGCTATTTAATTTGCTTGAATCCGTACATAAGGATAAATCAATGTTAGATTTAATTAAAAAAAGTCAAGAAAAATACTCAGACAAAAATGTTTTTAAAAATATAACTAAAGTGATTACAGAACTGTTTTATGAAAATTAATATTGGTCAGAAAGAAATTATTCATTTTATCGGTATGGGCGGTATTGGAATGAGCGGACTCGCGCAAATTATGAAAATCATGGGTTTTAAAGTTCAAGGAAGTGATATTAGCGTGAATAAAAATATTGAAAACTGTAAAGATCTAGGAATTAAATTTTTTCATGGTCAGAAAAAGAAAAACATAAAGCATGCAACAATTCTCGTAAAATCTTCAGCCATCAAAAATAGAAATCAAGAAATAAAAGAGGCAAAAAGAAGAAAATTACCAATCTATGAGAGAGTTGAAATGCTCTCTAATATTGTTTCACTAAAAAAAAATATAATCATTTCTGGCTCACATGGAAAGACAACGACTACTTCGTTAGTTTCAAAAATACTTTTGGAGTCTAAATTAGATCCTACAATTATCAATGGAGGAGTTATTAATTCTATTAAAAACAATGCAAAACTCGGAAAAGGAGATTGGGCAGTCCTAGAAGCAGACGAGTCTGATGGTAGCTTTTTAAAACTTCCAATTAATTATTCCATTGTCACTAATATTGATAAAGAACACATAGATTTCTATAAAAATTATAAAAATTTGGAGAAAAGTTTTATAAAATTTATCAACAAAACACCTCCTATTGGAAAATGTATAATTTGTATAGATAACAAAAATATAAAAAAACTTAAAAAAAAAATTAAAACAAAAAATTTATTGACCTATGGTTTTAGCCAAATAGCTGATTATCAAATTATCAATCCAAATTATAATATAAAAAATTGTAAATTTGACCTTGTAGTTAAAAATTATTCAGGGAAAAAAATTATTATTAGAAATATAGTTTTAAATCTTATTGGAAAACATAATATACTAAATTCTACAGCAGCTATAAGTGTTTGTCTTAACTTGGGAATTAAAATCAAAGCTATCAAAAATGCTTTACTAAAATTTACAGGCGTTCAAAGAAGAATGACTAAGATATTTGAAAAAAATGAAAACGAATTTTATGATGATTATGCTCACCATCCAACCGAAATTTACTCAGTTTTAGAAGGTATAAAAAAAGTTGCTAATGAGAGAAAAATCACTTCCATTTTTCAACCTCATAGATTTAGTCGTGTAAATCTTTTAATCAAAGAATTTTCAAGATCATTTAAATTTTCAGATCGAGTAGTGTTATGCCCGATATATGCCGCGGGTGAAAAAAATAAAAAATTTGATCTAATAAAATTTGGTAAAATGATTTCAATTAATTCAAATGTCGATGTTATGATCGTAAAAGATGAAAAAAATTTACAAAACTTTTTAAAAAAAAATTTAATTAGAAATGAAATAATTATAGGTATGGGGGCAGGATCTATATCTAATTGGATGAGAAATTTAAAAAATACTTTATGAAATTAGACCAGTATGAATTAAAAAACAAATATGGAAAAAATATTATTTTCCATGAAAATTTATCAAAATATAGTTGGTTCAATCTTGGCGGACCAGCAACAATAATGTTTAAACCTGATAGCGTGGATCAATTAGTCAATTTTTTAAAAAATGTTAGTAATTCTTATGAAATTTTGTGCCTGGGAGCCGGATCAAATACCTTGATAAGAGATGGTGGATTTAAAGGGGTAGTAATTAAATTAAGTCCAAAATTTTCATTTATTAATAGATTAGAAAAAAATTTTTTAGAAGTAGGTGCAGGAACTTTAGATAAAACTTTGTCTAGATTTGCAGCAGAAAATTCAATTTCTGGTTTTGAATTTTTATCGTGTATCCCAGGTTCAATTGGAGGAGCAATTAAAATGAATAGCGGTTGTTATGGAAATGAAATTTCAAACATTCTAATTTCACTTAAAGCAATTGATTTTAAAGGCAATATTAAAGTGTTAAAAAGGGAAGATATACAATTTGTTTATAGAGGCACTAATCTGCCTGAAGATCTAATAATTTTATCAGCTAAGTTTCACGCAATAGAT
>MDSW01209914.1_pt1 | contig 12846 bp, 8 predicted proteins | sample 811171 | NCBI WGS metagenome assembly MDSW01 (sample SAMN05326641, study PRJNA326480) | marine metagenome | isolation source: seawater | place: Atlantic Ocean: North West | collected 2012 | reverse complement strand
GGCGGCGGCTTCGGTGGTGGTGGTCAAGGCGGCGGCGGATTTGGCGGTGGCGGTCAGGGCGGCGGCCAGGGCGGTGCTGGTGTTGTTATTAATCCACAAGGCGTTCTCAAAGTACAACATTTTGATATCCGCTTGACACAAAAACGCATTCAGCAAGCTCGCCAGGTACTCGACCCTAATGTGGCTCGTCAAAGTGAGCTCCGTAAAGTCTCTTTAACTCGTCTTGAAGCAGAGATTGCCCGACGATTAGAAGCAGGTGAAGGTGTAAGCGATGATATGCGTTATCTCGCAGGCCTCACGAGTATTGATTATGTCTTTTTCTATCCGGAAACCGGAGATATTGTCGTGGCTGGTCCTGCCGAAGGGTATGCAGTGGATCCTTCCGGCCGACCAGTAGGTGTCGCATCTGGTAGAGCTGTTCTCGAATTGCAGGACCTGATTGTGGCTCTTCGTAGTTTCGGTCCAGCAGGTGATAAAGCAAACACCGTTGGAGTCTCTATTGATCCGACTCGAGAAGGTTTGCAACGCATGCAGCAGTTTATGGTACAGGCTGCTCCATCGCTTAATCCACGAACCACTAAACAGTTTGTTTCAGGATTACAAAAAAGCCTGGGCCAGCAGGTAGTTTCAGTCGAAGGAATCTCTCCTAAAACTCACTTTGCTCAGGTTTTGGTCGAAGCGGACTATCGTATGAAACTGATCGGGATTGGATTAGAAAAGCCACCGGTTGCTATTCGAAGCTATATCGGATCGGCGTCACCTTCGTCAGTTAATCGTAATGCGATGGCTCGGTGGTACTTTACGCCGAATTACGAATGTGTACGTATCAGTGATGATAATCTGGCAATGCAGTTAGTTGGAGATGGAGTCAAATTAGTAGGTGCAGATGAGTTAGTACAAGCAGACGGCTCACGAGTGGGTAGTGGAGTAGTTGACCGCGCAAGTAAGACTTTCCAACAGTCATTCACGGAGAAGTATCCCCAACTCGCATCTCAAGTCCCGGTATATGCCCAGATGCGTAACCTGATCGACATGTTGATTGTCGCCGCTTTTATCCAGGAAAAAGATTATTACTCGCAGGCGAGCTGGGATCTTGGTTTGCTCGGAAATGAAGAAGTTCTATCCGTCGAAGTCTATCCTGAACCAAAAACGGTTGAAACAGCAGTGAATGCTGTCTGGAAAGGCAATTCCTTGATGACTCCTATCGGTGGTGGAGTGGATATTCAGCCACTGACAGCTTTGGCATCTCCAAATCTTCTGCAAGACGAAGGTAATGTTGTACGAAAGACTCACGAACGTACTACGATCGAAGGTCTTCAGGCTGGCCAATGGTGGTGGGACTAGTTATTCACTGACAATCTTATTAAAGACATACTGGATAAGGCGAGTTCGGATTTGTTCCGGCTCGCCTTTTTTATTTAGTAGTGTCAGTGAGCACTACGCGGATATCACAGACATTTGTATGCGTAGGGCCACAGATAATCAATCCCTCCAGTAACTCAAAAAAAGTATATGCATCATTGCGCCGTAGGTGATCGGCAGCGTCGGGTTTTCTTTGAATGAGGTTTTCGATGATCTGTTGGTTTGCGAATGCCCCTGCTGCGTTGGTTGGTCCATCTTCTCCATCAGTGCCACCGGCCAGTATGATTGCATCCTGCAGGCAGCTGGCGAGGTCCGGACTATGCGTAATTTGGTTAACAAGTGCGGCTAAAACCAACTGCTGATTTCGCCCCCCGTCGCCACGGATCTGTTCATCAGCTAGCTTAACGACAGGCTCTCCTCCGGAAATGTAAGCACGCTTTCCACCGTGAGCCTTCATTTTTCTTAACTGCTCTGCATGTTGCGATCCGAGTTCGTCGGCAAATCCTTCAAGAGTAACGTGAGCTTTGCTTTCGGTTGTATAGCCGAGCTGCTCTGCCTTGAGGACAGCAGCCTGCACAGCTGTCGCGTTGTTTCCAATGACTTCAGTATGGCAATGAACAAATGAGTGTTCAGCAGCCTCTTGATGTTGAAGTACTGCTAAGCACTTTTGAACGACTGGATTGGAAGGCTGTAAAAAGTATTGGATTGTATCTATCGCCTGATCTATGGTTGATTCATCCTGCACTGTAGGGCCGGAAGCAATAATATCGAGTGGATCTCCTAGCACGTCGGAGATAATTAATGTCGCCAGTCTTGAGTTTTGACAAAACTGAGCCAGACCACCCCCTTTGACTCGACTAAGTTTCTTTCTGACCGAATTAAGTTGTTCAATATTTGCTCCGGCAGCACTTAATAGCCTCGTTATTTGTTGCTTATCAGAGAGTGTGATCTCCGAGATTGGCGAAGGTAATAAGGCTGAGCCACCACCAGAAATCAAGCAGATACAAACGTCGTCGGCCTCGGCATTTTCCAAAATGCGCAGAATTTGGTCAGTCCCGTGAACTCCAGTTTCTGTTGGCTCATTAAGTCCGGCAGGTCGGGCTCCATGCAATTTGATGGAATGAATCTGCTGAACACAGTCTTCAGGCACATTGACCCACCCGGAGATTGACAAGCCAGAGTGTTTTAAGGCTGCCAGAACACCCCGAGCCATGCCGCTTCCAGCTTTTCCCGCCCCAACGACGAAAATTCGACTTTTGCTGGTCAGGGCATATTGTTTTGTACCGATTTGTAAGGAATGGTGCGAATATGTGATGGCAGCAGAGGTTAGTTTTTCGCTATTCACGGAATCCACACCGGCTTGCCAAATCGCTCTTGCATTCTCTTCTAAGGATGTCATGGCAGGGCCCTCTAAATCTGATGAACCCGAAGGATATCTAGCCACTGACCGGCATGCAGTACTGTGATCTGACTGAGGCTGTTTGGGGAATTCGTATTACAAACCAAACCGATAAGGTAGTTAGAACCAACTACTTCAATTTTCCCCGCAATACTACACCAAACCGTCCCCTGCCCTTTGTTAGGAATCGCCAAATTGTTGAAGAATGATTGTAGAAATCCAGCGGAGCTCATTTGTTCCGGCCACTGTCGATAAATCGGTTGGTGCTGTTCCAGAATCCTGGTGAAGTTCGGAATGAAGTGATTCAGAATATTTCCTAATTGCTCTTTGGGAGGTAAGGATTGACCGCGGCCAACTGGTGCCAGGACAAGAGCTCGCACTCGCACCGGACTTCCGTAGATCTCTATGCGGTATGGCTCTTCAATTACCGGCAGTATTGGAAGTTGGTCAATGGCTATTGTTAAATTGACCTGTTGATCCTCGTCTCGTTGTTTACGTCGGTGAGTTGACCGGAGAACGGCCAACGAGATGACACAGATTAAGAGAACGCCAAGACCGATCCAGACTTCGGGTTGATTGAGCCATTCCACGATGGGGTGTCCTTCTCATGAATTCCGGATAAATTGGTCAGGAGTCTAGTAAAAGCGTTTATCGAGATGCATCGTTCATTATCGGAAAGTTGTTTCCTGACGGACTTAATTGTATAGACGATGCATTGATCGGATATCGAATTTGTTTTTGAATGCTTATATTATCTATCATGGCTTCTCCCAGTCCCATCAAGGCGAAGGTTAACTGTACTGAACCATCTTCAGGTGCCACGCGAAGTAGAGAGAACGGTTGCCAGCCTGTCGTGTGGTGAAATCTGTCAGCCATTGTAATGCCTCCTATTGAATCGTAGATCACCAGTCCATCTCCGTGGTGCTGCAGTGGTTCAGTGATATTGACCCAGCCACGAAAGTGCAAAACATCTCCTCGTTGCACAGAAACTTTGGGGGATGTTATCCAAACAGGAGATTCTAAGAATGAAGGAGTGGACGATTGTTCCATCGTCCAGGCTTGTATTCGCAGACTACTTGTTCCTTCGCGTGGAAAGTGAGGAGTAAGTTCTACCAGAGATTGTACGGTATGATTTGGGTGACGATGATGTTGCCAGCCTGCAGCCTGAAGCCGATAGAGTGTTTCCATGCCGCCGGCTTTTAGCTGGTTAGCTGACCATTGGGAGTTTCGGAGTTGGCGTTCAGCCATGAAGTATTCAGGTAAGCTTGTAATTCCCAGAGTTAACGGATTTCCTGTAGCTTGTGTTTGATTTCCCAGAGTATGGTTCCAGGCTGCTAGCTGAGTTTGTCGTAACAAATCTTCTGAATTGGTAAGTAATTGATAGGCCACGTCCCATTCGTTCGTGGAGACGTGCTTTCTTGCTTTCTGTAAGCTTGCCTGTGCCTGCTCATAGGGCCGTGTGATGCTTTCAATGGTAGCTGCTTTGGGAGGCCGTACTCTGGTTAAAGGTTGAAGTCGCATGATTTCCTGCTGCAGCATATCGTAAGTCAATTGCAGAGTACGGTTACGATGTTCATAGATTTTTCGTTGGATAAAATCTCTGACCAGTGGATCAGCAGTTAGAACGATGCGAGAAACATTGGATTCTTGAGTAAGACTAACGATATTTGAAGCTTCTCTTGATCCTCGAAGCCTCTGTATTCCACCGTAGCTAACATGATAAGGGCGATAGGTGACCGGGACGCCAGACATTTTGAATTCTAGAGTTTGCTTGTAAACAGGAGGACTGACGATTTGTTGATAAGCGTAGTTACTGAATACCCACACTAAGCGGGCTCTGCTTGTTTGAGTCATATAGACAGTAATATCATCCCGATTTAATTCGACTTCGCCGATCGTAGTACCTGCAGCAATCCAGGGCGCAATTATATCCAATTCATTATTTAGCCGTTCAAGAATACGTCGCCGTTGCATTGTATCTTCATCGGTTTGATCAAGACGTGAAAGCGACTGAATATGAATGCCACGGGCACCTAATGCCAATGCACGATTTACAACCATGGAAAGTTGATCGTACCCAATGATAGTGGATAGTCTCTTCTGTGTATTTTGTTCCGGCTGAGAATTGATTAGAGCGTGTTGTTGTTGAAGTACGGTTCCGGGAATTTGACTTGGAACTTTAACCCAGACATTACGTCCTCGTCGTAGCTCGCCGACGGCCTGAAATAATTGTTGGGTGGAATGGTCGATGCTTAGTCCACTGAACAGTGGTTGCCAGGAAAGTTGGCAGATATCGGTGTATCGGCTTATATCCTGAAATCCACTTTGGATCGTGCCGATCAGCGGACGGTGAATTGCGTTGGGAAGTTGATTTAATTGACTGGTTTGATTTTTAATCTTGGTCAGATCGCTACTCTTTAACGAGTCTCCCAAATTCCAACAAAGGATAGGGCTCACATTCGCTGACGCAGTAAGCTCGTTATTGAGGTTGGGAGGGGCGATTAGTTTGAGTCCCAGGCGACGAGCGGTTTCTAGCTGTTGAATTGCAGGAAACTGTTTGAGTGCTACGGTATTGAAACCGAGTGTTTGCAGAAACTCTAAGGACTCGCCGTTGTGTTCAATGACTTTAGGCATGAAGGGAAAGCCATTCACCATTAACACAGATTCCTGAATGGTGATTTGGTTTTCGTTTTCGTTGAAAGATGCAGAATTTGAAGAGGAGGGTTGTTGGAAATTAGCAGGAGCGAGAGAATTGTTGGTCACACGGGGGGTTTGCATTTCGAATTCATCGATCCACAGTTGGAGTTTCCCCGGGGCGCTGTATGTATTGAGCATGATGTTCGCTATGTAAGCTTGCCCTGCATCAACATTTGGGCCATGCTGACTACGAAGACTCGGGACTTTGCTCTTGAGTTGCGAATAGATTTTGGAGATGGCCAGTCTTTGCCAACTCCCTGCCATGGTGTAAGCGTCACCATAGACCTGCACTTCCAGGGGCCTCTTAGTTTGAGGGTCGAATGTACGAGGTAAGACGACGGTTGCGATTATTTGGACATGGTTGCGATTGGCTCGTACCCAAACCGATGGACTCAATTCATCGATAAGGCGGATATGAGGAGTGTTATAAGCATAGTGAATATGCGTGCTCTGGCCGGCGATTAGCTCTAGATATTCACTTTGTTTTCCGTGGTGAAATACTAAAGAATCGTGACGATGGGCCGTTGTAATTACTTGCCCATCCGACTCGACTCGATGCCAGGCGACTTCAGTCGATTCAAAAGAATCCTGAACCTGACCAAATAAACTGATCGAGTACGTGAAGAAAATGATGGCAAAACAAAGCCACCACCCGACGCTAAATGGGCGATCAGAGTATCTCTTCACCAGTTTAGCGCGCTTCATTTCACGACTTTCTGAGTTAATTGTCAGATTCTCAAAAACTATCTCATTTTGACAATAGTTTTCGTCGCTTCCCTGCGATTTATTAAACACAGATTTTAGAAATGATTGGAATATCCATCCAGATCAATCAAGGCCGTGAACGTGGTGGAAATCACTTATTTTGCAGTCCAATAGATTGATCTAAGCGATGGAATAGAGCGTAGTTAGAAGCTGGAAATGAAAGATCTCCCTGATTTTGATGCTTTGTTGAAGATTGAGTCTCCTAATGCCCTTATCGAAAGATTGGAGGAGTTGGCAGATGAAATTGCTGGCGAAAACGGAGAGAAACTCTCTTCGATAGTTGCTGCCTTGAAAATTCAGGCAGAAGGTCGTCGTTGGATTATTAATGAGCTTCGTGAAACGTTAGATCAATTGCGGATGGACTTGCAGTATGTACTTCTAGACCTCGAAGCGACTCGTCGTGAACGGGATGAACTAGCGAAACAATAGTACGTTCGAGTTAGAATGCAAGTAGTGATTCCAAGAGACAATTGGACTCCTCTCGAAAAAGGCAGATAATTACAGAGTTGTTGATGTTCTGTGGCATAATCATAGAACAAGCATGGCCCGTAAACAGAGATCTGTATGTCCGATATAACTTCCGAAAAACTTTCACGCTTATGTGTAGAGACCGGCGTGCTTTCATCTCAGGAAGCCGAGAATTCCCTTAGTGAAGCAGGTGGAATCGACGCGAGTCTAGAAGCGTACTTCAGCGTTCTCACGCGTAAAGAACTGGTCACAAACTGGCAGCTCGATCGTCTAACAAAAGGCCATCGTGACGGATATTTTTATGGCAAATACAAAGTCCTGTATTTGGTTGGTGCGGGTACCTTCGCCCGAGTTTACCGCTGTGTTGATACCAAAACCGATCGGGTGCGCGCAGTAAAAGTACTTCGTCATCGCTACAGCGATGATATGGAAGTCACTGAACAATTCATGCGCGAAGCACGAATGGTGATGCCGTTACGGCATCCCAATATTATCCCCGTTCACGAAGTAGACTCTCACAAGGGACGATACTATATGTCGATGGACTTTATCGAAGGCCAGAACCTCAGAGATTTCGTCAAATTCCGGAAGCATATGGAACTCGGCGAAACGATGAAGTTGATCAAAGGGATCTGTAGCGGACTAAAGTATGCTTATAACGAAGGGATTACTCATCGTGACTTGAAATTATCTAACGTGTTAGTGACGAGTAAAGGTCAGGCAAAAATCGCGGACTTTGGTCTGGCAACAATTGTTAGTACCGACGAGAGCAAGAAAAAAGAAGATGGCTCAAATCCACGATCTATCGACTATGCGGGACTTGAGCGTGCAACCAAGGTGCCACGCAATGATGTCCGCAGTGATATCTTCTTTGTGGGTTGTATGTTTTACCACCTTTTGGCTGGACAACCTCCGTTGAGCGAGACGCGAGATCGTATTCAACGTTTAAATATTTCACGTTACCGGGATATTCCTCGTATCGGGAAATATGTCAATGGCTTACCAGCTAGTGTGATTAGCATTTTGAATAAAGCTACATCCTTTGATCCGGAAAAGCGTTACCCTAATTATGAAATGTTAATGTCCGACCTCGAAACGGTTGAGCAAGCTGATGGAGTGCTGCTTGAGCGAAGAAGTGTGACAGAGTCTACTGATGGTGAACAGCAGGACGATGCGAAGCCAATAAAACGTGGAGTGATTCAGCAGGAAGGTGACGGTAAGACTGTCCTGCTGGTTGACTCGCGTCAGAATATGCAGGAGTTAATCAGAGCCCAGCTTGGAAAGCGTGGCTATCGTGTTTTAATTGTGTCTAATGCAGAGCGTGCCCTCCAACGCCTGCAGGAGGGAGTAGGAGAATTCGACTGCGCTATTTTTTGCACAGGTGGGTTAGGAGAGGATGCATTGACGGCATTTAATCAACTCGGCGACGATTACAGAACAGAATCAATTCCTGCAGTTATTATTGTGGATAAACCTCAGGCGACGATGGCTAGTCGCGCTCGGTTAAGTAATTTTCACGGTCTTTTGCAAATGCCGATTAAAGTTCGTCAGCTTCGAGAAGCGTTAGTTAAACTTATTCGCCGTAAAGAGTCATTAGAGCCTTAGGAACAGCAAACTTAAACCTTAATGTGCTTCCATCCACCGTGTTGGAATCGTCCTAAAATCAGGAAGCTACGAAGTACGATATCGGCTACCATTGCGTACCAAGCGCCTTCCACGCCCATGTTTCTTCCAGTGATTACTATGTCCGTAAATGGAATGCTGATTTGATCCCAGCACAGATAGTATGCCAGAGGGATTCGGATAAAAAGCAGACCAATAAACGAGAAAATAAGAGGGAAGATAGTATCTCCAGCCCCTCGCAATGCACCGGTCATGATGATGACGATGGCCAATGATGGCATACTAACCGACACGATTCGAATCAGCGGTGCTGCCAGCCCCACGGCTTCAGCCGTCTTCTCGCCTGCAAAGATATTGGTAATAGAGTCGGCGCTAAAGAAGAATATGAGCCCGGCAAGCGTCATGACGCTTCCTCCCCACAGACAGGCCAGCCAGGTTGACTTGCTGGCCCGAGCAGGAATGCCGGCTCCAAGGAATTGCCCGACCATAGTGGTGGCTGCCATTCCAAAGGCGTGTCCCGGAAGGTAGGCCAGTGCTTCAATTCGAATCGCAGTTCCATGAGCGGCTGCAGCAACGTTGCCCATCGAGTTAACAATCGATAGAAACCACATTTGAAAGGAGACGACCATTAGCATGTCGATGCCACCCGGAATTCCGATTTTGAGAATACGGGAAATCATTTTCAGATTTGGTTTCATCTTGGAAAAGTGAAGCTTGAGATGGAAGCGTCCGCGGATTAAATAGGCCATGATAATTGACCCGCCGATGGCATAACCAATGGCCGTTCCAATGGCGATTCCTTCCCACCCCATTTCGGGAAAAGGTCCCCAACCGGTGACCAGTCCCAGACTACAACCGACATTGATGACATTGACAATCGCCATGGTGATGAAACCACTCATGATGTCACCTGCACCCCGCAGACAGGCATTGCCAATCATATGCATAATGGCAAAAGGAAAAACTGGGATGATGATTTTGAAATATTGAGCTCCCGCGTCTGTGGCTGCGGGTGGAAGTTGCATAATATCAATCAACTCTCGTGGATACATCCAGGCCACGGTTGTAATAACGGTTAGTAGCATCAAAGCAATCGTGATCGCCTGATTGGTGACAAATTTGGCTTTTTCATATTCGCCGGCACCGAAGAATCGTGACACTAATGCAGTGGCACCAACACCGATGGCCGCAAAAATTGAAGGTAATACCCACAAAACGTATGCCATCAAATTGATGGCCGCTAAGTGCGGGGTTTCCAAATACTGAGCAGTTAAGTAGTGATCCGTCCAAGTCACCATCATGATCATCAATTGTTCGATCACGACAGGTAATGCGAGACGCAGCATGGGCCGTAAATTCGTTTTTGAATTGACGATTTTTGCGGCAGCGTCCACGACAAAAAGACCTAAACTAACGGAATACAAGGAGAGGCATCTAGTTGTTGCCAATCTTATTGAAGATTGAATGAAACCGACAGTATGGGACGCTAACTTGCTACAGTCAACGAGGCTTTTGAGAACTCTACCTGATTAATCTCAGGCGATTTAAAGCTAGTGGTCCAGAATAAACTCACTGCTGTTTAGAAGTGCCCACCAGATATCCTGAAGGAAGTGCTCCTCATCCGCCTGAGCCTGAGTTGACAGCTGTTTGATTTTGGTTAATTCATCTTCCGTCGGATGCCGAGCCAATGCCGCCAGAAATAACCGCTGAACCTTTACCTGTGTTGAATTCGTGCTAGCTGCGATCTTCTTAAGAACGGTGTCTGCTTCTAATGAAGTCGCTCTTTTCATCAATTCCCCGTTCATCAAAACTAACGATTGTTGGACGTCACCTTTAAAAGAGCTGACTTCTTCGGCTTCATCGGTCTCCCTTTGACGCGTAAACTGACCAAGCCAGTTACGTTGAGCTAATTGCTGTTGTCCGAATCTATCTGAAGTCCTGATTTGACCGCTTAACGCCAATAAGGATTGATAGACTTCTTCGGGTTCCAATTGTCGCGAATAATAACGGCTGAACAGAGGTTGGTCACCGAGTTCAGGACTGTCAATTCCATTAGAAGGTGAGTAAATACTTGAACGTAAGAATGGATCTGAGAGTGCAAGCCATTTTAATAATAATTTGAGGTTGTACTTATTTGCTTTGGTTTGCTGTGATAGTGATTCCAGTAGCCCGGGGTGAGATACCTGAACGTGCGGGCCCATATCTTCGACTTCTGTTGTAAATCCGTATCCGAAAAAGTGACTCCACATCCGATTGACCAGCGTGCGTTCAAGTAAAGGGGAGTCACTTACCAGCGAAGCTAAACGCGTACGGCGGTCAAAATTATTGACTACCCCACTTGCGGAAGGTTCGGCGTGTCCGAGAAATGCCGGAAACGCTAGTTTCGCCACTCCATTGGATTGTTCGAAATAATTTCCGGCATCACCTTTAGGAGTTTCAATCCCCTGGAAATCCTGATTGGAAACGGCATACCCGATCTCTGCGCCTTTTCCAACGGGAGTAATACTAAGCTGTTGAAAATAAGCATCCATTTCCCAGAACTGATTCTGAGCGACATCGGAAGATGGATGGTTATGGCACTGAGCACATTGAAGCTTTTGTCCCAGAAAAATACTGGTGGTTCGAGCTGTTGCTAAAGTCGTATCGCTTGCTTGAACGGACGCTAATAGGAAATTGACTGCACCGTTAAAGTCCTTGGAGCCAGGACGTGAGTCGCCAGATGCTGCTATCAATTCCTCCACAAATTGATTGTACGGTTTATTGGCTTGTAGCGAATCGTAAATATACTTAGCCAATCCCTCCCGACTTGCTTTGTCCTTGCCTGTTCCACCATGACGCCCAATAAGAGTGTTGGTCCAGAGATTGGTCCAGTGCTGTAAGTATTCTTCGGAGTATTGGCTTGAAAATAACAATCGATTGACTAACGCTTCGCGTTTTTCGACTGAGGATTCACCTTCAAAGAAAGGACTCAATTCATTTGTGGTCGGTACACGCCCAATCAGCCGTAAATAGACTCGACGAACCCACTCGAGGTCTGTGGCAAATTCTGATGGTGTTATCCCCTGCTCTTTCCATTGCTTCGAAAGTTCGTGAGTGATTCGCTGAATGACCATTTCGTCGGTAAGCGGACTGATCGTTTCGGTGGAGACAAATGCCAGCGGATGTTGCCACCCTTTCGGTGTCGGTTTTAAGTCGGGTACGACTGGAGATTCTATAGAAGGAGCATTGCCTTCTGCCAGACTCATCGGTTTAGGCTGTTCATAGGAAGGGTCCGGTGCTGAATTATCCTCAGGTATTGGCTGCCGATGCTCAACTAACGATTCCTCAGACTGCGACGGGGGTAGAGGCTCAGGCTGAACAGGTTCAGTCGCTAGTTCACTTCCGGGATGGAGTGTAGGCGATGAACTTGAATTCAAAACCAGTGCGATAATTGCCAGAATGCAGGCAGCAGCAGACAGTGCAAATGACAATGGTCCCCAGAGCGTAGATTTATGACGGGCTCTTTTAGGCTTGATTTCAACATTGCTGGCGACAGACATGATGGTATTGTTAAGTCGGGCCAAAATTTCAGCCGACATATCCGGTGGCGTACTATCCCCTAGTAGCTCTTCGAGCATGATATCGAATATCGGATCATCAAATTCGTTTCGAGTATCAATCATGGTTTAGTTCATTTCGGCCTGACTTTTGTGCTCGACGCAATTACGCAATTGCTTCTTAGCCCGTTGCATCAGGTTCTTTGCTCCGTGTTCGGTAATCTGCAGTTGGTCGGCAATGGCTGAACGAGTGCGTTCTTCCCGAAATCTTAGTTCCAGTGCATTTCTGGCTCGTTCGGTCAACCCGTTCAGACATTCACGTAACATGTCCAGTAAGGCATCTCCATTGTCAGCTCCAGCCCATTTATCCCAACTTGCATCCAATCGTTCAATCTCATCAGTCACCAGGTTGCGACCTTCACGACGCTGTACCGAGATAAAGAGGTTGTAGGCGACTTTACGTAGGTATCCGGCCGTGGCAGCATCGTTGTATTGTTCGAACCCTTTTTTAATGACTCGTAGGAATGTTTCCTGTGTGATGTCTTCTGCCAATGAGGCTTCACACCCGAGAACGCGCAAATAACGCCAGATCCCATGTTGATACTTATGTATCAATTGTTCGGGACTGAGAGGATCAGTGTTTTGAATACCGTCACTCATTGTTGTTTGCGCAACTTACCCCGTTCTCTCAGCGATTGAGGAGGGGCCGTTGTACTCCGGAATCTTTGGAAAACAGGAAAAAAGATAAAAAAAGGGGCGGTGCTATGGGATGCACTCGCCCCTATGTAGAGCAGATCTATTGAGGAGCCGTTATTAGCTGAACAGTTCCTTGATCACTTTACCGCTGTTAGCGATCTTCATAGGACGACCGTTTTGGCTGGTAAAGGTGGTTTGCAGAGAAATACCAAGTGCTTTGCAAACGGAAGCCATGACATCTTGAGATGTGTATGGTTCGGTTTCAACACGAGTACCATCTGAGTTTGTTTCGCCAATGGC
>MDSW01194005.1_pt1 | contig 12847 bp, 11 predicted proteins | sample 811171 | NCBI WGS metagenome assembly MDSW01 (sample SAMN05326641, study PRJNA326480) | marine metagenome | isolation source: seawater | place: Atlantic Ocean: North West | collected 2012 | reverse complement strand
TTAGTTGTTATGTTAGACCAAAGAAAAAATAATTTTGGGAGGATTTAAAATGGTAGAAAAATATACACTTGGAATAGATATAGGTACTACAGGAGTTAAAGCATCAGTTCTTGATGTTGACAAAGGTATGGTAGTTGCTCATTCATTAAAAGAGCATCCATTATTTCATCCAAAACCTGGTTATGCTGAACAAGAGGGAGATAACTATTGGAAAGCTGTAGTGCACGCAGTTAAGGATTGTTTTAAACAAGGTTCTTACGCTGATAAAATTTCAGGAGTCTCTCTTTCTGGTTTAGTTGGAGTAATGTTACCTATAGATAAAAAAGGAAAACCTGTAAGACCAGGAATGATCTGGATGGATTCTAGATCAGAAGAAGAATGTACAGATATTAGAAATACAGTAGGTGAGGAAAAAATTAATTATATAAATGGTAATAGAGTAGCTCCTTGGTTTGTTGAACCTAAGGCCTTATGGATGAAAAAACATGAACCTCAAAATTTTGAAAATACATATAAATTAGTTTCACCTTCAGGTTATTGCACTTACAAAATGTGTGGTGAATTTACAATGAATCATGGTGATGCACAATTATTTTATCCTTATGAATATCAAGTAGGAAAATGGAATGAAGATGTTGCTAATGGACTTGGAATACCTATTGAAAAATATCCACCTATTTTTAATTCACATGAGGTTGTTGGAAAAGTTACAAAAGAAGCTTCAGAAGAAACTGGTATTAAGGAAGGTGCAGTTGTTGTTGCTGGAGGAACAGACATTAGTTGTGCTGCCTTAGGGTGTGGAGTTGTAGAAGTAGGTCAGGCATTTTATTCAATGGGAACTGGTGCCAATATAGGAGTGATGATTCCTACTTCTCAAAGAATTAATGAATTTAGAATTTTAAAATGGACTTCTGTGATTCCCGGCATGACTATGTTTGATGGACCTATGGCATTTGTTGGCGCATCATTAAATTGGTATAAAAATAATTTTGCTGAATTAGAGACAAAGATTGCAAATGAAAAAGGTACAAATGTATTTGAGCTTCTAACAGAACAAGCTCAAAAAATTAAAGCTGGTTCTGACGGGTTAATGTATTTTCCTTATTTAGGTAATACATTATCTCCAAATTGGAATTCTTCTGCAACAGGAATGTTTTTTGGTATAAGGCCTACTACTTCTAAAGCACATTTCATAAGATCAGTAATAGAAGGGGTTGCATTTGATTGTAATTCAAATGTCAAAATTGCAAAAGAAGCTGGTGCAAAAATTGATAAATTTACTTTAAATGGTGGTCCAACTAAAAGTAGATTATGGAATCAGATAACTTCTGATGTAACAGGTTTACCCTTAGATTTACCAGATGTTGGAAAATCTGATGAAACCGGTTTTCCTCCAGAGGCAGCCCCACTTGGTGATGCAATACTAGCTGCTGTAGGAGCAGGATTTTATTCTGATCCATTAGAAAGTTTAAAAGATATTGTAAAAGTTAAAGAGACTTTTGAGCCTAATATGGAAAATCATAAAATGTACAGTGAATTTTTTGATGTATGGAGAAGCATCTATCATAATGTGATTGATGATATGAAAAACCATCATGAATTACTAAACAAGTACGATTTCTCATAAGAAAATATATTGATGAATAAATATAAAGACCAATTAAATATGGAAGGGATTTCAAAATCCTTTCCAGGGGTCAAGGCTCTGGATAACGTATCTTTTGATATATTTTCTGGTGAGGTTCATTCATTAATAGGCCAAAATGGTGCGGGCAAATCTACATTAATGGGAATTTTGAATGGTATTACTAAACCTGATGAGGGAAAAATTTTTCTTAATGAGAAATTAGTTGAAATTCATGATCCAAAAGATGCTTTCAATCTTAATTTATCAATAGTTCATCAAGAATTTGCACTTTGCAATAACTTAACTGTAGCAGAGAACATTTATTTAGGAGACGAACCTCATAATAAATCAGGTTTTGTTGATTATAAAAAAATGCACCTAAATGCAAAAAAACTTTTGGATGGTATAAATGTTAATTTAAATACCAATGAAATAGTAGGCAATTTAAATACCTCACAATGGCAAATAATTGAAATTTGTAAAGCATTAGCAAAAAATCCCAAATTTATTGTCATGGATGAACCAACCGCTTCACTTGATGAAAATCAAATTGAAAATTTATTTGATATAATTAATACTTTAAAATCAAATGGAATTGGCATTATTTATATTTCTCACAAACTAAAGGAAATAATTCAAGTTTCAGATAGAATAACTGTTTTAAAGGATGGTAGAATCAATGATTCTTTCAATAAAAATTTAGTAAATGAAGAAATATTAATTAAATCTATGATTGGAGAAAATTTAGTAATCAAAAATGATAACAAAAAAGAAGTAACAATTGACAATATTGTTCTAAAAATAAATAATTTTAGTCACGACAACAAATTTCAAAACGTAAATATTGAATTATATAAAGGTGAAATTTTAGGTTTAAGTGGTTTATTAGGTTCTGGCGCAAATGAATTATTGAGATGTTTATTTGGAATTGCAAGGCAAGATAAAGGTCAAATTTTATTAAGTAATAAAAAAATAGAGATTAATAAACCTAAAGATGCTGTTTATAATGGAATTGGATACATACCTTCAGATAGAAAAAATGAGGGTTTAATTCAAAATAATTCAATTAAAGATAATAGTGTTTTAACAATATTTGATAAATTAACAAAAGTTGGATTTTTTAAGTTTAGTGAGGCTTCAAAAACTACAAATAAATATATTAACCAACTTAATATTAAAGCAAATAACATTAACAATTTTGTTATGAATTTATCAGGCGGTAATCAACAAAAAGTAGTTATAGCGAAATGGCTTGCAAAAGAATGCAAAATACTTTTATTTGATGAACCAACTAGAGGTATTGATGTTGCTGCAAAAGCACAAATATGGAAACTTATTTCAGAATTTACAAGAAATGGAGGATCTGTAATAGTTGCTTCAAATGAAATTCCTGAATTAATAAACAATTGTAATAGAATTATTACAATGCAAAAAGGTAAGGTAAATAAAATTTATGATTATGATGAATTTAATGAGCAGAAGATTTCATTGAGTATATCTTCTAATTAAGTTTATTAAATAAATTTAAATACTTAGTATACTATTTTTTTGTTTTTCTTTTTTATTTTTCCAAATCTGTTTTAAAATTTCAAAATGAACAGAAAGAATAGATGGCTCCATCTCTTTTGTATGTGGTTTTACTAAATTATGAAATTTAGGAAGTTTGTGAAAAGGTACGCTAGCATATAAATGATGTTCAACATGATAAGGCATATTCCAATATAGAAATTTAAGAAATGAACTTGGAAATGAAGTTCTAGTATTGTGTATCATATCAGCCGTTTCATCTTTGCCAGTATGTTCAACCATCCTAACTAATCTTAAGAATGGCTCTCCTAAAATTCTTGGTATTAACCAATAAACTAAAAAAAATGTAGTATTAAGATAGATGGAAGAAAATATGATTAATCCATATCCAAGTAACATAAGTCTTGATTCAAATATTAAGGATTTTATTTCACTTTTGGGAATGTAGTCTTTTTCAGATTTATTCATTTTTCCTAACGAATGTCTTATTAGGTTATCAATTATTCGGATCCATATCGACAAACTTGTGACGTGCTTAAGATAATCAAGATAGCCTGATGGAAAATCTACCTTATCAGGATCTTTTTCAGGATGTTGAGTAAAAGTATGGTGAGCCATATGTCTGTATCTTCCATTCAAAAAAGATCTTAAAAGAATAAAGCCTATCAAGTAACCAACAAATTCATTCAAGCTTTTATTCTTAAAAGCAGTTTTATGAATACATTCATGAAGGCCCGCATATAAAAAAGCAATGAAACTGCCATGTGCAATCATAATAACAATTTTTAAAAATAAATTAGAAGTCAGAAATATTAAAAATCCAGATATGCAAATCAAACCAAGATGTAAAAAAAGGTGAGTCAAACCGCTGATATTATTTCTTTTTAAAAAAGGCTTTAATTTATCTTTAGAGATCAATTTAGACCCGTGATATGGCCAGGTATTTTCAGAATTGTTATTCATTAAAATACATAAATAATATCTAAATAAAATATAACAAATATATTTTATGAATGTAAAGCATGCTTAATAGCTATATTTTTATGTGTATTGGGTATTTGATAAGGTTCTTTAATTATGTTAATTAATAGATTCCTATGAAAAAATTATATACTTGGGGAGGAAAATTTGCAGATAGAAATCTCACCGTATCTGATCTCTTGGCAAATAAAGGCAAGAAAAAATTCTTACAAACAACAGCCACGACTAGTGAGGAGGCTTCAGCTGCTAAAGAAGCAGGCATTGATATGCTATTATGTAAATCACCACTCATTAATGAGATAAGAATAGGTGCGCCAGATATTTTTTTAACCGCTACAATTGATTTAGCAAAATTTCCAACAGAACAAGATGTCCTAAATGAGTCCTTCAAAGCAATGTCACTGGGTGCAGATCAAATATATACAGCTAGAGGTCCTCACGTTGTTGAACTGTTGTCAAAAGAAGATATTCCAGTCATGTGTCATTTGGGTCTAGTTCCAAGAAAATCATCTTGGAGAGGAGGGTTAAGAGCTATTGGAAAAAATGCCAAAGAGGCCCTAAATTTATTTCAAGATTTCAAGACTATGGAAAATGCTGGGGCATTTTCTGCAGAGTGTGAAATAATACTGGAAGAGATTATGCTTGAGATAAGTAAAAAAACAAAACTTATTACAAGCTCACTTGGTTCAGGTTTAAGTGGAGATATTATTTATTTGTTTCAAAATGATATTTGTGGTGAACATTCAAATTTACCAAAGCATGCAAGAGCATTTGGCAATGTTTTGAAATTAAAAGAAGAAATTTATAAAGAGAGAGTTAAATCACTGAATGAATTTAAGAATGCTGTTGAAAATAAGACTTTTCCAAAAAAAAATGAACTTGTTAATATAAGTCCAGAAGAATTAGAAGAATTTAAAAAGTTGATTTCATAATTTTTTTATTTACTGATGTATAGTTTAAAACTATAGCTATTAATTAAAATTAGTTAAAAACTATATGAAGTATATTAACTTTAGTCAATTAAGGTCATTCCATGCAGTTGCTAAAACTGAAAGTATAACGCTTGCGTCAAAACTATTGAATATTAGTCAGCCAACAATAACTAAACAAATCCAATTACTTGAAGAATTCTATTCTATTAATGTCATTAATAGACACGCTAGAGGAATCACCCTTACTGATTTAGGAAAAAAACTTTTTGAAATAACTTCTGGTATTTTTGAACTTGAAGAACAAGCAATACAACTTTTTTCATCAAATCTTAATATAAATAAAGGAACTCTAGTAACTGGAACATCAGGCACAAATTACATTATTAAGCTAGTAAAAGAATTTAAAAAACTTCATCCTGGTATCGAATTAAAAATTATTTCAAGTAATTCAAATGAAATTTTAGATAAACTTTATAATTATAAAATTGATTTAGGAGTTATTGGTAAGCCATTAACAGTTACCTTTAAATCTGATTTATATTATATTCCTTATTTAAAACAAAAAATAGTTATTATTGTAGGAAAGGGTAATAAATTTTATAATAATAAAAGTATTAAACTTCATGAATTGAATAATTGTAATTTTATTAATCGGGAAAGTGGATCTGAAACAAGAAGAGTTTTTGAAGATGCTTTAAAAAAATCATCAGTAAAACTAAATACAATAATGGAAGTAAGTAGAACGACAATGGTACAAGCCGTTAAAGAGAATATAGGTTTAGGATTAATATCTGAACCTGAGTTTTACAATTATAAGGATATTAAAAAAATTCATATTGAGGACCATGATATTTTTACTCAAGCATATTTAGTTTGTTTAAAAAAGAAAAAAAAGGATAATTTAATAAATGCTTTTATTGAAACTGCTAAAAAAATTATTTTAGAATAATATATGTTTGATATAGTAATAATCGGAGGAGGCATAAACGGTGCAGGTATTGCAAGAGACGCTGCAGGAAGAGGAATAAAAGTTTGTTTAATTGAAAAAAACAAAATTGGATGCGCAACTTCCTCTTGGTCAACAAAACTTATACATGGTGGTCTACGTTATTTAGAAAATTATGAATTTAAATTAGTAAGAGAGTCACTCAAGGAGAGAGAAGTCATAAAGAAAATAGCCCCATATATTACAAAAGAAGTCCCATTTTTATTGCCACATTCATCAGAATTAAGACCTATCTGGCTTATAAAACTCGGCCTAATTCTTTATGATAATATTGGAGGAAAGACTACAATACCAAAATCACAATCAGTCAATTTTGAAAAAGAATATACTTCATTATTAAAAGATAAATATAAAAAAGGTTTTAGGTATTATGATTTACAAGTAGATGATAAAAAACTAACTGAATTAAATGCACTAGATGCTAAGTTAAATGAAGCAATTATTCTAGAAAATACAATAATTTCTAAGTTAAAAAGAAATCAAGACTCTTGGGATATTAATTTAAATGGTAATAAAAATATTAAATGTAAAATATTAATAAATGCTGCAGGACCGTGGATAAACAAAGTTCATAGGGATTTGATAAAAACAAATAATTTTAAGAAATTAAGATTAGTTAAAGGCAGTCATATAATTACAAATAAAATACACGACTATGATTGTGCATTAACTTTACAAAACAAAGATAAAAGAATTGTTTTTGTTATACCTTATAAAGATAATTTTTCTCTTATTGGTACAACTGAAGTTGAGGTAACGAATCCTGATGAAAATATTATTGATGAACATGAAATAGAATACCTACTTAATTCTGTTAATAGATACGTAAATACCTCCATTAATAGAAAGGATATAATTTCAAATTATTCTGGTATAAGGCCTTTGATAGAAGATTTTAGTTCCACAGCATCAGAAGTAACGAGAGATTATATTTTTGATTTAAATACTGAGAATAATTTTGCACCTCTTCTTTCAATTTATGGAGGAAAACTTACGACTTATAGAAAATTAGCTGAAAATGTTTTACTAAAATTAAAAAACTTCTTACCTCAGTATCAAAGTAAAAATTGGACTAGTAAAAAATTACTTCCAAATTTATAAAAATTTTTTTGATAAATTTCTTAATTTTCATATTTATTTATTGGCATATGAACTAGCATATTCTTTAATTTTTTCTAACATAGAATAAACACCATTTCTTCTCCCAGGAGTTAAGAGGGTATTTAATTCTAAAATATTAAGAAGACTAAAATCAGAGTTTATTATTTCTTTTGGTTCTCTATTTCCATAAATATCACATAAAATTGTAACCATACCCTTAGATATAAATGCGTCAGAGTCGTAATAAAAAAATAATTTCCCATCTTCCATGTTTGGAACAAGCCAAACTTGTGCCTGACATCCAGAGACTTTAAAAGATTCATTTCGATACTCTTCAGGAAATTTTTTTGCATTTTTACCTTGCTCAATTAAAAATTTATATTTGTCCATTCCATCATCGAATAAATCAAGACTTTCTTTGTAATATTCAATTTTTTGTTCTATTGTTTTCATTTTATATACTTTCTTAGAACTTTTGATGAATCCTCAGGCAGAACATCCATTATAAAAACTCCAGCTAATGACTCAGATCCAGCTAAAACTTTTGGTTTGTTCTCATGTCTTAAAGGAGGATAAAATTCAACGTGAAAATGAAACTTATTATCTTCTAAAGAGGGCGATGCATGTAAACCCATAAGATAAGGACATTTTTTTTTAAGAAAATTATCATACCCATTTACTACTTTTTTAATACATTTTGCAAAATCTTTAATTTCATTGCTGTTAAATTTCCAAGGACCCTCAATTTGTTTTTTTGGTATTATCCATAATTCATATGCATATCTTGCAAACGGAGGAACAGCTACAATGAAATTTTCGTTTTTATAAACAAAATATTTTTCTTCTAATTCATTCATGATCTTCAATAAAAAATTTTCTTTTTTAAATGCCTTAATTTCTTTCTTAATTACAGGTGGAATAAATGGATAAGCGTAAATTTGCCCATGCGGATGATGTAATGTGACTCCACATTCTTTACCTCTATTTTCAAAGGGTAATACATATTTCACATTAGGATTGTCTAATAAATTAACGTACCTATCTATCCATACCCCAATCAATAATTCAATTCTTTCTAGTGACATTTCTGAAATTGTACTTGTGTGCTCAGAAGAATACACAATAACTTCACATTCACCCTTAGAGGGTTTGGTAATGACTTTACTAATAGAAGGACTTTCCCCTAAAGAATTGAAACTTGCCCATCTATTTGGAAAGACTGCTATTTCAAAATTAGTAAAAGGTATTTCAGTAGGAAAATTAAGATTAGCTCCTGGACAAAGTGGACAATATTCATCAGGAGGAAATGAGGTTCTATCTTTTCTTCCAGCAGAATAGGTAACCCATTCCTCTCGCGAAGGATTCCATCGCATATGAGGTCTTGGAATTTTAGTTAATTCCAACTCTTCACTAGCTCTTTCTTCATGTTTTTTATATCCAAATAACAAAAGTTCTCTTTTATCATTTCTAACAAAATTTCTTTTATAAATTTTTTTCATTTATTTTTTTTTCCCAATCAATTGATGATTTAATTATTTTTGTTAAATCATTAAATTTTGGTATCCAATCTATATGTTTTTTGATTTTATTTGTTTGAGCAATTAATTTTTCAACATCACCATCTCGTCTCTTTGAAAAATTAAATTTAACTGAATTATTACTTATTTTGTTAGTTGTATTTACAACATCCAAGACACTAAAACCTTTTCCATATCCACAATTAAAAATATTTGATTTTAATGTTTTCAATAAATACTCTGCTGCAGAAACATGAATTTCAGCTAAGTCAGAAACATGTATATAATCTCTAACTGCTGTTCCATCATTTGTGTTATAATCATTACCGTAAATTTCAATTGATTTTTCCTTACCCACAACAACTTCAGATAGCTTTTTAATTAAATGAGTAGATTTTTTAGATATTTGACCTGCTCTTAACTTACTGTCAGCTCCAGCAACATTAAAATATCTTAATATTATAAATTTCAAATCATCGCTATTTTTTGATAAATAATTCTCAGTTTCAATTTTAGATTGTGCGTATGGATTTTGTGGATTTAAATTACTATTTTCATCAATTAAATCTTTTTTAATTGTATTTCCATATGCCGCAGCTGTAGAGGAAAAAATTATTTTATTTAAATTATTTTTTCTGCATGTTTCAAATAAAATAATTGCATTTTTAGTATTATTATCAAAATATTTCTTAGGTTTTTTAACTGACTCTTCTACTTCAATATATCCAGCAAAATGCATAAGTATGTCAAAGTTATTATTTTCTAATATATTTGAGACTATATTTTCATTATTTATATTACAATTTGTAAATTGAGCTTTGTTGGGTATTAAACTTGTGTGGCCAGTTGATAAATTGTCAATAATATGAACTTTATGTCCTAAATCTAGCAATGAAAGTGTTACATGACTGCCAATATACCCGGCACCTCCAGTAAGTAAAATATTCATTAATTTTATTCTTAATAAAGCAATTTAATTTAATTTATAGTAATTAAATGTAATAATTATGATTAATGAAGAAATACTTAAAAGCGAAATAATAAATTTAGTTAACAAATTTAATTCAAAGTCTTATGATCATGTAATTTCTTCATCATCAGCTCTTATAAAAAAATATCCGAAGATTCCTATCTTGTACAATTTATTAGGAGCATCTTATTCTGCAAAAAATGATAACAAGTTAGCCGTAACTAATTTTAAAAAAGCTATAGAGTTAGATAAACAGAATTTTGAATATTATAACAATTTAGGTAAAAGTTATTTTGCATTAAATTTATTTAATGAAGCCAAAAAATCTTTTGAAGAGTCTATTCAAATTGAACAGAATAATTATGATGCTTTCTTTAATATAGCTTTAATTTATCAGGCAGAAAAAAAATATGAGAATAGCATTTCATTTTACAAAAAATCTATTGAATTAAATAATAATTTTTCTATTGCATATTATAATTTAGGAATAATTTATGCAAATATTGGCGAAATTAATTTGGCTAAAGAGAAATATAAGAAAGCTTTCACTATAGATAACAATTATTTTAAAGCTTATAACAACTATGCATCTTTACTAATATCTCAAAAAAAATATCAAGAGGCAAAAGAGAGTTTGGATAAAGCAATTTCAATAAACCCTAATTATTTTGAAGCTAAACATAATATGGGTGTACTATATCTAGAGCAAAAAAAATACGAATCATCTCTTAAGTATTTTTATGAAAATATAGAAATTGATGAAAACTATTTTAAATCTCAAATCCAAAAAATGTACGTTGAAAAGAAAATATGTGATTGGTCAAACTTCGATAAAAATAAATTGATTTTAAATAAAATTAATAAACAAAAAAATGATGAATTAACTCCATGGCAAATGCTATCAATTGATGATAATCCAGATATGGAATTTAGAAGAGCAAGTATTTTTGCAAAAAAATTTATTTCAATAAATAAATTAAAAAAAATAAAAAAAACAGGCAAAATACGAATTGGATATTTTACGCCCGATTTCTATCAACATGCCGGTATGATAAATATGGAAGGCATATTTAAATATTACAACAAGGAAGATTTTGAAATCTATGGTTTTGATTATGGATTTAGTAAAAAAGATAAAACACATTATAGAATTAAAAATTACTTTGATAATTTTTATAATGTTGCTGATTTAAGTGATAAAAACATTGCAAATTTAGCAAAAGAAAATCAAATTGATATTGCTATCCATCGAAATGGTTATTCTCAAAACTCTAGAACAAATATTTTTTCATATCGACCAGCTCCAATTCAAGTAAATTTTTTAGGTTACCCAGGTACTACCGGTTTAGACTTCATAGATTATATTATTGCTGATAAAATTGTTATTCCAGAAGAAAGTAAAAAATTTTTTTCAGAAAAAATCATTAATTTACCTGATACGTATTATCCAACATTTAATGAAAGAAAAATTGCTAATTTATCTCTAAAAAGAGAAGACTTGGGTATTCCAAAAAATGCATTTGTTATGTGTTGTTTTAATAATACATATAAAATATCTCCTGTAGAATTTGAAATTTGGATGAGAGTTTTAAAACAAATAGAAAATAGTTTTTTAATTTTACTAATTGATAGCTCTGTAGCCAGGGAAAATTTGATAAAAGAAGCAAAAAAAAGAAATATACAATCATCACAAATTAAATTTTTTAACTATATTAAGATTGATGAACATTTATCTAGACATAAAATAGCAGATTTATACTTAGATACATTCAATTACAATGGACATACTTCAGTGGTGGATTCACTGTGGGCAGGGGTGCCAGTTATCAGTAAAATTGGAAATTCTTTTTCAGCTAGAGTAGCAGCCAGTATATTAACTGCTATAAATATGAAAAAAATGATTACAAAGAATGAAATAGAATATGAAAAATTAATATTAGATATTGGTTCAAATATTCACTTAAGAAATAAAATTAAATTTAATCTTATAAAAAATATACCTATTACAAGTCTATTTAATACAAAAAATTACGTTAAGAATTTGGAAAAAGAATACAAAAAAATTTATACAAATTATCTAAATCAATAAAATAAAATATTAATATTGTTTAAAATTTGTTTAATCTCAACAATTTATATGTTATCATTTAATTATGAATTTAATAGATACTCACCAACATTTGATGTACCGAGATCAACTAGGATACAGCTGGGCAGATAACTTCCCACCCATTGATAAAGGGGATTTTACTCTTGAAAACTATAAAGATTTAACAAAAGGTTTTGAAATCAAGGGCACATTATTCATGGAAACAGGAGTAGATGACTCTGATTACAAAAAAGAAGCTAAGTTTATAAAGTCTATTATGGATAAACCTGATAGCAATATAAAGGGTTTAATTCTTTCAATAAGACCAGAAGAGGAAAGTGGTTTTGATGAATGGTTAGAAGAAACAATTGCGATGAACGTAGTAGGATACAGAAGAATACTTCACGTTATGCCTGATGAACTCTCTAAAACTCCTGTATTTAGAAATAATGTAAAAAAAATTGGCGCAGCTGGAAAACCATTTGATATTTGTTACCTTCCAACACAATTAAAAATTGCCGCAGAGTTTGCAAAAGAATGTGATCAAATGAACCTTGTACTAAATCATTGTGGAGTGCCACCAATTGCATCTGGAGAAATTGATCAATGGAGTAAAGATATAAAGTCTTTATCTGAATTATCTAATGTTACTTGTAAACTATCAGGTTTAATGGCTTATTGTGCACCAGGGACATCTTCATATGAAACAATCAAGCCGTATGTAGATCATGCTTTAGAATGTTTTGGTCCAGATAGAATGGTTTGGGGAAGTGACTATCCGGTTGTTAATGCTGCTAAAGGGATTGAAGAATGGTTAGAGGTTACTAACCAAATTTTAAGCCAACTATCTGCAGATGAAGCAACTAAAATTGCTAGTTCAAATGCTGAGAGAATTTATAATATTTAAAATTTAACTTTAAAAATTATATATCAAACATATATTGAAAATTAATGAAGTTTTTATTTGTTATAATAATTTTATTATTTTCAAACCTTTCGATTTCAGCTGGTACAAAGGAATTAATTAATAAAGCTATAATTTGTAAAGAAATTAATAATGACTTTAAATCAATGTATGGTTTCAATTTTATTGATGA
>MDSW01124319.1_pt1 | contig 12847 bp, 15 predicted proteins | sample 811171 | NCBI WGS metagenome assembly MDSW01 (sample SAMN05326641, study PRJNA326480) | marine metagenome | isolation source: seawater | place: Atlantic Ocean: North West | collected 2012 | reverse complement strand
GAATCATATTTATTACTAGATCAAATTTTTTTAATTTAGAATTTATGACAAATGAAAATTCTCTTTTATTTATAAAATAGCTGACATTGTTTTTATCATACACAACCCATCTATCACGAGAAATTTCAACTTTAAATAGATTTTTATAATTGTCTTTTAAAACATTAAAAATATTGTTGCAGCTAAGTTTTGAAATTTGATTTTCAGATGAGTACCCGCCATAAATTATTCCTATAATTTTGTTATACATTTTTTATAGATTAATGCAAAGGTAGTTAACAGTATTTTAAATAACAGGCTACCTTTTATTATATTTGCAATAATGTTTAATTTAATTAAATTTTTTTTTAGCATTAGATTTTTAAAGCATTTTTTGCTTGGCATTCTTTTATGCTTTACTTTTTTTATACTTATTTTTTTCACCCTTCAATTCATAACAAATCACAATGATAAAATTAAGGTACCTAATTTAGAGTCACTAAATTTAAGCCAAGTTTCAAAAGAATTAAATGAAATAAAATTGAGATTTGAGGTTCTTGATTCCTCAAAATATAATCCAAATTATGGTCCACTGACTGTTATTGAACACTCTCCCAAATTTAATCAAATTGTAAAAAGAAATAGAAAGATTTATCTTACTATAAATCCCTCAACATACAGGCAGTTAAGAGTTCCAAATATAATTCAAATAACAAAGCGAAACGCAGAGACAAGACTTAATGCTGTTGGATTTAAGATTGGTGAAATTTTATATATCGATAATTTGGGAAAAGATATGGTTATCAAAATTAAACATAGAGGGAGTGAAATTAAACCAGGAATTCTTTTACCTAAAAATTCAGTTCTTGATTTAGTTCTTGGTAATGGAAAAAAAATGTAAATGTCAAAAAATACAATTGATACAAATTTATATGAACATTTCTCTTTTAAAATAGATCATGGTCAAGAACCATTGAGGATCGATAAATTTTTAATGAGTAGAATTGAAAATGCTACAAGAAATAAAATTCAACAAGCAATTAAGGAGGGAAATATTTTCGTAAATGATCTAAAAGTAAAATCTAATTATAAGGTAAAACCAAAAGATATAATTAGAGTTTTAATGGACCACCCACCCTATGAAAGCGCATTAGTTCCTGAAAAAATACCTTTGGAAATTATATATGAGGACAAAAGTGTAATTGTATTAAATAAAAAAGCCGGAATGGTAGTTCATCCTGGTCACGGAAATTACTCTGGCACTTTAGCTAATGCCCTTATTTATCATTTTAAAAATTTACCAAAAAATTCCAATAACAGACCTGGCCTAGTTCATAGAATTGATAAAGATACAAGTGGGTTGTTAGTTGTAGCAAAAAATCAAAAATCAATGACTAATTTGGCTAAACAATTTTTTCTAAAAAAGTCAAAAAGAATATATCACACACTTGTATGGGGAGACGTTAAATCAAATTCTGGAACAATAGAAGGGAACCTAGTCAGAAATCCAAAAAATAGGCTCCAAATGATTGTTGATAACGAGGCAAATAATGGAAAACACGCAATTACAAATTATGAGATATTAGAGAAATTTAGATATGTTACATATTTAAAATGTAAGTTAGATACTGGGAGAACTCACCAACTAAGAGTTCATTTAAAATATATTGGACACACAATTTTTAATGATGAAAGATATAACGGTAACATTATTCTTAAAGGAACAACTTTTTCTAAATATAGACAATTTATTGACAATTGCTTTAGGATTTGTAATAGACAAGCTTTACATGCTAAAACATTAGGTTTTTTTCATCCTGAAACAAATAAATGGTTAGAGTTTGATTCAGAAATTCCAGATGACATGTCACAGGTTATAGACAAGTGGAGAAAATATTCTAGAAATTAATAATTTTTTTATATTTATCATATGAAAATTATCATATCTCCAGCTAAGTCTATCAATTTGGAAAAAAAAATTCCAACTGAAAAAAGTTCACTTCCTTTTTTTTTAGACGACGCGGTAGTTATTAATTCAAATCTTAAAAAAAAATCACCACTAGACTTATCGAGCATAATGAATATATCTAGTAAATTATCAGATTTAAATTGGAGAAGAAACCAAGAGTTTAAAATTCCTTTTAATAAAAACAATGCTAGACCTGCTATTTATGCTTTTGACGGGGATGTTTATTCAGGTATTGATTCATATTCATTAAACCAAAATAAAATTGACATTATTCAAGAAAGATTATTTATTATTTCCGGTTTATATGGTCTTCTTAAACCTTTAGATTTAATTCAGCCTTACAGATTAGAAATGGGTACAAAGTTTGAATTTAATAGTTACAAAAATTTATATGAATTTTGGACGGAAAAAATAACTGAAAAAATTGTTAGTGAATGTAAACCAGATGAACTGCTTATTAATTTAGCAAGTAATGAATATTTTTCAGCTATTAATTTGGGTAAAATTAAGTCAGAAATCATAACTCCAAAGTTTTTAGATTTTAAAAATGGAAAGTTAAAAATGATATCTTTTTATGCAAAAAAAGCCAGAGGTTTAATGGTCAGATTTTTGATTGACAATAATATAACTAAACTTGAAGGAATTTTAAAATTTAATTTAGAAGGTTATAGCTATAGTGAAAGTGAAACAAATAATTTAAATCAACCTGTCTTTGTTAGATAGTTAATTATCTAATAGATTTAATAAAGCTTGAAATTTTTTTTATGCCGTTTACTTTAACATGACTTATAAAAGCAGAACCAATAATTGCTCCGTCTGAATAGTTAGTTGCGAGTTTAAAAGTTTCTGAGTTACTAATACCAAATCCAACAATAGTTGGATTATTCAAGTTCATTTTTTTTATCCTTAAAAAATATTCTTTTTGACTTTTATCAATTATATTTTTTGCGCCAGTTATACTTGAGTCACTTACCATATAAATAAAACCTTTGGATATTTTGTCAATTTTTAAAATTCTATCAGTTGAGGTTTGTGGTGTAATTAGAAAAATATTATATAAGTTATGTGATTCGAAAATATTTTTATAAGTAGAGGTGTAGATATCAATTGGAAGATCTGGAATTATCAATCCGTCAATCCCAGAAATTTTAGAATCAAGACAAAATTTTTCTACTCCATATTGAAGAATAGGATTAAAATAACCCATGATTATTAAAGGGATGGAAATTTTACTTCGAATATTTTTAATTTGCTTAAAAAGTAAACTAGTATTCATCCCATTTTTTAAAGCTGCAGTAGAGCTTTCTTGAATAGTTGGTCCATCCGCCAGTGGGTCACTAAAAGGTAAACCAATTTCAATTATGTCAACACCTGAATTTTGAAGATTCTCAATAATTTTAGTAGTGTCATCTAAATTAGGGAAACCAGCTGTGAAATATATTGATAGTATTTTCTTTTTTTTATCAAATACTTGATCTATTCTATTCATTACAGTTTAAAATATTTAATAAATGTATCAAGATCTTTGTCTCCTCTTCCCGATAGATTAAAAACTAGGATTTCTTCAGGTTTAAATTTTTTATGTTCAAATATTGCAAATGCGTGTGCAGTTTCAATAGCCGGAATTATTCCCTCAAGTTGAGATAATTCTAAACCAGCTGTCATAGCTTCATCATCAGTTATGGAAATAAATTCTGCTCTTTCTGATTTAAATAAATGAGCATGCATTGGACCTACACCTGGATAGTCTAATCCTGCAGAAATTGAATAAGGTTCAGTGATTTGACCGTCATTGGTTTGCATTAAAAGGGTTTTACTTCCGTGAATTATACCTTCTTTACCTAGCTGAGACGTTGCAGCACTTTTTCCCGAGTTAACACCAAATCCTGCAGCTTCAACTGCAATAATTTTAACTTTTTTATTATTCAAGTACTCATAGTAAATCCCGGCTGCATTACTACCACCTCCTACACAAGCAATTACATAGTCAGGATTTTTGGTTTTCTCAAATTCAAATAGTTGTTCTTTAACCTCTTTTGATATAACTGATTGAAATCGTGCAACCATGTCTGGATAGGGATGAGGGCCAACTACTGATCCAATAATATAATGAGTATCAATTGGATTATTAATCCAATCCCTAATTGCCTCGTTAGTTGCATCTTTTAATGTTTTGCTTCCTGACTTAGCAGGTTTTACCTCAGCTCCTAACATTTTCATTCTAGCCACGTTTGGTGATTGTCTAACAATATCAACTTCACCCATGTAAATCACACATTTTAAACCCATTAAAGCACAAACAGTTGCTGTTGCTACTCCATGTTGACCAGCACCAGTTTCGGCAATTATTCTTGTTTTACCAATTTCTTTTGCTAATAAAATTTGACCAATTGTATTATTTATTTTGTGGGCACCAGTGTGGCATAGATCTTCTCTTTTCAAATAAATTTTAGTTTTATACTTTTCAGACAATCTTTCAGCAAAATAAAGTGGCGTTGGTCTGCCTACATAGTCATGTAATAATTTGGTGAATTCAGACTGAAATTTTTTATCAGAGGTAATTTTTTTATAATTTTTTTTTAACTCATTGATGTTTTGATGTAACATTTCTGGTATAAAAGCACCTCCAAAGTCTCCATAAAACCCGTTTTTATCTATGTTATAATTCATTATTTAAAATTTTTATTAATTTTTTTAACTCATCAACATTTTTATATCCAATTTCAGATTCAAATTTACTATTTACATCAACACAATGAACAGGTAATTTATATTCTTTTAGAAAGTTTAAATCAGAAATATTATCGAGACCAATTCCTCCACTAATGAAAAATGGTTTTTTGTAATTGTAATTTCTCAAAATTTCCCATTTGAATGAAAATCCATTTCCACCTGGTAAGTCACCTTTACTATCAAAAAGAAAATAATCACAAGAATCTAGGTATAATTTTGTCTTATTGAAGTCAAAATAATTGTCAACGTTGAAAGCTTTAATAATTTCAACATTTAAGTTTTTTTTTAAATTTAAACAAAGTTCTGGATTTTCATTTCCATGAAGTTGAATAGCCTTTAAATTATGATTCTTAACTATTGAAATTATTTTATCTATTGGTGAATCAACAAAAACTCCTGTTTTAATGATTTGATTTGGAATACTTGGTGTATTAGTAACATATCTATGAGAATTTTTCCAAAATATAAAACCTATGTAGTTTGGTCTCAAATTTAAAACTTCTTTGATATTGGAATCATATTTCATTCCACAAATTTTAAGTTTCATTATTTATATTTTTTATAAAATGACTTATTGATTCTTTTTTGTGATTAATCATAAATTTTTCACCAATTAAAAATCCACTGTATCCGTAGTTTTTTAAATCTCTTATGACACTGATGTCAGAAATCCCACTTTCTGAAATTTTTTTAAACCCTTTAGGGATTTTATCGGATATTTTTTTACTAATATTTATGTCAATTGAAAAATCTTTTAAATTTCTATTATTTACTCCAATAATATCAATATTATTTAAATAATAATCGTTTAATTCCTTAATATCGTGGATTTCTAATAATACTTCAAGACCTAAACTTTTTGCAAGAGATGACAATTTTTTTATCTTATTTTTATTCAAGATAGCTGCTATTAGTAAAATAACATCTGCTCCAAATGATTTTGATTCAATAACTTGAAATTCATCAATTATAAAGTCTTTTCTTAAAATTGGGATTTTGGTTAAAAAACTTGCAACATTTAAATCTTCTTCAGAGCCTCCAAAAAATTTTAAGTCTGTAAGAACTGACATACCAATAGCGCCACAATTTTCATATGTTTTAGATACTTCATGAATGCTTAAGTTATTATTAATAATTTGTTTAGACGGTGATCTTCTTTTAAATTCCGCTATAACTCCAGGCTTAGATTCATCCAGAATATTTCTAAGTGAAAAACAATTTTTTTTAAAAAAATAAGAAGATTCAAGAAATTTATATGATATTATTTTTTTTCTTAATGACACTTCTTTCAATTTGTGGGAAACTATTTCTTCTAATATTCTCATTTAAGGATAGATTTTAATTCATTAAAAGATTTTAAAGCATTTCCGGATCTTAATGATTCTTTTGCAATATCAAAACTAGTTATTAAGTCACAATTTTTCATTAGTGAAATAGCTGTAGCAGAATTAGCAAAAACAACATTTTCTTGCTCTTTAGTTCCATTATTGTTTAATAAATTCATAAATATTTTTGCTGATGATTCTATAGATTGACCACCTGCAATTTTATTTTTATTTATAAAATTAAGATTAAAAATAGAGGGTGAAAGTATTTTTTCAGATTTGTTATTTATTACTTTGAATTCTGATGTTAGTGATATTTCATCGTAACAATCAAGTGAATATATAATATTGTATTTAATATTTGTTCTTTGTAAAACATAGTTATATAATCTCATTAATTCTAAATTAAAAACGCCCGTAACTTGATTTTTAGGTGAAGCAGGATTAACTAATGGTCCAAGCATGTTAAAAAATGTTTTAATCCCTAAATCTTTTCTAATTGGAGCAACTATTTTCATGGCGGGATGAAATAAAGGTGCATGAAGAACACATATACCAGCTTTATCAATAGCTTTTTTTAAAAGATTATTATTATTTGTAAAAGTTAATCCTAAATACTCAAGAACGTTACTAGAACCACATTTAGAAGATACACCATAATTTCCGTGTTTAGCAACTTTAATTCCCGACCCAGCAACAACAAAAGATGAAATAGTAGAGATATTAAAAGTATTTTTGTTATCTCCTCCTGTTCCGCACATATCAATAAAGTTATATTCACTAAGATCAACTTTAATACATAGTTCAATTAAAGCCTCTCTAAAACCATCAATTTCTTCAACAGTTATATTTCTCATCATAAAAATTGTCAAAAATGAGGAAATTTCAGATGCATTATATTTATCTTTTGAAATATCAATTAAAATATTTTTTGACTCAATTTTAGTCAACGTTTCAAAATTTATCAACCTTTTTAGAATTTCTTTCATTTTAAGTTATTAACCAATTTTCAAGAATTTTTTTACCATTTGGAGTTAAAATTGACTCAGGGTGAAATTGTACTCCTCTAACTTTAAATTCTTTATGTTTTAAAGACATAATTTCACCATTTTTATCAATAGAAGTAGCGATTAATGACTCAGGTAAAGGTTTTTTAACAACCCAAGAGTGATATCTTCCAACATTGAATGATTCTGGAAGATTATTAAAAATTGAGTCTTTTTCAATAATTTTAATTTTTGAGGAAACACCATGATAAACTCTTTTCAAATTTACCAATTGACCTCCAAAAACCTCACATATAGCTTGTTGCCCAAGGCAGACTCCTAAAATATTTTTTGTTTTTGCATAGAATTTAATTGTTTTTTTTAGCAAACCAGATTCTTCAGGTATTCCTGGTCCAGGAGACAAAAGTAAATATTCAAAATTTTCAATTTCATTCAATTTAAATTGGTCATTTCGTTTAACTAAAACTTTACAATTAAGCTCTGTTAAATACTGAACCAAGTTGTATGTAAATGAATCATAATTATCTATAACAAAAACTTTCTTCATAATTAAATATTTTCTGCTAAACTTAATGCGTTATCTAGTGCACCTAATTTGTTATATATTTCTTCTAATTCTTTCTTTGCCTCAGATTTTGATACTATTCCAGCGCCTGCTTGATAATGAAGTTTATAATCTTTACTCATAAATGATCTAATAGTGATTGCATGATTAAAATTTCCATTAAAGTCCATGTATCCAATAGCTCCACCATAAAAATTTCTATTGTTGATTTCATATCTATCTATCAATTTTAAAGCCATATGTTTAGGAGCTCCAGTAAGTGTTCCAGCTGGAAAAGTATCAGCAACCAATTGAAAGGTTTCTGAGTTTGGATTTTTAATCGATGTAACCTTAGAAACTAAATGAATTACATGAGAGAAAAACTGAATTTCTCTGTTTTTTTCAACTTTAACTTCAGTACCATTTCTTCCTAGATCGTTTCTTGCTAAATCGATTAACATAACATGCTCACTATTCTCTTTTGGGTCATTTAATAATAATTTTGCTAATTTTTGATCTTCATTTTCATTACCTGTTCTCTTAAATGTTCCAGCTATAGGATGAATTTCAGCTTTTCCATCTTCAACAACTAATTGAGCTTCAGGTGAGCTTCCAAAAATTTTGAAATCACCATAATCAAAATAAAATAAATAAGGAGAGGGATTAATGGACCTTAAAGCTCTGTAAACATTAAATTCATCACCTTTAAATTCCTGAATAAATCTTCTAGATAGTACAAGTTGAAAAACATCGCCTCTTTGACAATGGTATTTTGCTTTTTTTACCAATTCTAAGAATTGATTATCATTTATATCAGAATATTTGGTCTTGATTTTTTTGAAATTGTAACTTGCATAAGTCTTAATATTAATAATTTTTTCAATAGATGAAATATTATTTTCAGACCTATAAGAGTGACAGAAAATATGGGCTTCGTGATTAAATGAACTGACAGCAATTACATTTTGATATACGGAATAAAATAAGTCTGGTATGTTAAGATCATTTTTTTCTTTATTTAAATTTATTGACTCAAACCGTTCAACAGCCTCATGAGCTATGTAACCAAATAGTCCATTACTTATAAATTTGAAATTATAATTTGTAGTTTCAAAAATTGATGTAAAGTGGTGAATAAAGTCAGATATTTTATCATTTTCAGAAATTTTAATTTCTTTGGTTTTTTGATCAGGATATAAATACGATATTGTATCATTTTTAACCTTTATATGAGCTATGGGGTTGAAGCATATGTACGAATAGTTGTTACTATTTATTTGATAATCACTACTTTCTAGCAAAATACAGTTTGGAAATTGGTCTCTAACCTTAAGGTATATACTTACGGGTGTAATAGTATCTGAGATGATTTTTTTATGAAATGATTTTATTTTATATTTTTTCATATGAATTTAATTAAAAATGGCCTGTCGTGATGACAAGCCAAAGAGAATAACTTAGGTATGCTTCACGCATCAATCACATAGAATTTTACACCAAAAAAAGTTGTATCTATTAATCATATTTGCAAATATATTTAAATTGTTCAATAATTAACAAAATTTAATTAATTAATGTAAGAGAAACTTCTAGTTCAATATCGTCGTAAATTAACTTATCCCCTAGATTTTGAAAAAAATTGCCAGACCTATACCTAACATCATATTTTGTTCTATCAAAAGTTAAATTTGAATTAATTGAAGAATCATCAACCTTATTCATTACAAAAGATATATTATTTTCAATGCCCTTAATTTTTAAAATGCCGTTAACCATATATTTATTTGATTCAATCAATTTAGAATCAGTAATTATTAAACTTGATTGGTTGTGTTTTTTTACAGAAAAAAAATCATTTGACCTAAGATGTTTCTCAAGGTAATTTTTACTACTTCCAGTTAGATCTTCAACATTTAACGTGGTCATATCAACTATAAATTCACCTGAAACAATTTTATTCTTTTCAAATAAAATTTCACCTTTTATAAATTTTAAACTACCATAATGAATTTTAGTAGTAATTTCTTTACCTGTCCATTTGATGTTACTATTATCAATATCAATTTGCACTAATTGTGAATTAAGATTTGTTGCAATTAACAAACCAAAAACTAAAAGTTTTATTGTTTTCATATCATACAGCTATTTTGTTCAAAAGTTTAGTTAAAATATTTTTTTCTTCCTCAGATAAGTTTGTTGTCATTAACTCTTCACTTTTATCAATGATTGGGTTAATTTCATCTAAAAATTTCAAACCTTTATCTGTTATAAATATATCAATTTTTCTTCTGTTAAATTTACAAGTTTCTCTTGAAACAAAATCTTTTAAGATTAATTTATCAACAAGTCTAGTTGTATTACTCATTAAATGCACCATCCTTTTTTGAATTGTTTTTAAACTTGATGGTTTGCCTCTTTGCCCTCTTAATATTCTGAGTATATTAAATTGTTGCTCAGAAATTTCATATTTTTTAAAAACATCATTAAGTTTTTTATTAATTCTCAGGCTTGTTTTTAAAATTGATAGAATAGAATCTCTTGTACTTTTTTTTATCATTGTTTATACAATTTTTGTTTATACAAATATATTAATTTTTATTTATATATGTAAATCAATAAATTTAGTTTATATTGAAATATGGTTGAATTAAATGAGAAAGAGTGGAATGATTTATATAAATCGTCTCCCAATTCTGTAATGATAGATGTAAGGACCTTGGATGAGTATAATACTATGTATTTAGAAGGTAGTACTAATATAGATATTCAAATTCCTAAAGATTTCTTAGAAAAAGTAAATATCATAGATAAAAATAAGGAAATTTTTGTCTATTGCCATTCTGGTGCTAGAAGTTATAATGCTTGTAAAATTCTTGAACAATTAGGTTTTAAGACCGTTTATAATTTAATTGGTGGTATATCTGAATGGAGTGGTAAAGTAATTAGTAAAGATGGTTCATAAATTCAGAATATGGTTTGAAAAAAACGGATTTGCCGTTTGCACTAGGTTGGCTGAGTGGCTTGGAATTAGAGTAAAAAATGTAAGATTGTTTTTTATTTATGCGTCATTCACAACCTTAATTGGGGGATTCATAATTTATTTAGTTTTAGCATTTTGGATAAAAATGAAAGATATGATATACAGTGAGAGAAGATCTGCATATGATTTGTAAAATTTTGAAACATGAAGATTAAAATTTCTTTTTTTTTCCTTTTTTTATTTTTTAATAATATTTTTTCACAACAAAAAGGCTTAGATGAAAAAATAAATGAAGCATTTACTCCTGTTGCAAATTGGTGGGGTAATTTAATTCTTCATACATTTCCGGGTTCAAAATTTATTTTTGGAAGTGAAATACCAACTATTATTATACTTTTAGTTGGCGGAGCTTTATTTTTTACTATTTTTTTTGGATTTATAAACCTCAGATATTTTCCTATATCAATAAAAACTGTCATGGGTAAGTATGATTTTATTAATAAAAAAAGTAAAATCAATAATCAAAAGGATAAGCCTACTAATAAATCCGGAGAGGTAACTCATTTTCAAGCTCTAGCAACTGCTGTATCAGGAACTGTTGGGAATGGAAATATCGCTGGAGTTGCCCTTGCAATTGCAATAGGTGGACCAGGTGCAACATTTTGGATGATTTTATGTGGTATACTTGGAATGTCAACAAAATTTGTTGAATGTACACTTGGGGTTAAATATAGAGAGATAAACAATCAAGGAGTAGTTTTTGGTGGCCCAATGTATTATTTAAGCAAAGGTTTAAAGGAAAAAGGTTTTGTTCAATTTGGTAAAATATTGGCTATTTCTTTTGCACTACTTTGCGTCGGTGCATCTTTTGGAGGAGGAAATGCTGCACAATCAAATCAAGCAGTTATGCAATTAGTTAGTTCATTTAATTTAACCGGAGGCAATGCTAGAACAATAATAGGTATTATTATGATGATAATTGTAGGGGTTATAATTATTGGAGGTATAAAAAGAATCGCATCTGTAACTGAAAAAATTGTTCCGTTTATGGCTATACTATATGTTTTTGCTTGTCTATATATTATTTTAACTAATTATTCTTATGTAGACGATGCATTTGAAATGATTTTTACTCAAGCTTTTAATCCTCAAGCAGGAGTTGGTGGATTAATTGGTGTTTTAATTACTGGATTTCGAAGGGCAGCTTTTTCTAATGAGGCAGGGGCAGGGTCGGCTTCAATTGCTCATTCTGCAGTAATTACAAGCTATCCTGCATCCGAGGGATTAGTTGCTCTATTAGAGCCATTTATTGACACAGTTGTTATATGTACGATGACAGCTCTTGTAATAATTATTTTCAATGGAGATAATACTATTTTTAACTATGGAGGAGTTAATGGAATAGTTCTTATTGATGGAAAAGAGGTTGAAGGAGCTGGAATTACCGCCGCTGCTTTTTCAAAATATATCACATATTCGGGTCCATTTTTAACATGTGCAGTAGTATTATTCGCAATATCAACAATGATATCATGGTCATATTATGGGCTTCAGTCATGGATGTATATTTTTGGAAAAAGTAAAATATCAGATTTAACATATAAAATTTTATTTTTGATTTTTATCGTAATTGGAGCTGCTGCTGACATGTCATCTGTTTGGACATTTGCTGATGCAATGATTCTTGCTTTAGTATTTCCAAATATGATTGGTTTATTCTTCCTTTTTCCAAAAGTTAAAAGTGAATTAAAATCTTTTATCAATGAGATTAAATAATTTGTTTGATAATAAAAAATTAATATTAAATTTGAATAAAAAAAGAAATGATTGATTATACAGGTATTTCTGTATTTGAGGAGAATGATACTACGAGGCTAATTTCAAAATCAGCAAAAGACTTTTCAAAAAAATATATTCTTCCAAATGTTATGAAATGGGATGAATCTCAACATTTTCCTTTAGATTTATTTAAAGTTGCAGGAGAATTTGGGTTTATGGGAATTTTAATTCCGGAGGAATATGGAGGAGCTGGACTAGGTTATCACGAATATATTAAGATTATTGATCAAATTTCTAGAGTTGATCCTTCAATTGGATTATCAGTTGCGGCACACAATTCTTTATGTACCAATCACATATATTTGTTTGGAAATGAAAATCAAAAATGCAGATGGTTACCTAAGCTAACTTCAGGAGAAAATATTGGTGCCTGGGCTCTGACTGAATATGAATCTGGATCAGATGCTATTGCCATGAATACTTTTGCAGAAAAAAATGGAAATAATTGGATTTTAAATGGATCTAAAAACT
>MDSW01026889.1_pt1 | contig 12847 bp, 11 predicted proteins | sample 811171 | NCBI WGS metagenome assembly MDSW01 (sample SAMN05326641, study PRJNA326480) | marine metagenome | isolation source: seawater | place: Atlantic Ocean: North West | collected 2012 | reverse complement strand
CGTTGCGAGTCTTGATCGTGGCACGCCACGATGCGGCGACTCGCGCCTTGCAGGACACGATTTGCGGACGCCAACGCGGCGCTCGTACGAAACGGCAGCAGCCCCTACGCCGTCATCTAAGCGTCATATTGATTTCACGGATCTGTCACCTCTCGGCGATAGCGTTTCTGCGGACTTGATTCATGTGCCATGCACGAGAGTCGAGCCGCTTACATCGCAACGAGGGGGTATTCCGATGAAACACAGGTTCGCGTCATGCAATCAGGTTGGCGCCCGGGCGCGTCACAAGCGTTGGCAGGCCATCGCACTGGCATTCGCCGCGGTCGGCGTCTACAGCCCGACCGTATTTGCCGACGATCAGTTGATGCAGCTGATCCGCATCATGCGCGACAACGGCAGCATCACCGAGGCGCAGTACCAGCAGCTGGCCGCGGCTGGTGCCAGCCAGCCCGGAAACCAGCGAGACGATGCGCAACCCGATCTCGAGGTCAACGCGCAGCGCAAGCGAGGGGGCAACGCCACGGAGCTGCCACATCCAAGTACAAATCAGTTCGTGCCGCCCGAGAACGTCAAACGGATCGCAGAGCGCGAGCAGACGTTCGAGGGCAAGATCAACGACAAGATCGACGCTTTTGACTGGGCGTCCAAGATTCATCTGAGCGGCGATCTTCGTCTGCGCTATGAGTACAACGACGACAGCAACAACGAAAACGCCGCCGGCAACAATGTTGCACGTCATCGTGGACGCGTACGTTATCGACTGGGCGTGATCGCTGATCCTGTCGATCGGCTAGAGCTCGGCGGCGGCATTGCCAGCGGCGGCGATGATCCGCGCTCGACCAACCAGACCTTCGGCGACGACTTTAGCTCCAAGCCGATTCGCCTGGATTATGCCTATGCCCAATATCGTTTCACCGACGGGCTGGAAGCGGTCGGCGGCAAGTTTCGTTTTGGCGATTATCTTTGGCTGACCGACGATCTGATCTGGGATGGGGATATCAACCCGGAAGGCGCCTCCGTACATTACAGCTTTGAAGAGCCGGCCGGCGCAACGTTTGCCAATGCCGGGGTGTGGGCGCTACAGGAATTCGCGGCCGATAACAGCGATCCGTATCTCTATTACGGCCAGCTCGGTCAGCATGTACACGCGGGCAAGCTGTTCGCCAGTCTGGCCGGTACCTACTACGGCTATCAAAATACGGCACAGCCCGGTACGTTCGACCCGGACTATGCAGCCGGCACGAATACGACCAATCAATTCCAGGTTGTTGATGTGAACGGGGAAGTGGGCACCAGTTTTGGTGACCACGGCAAGGCATCGGTGTTTTCGGAATACGTGCGTAACGTGCACGACGGCATTACCCAAGACACCGGCTATGCGATAGGCAGCAAGCTGGCCTACGACAAGTTCGCGTTCAAATACATATTTGGCGATCTCGATGCCAACGTCGTGCCCGATGTCTTTCCGGATTCGGACCGCGACAACGGGACCACGGACATGAAGGGTTCGGAAGTCGAGGTGGGCTATGCGCTGAACACCGCCATCGAGTTCAATCTCGACTACTACAATACCCAGCGCAAATCTATCGATCAGGACGACCAGCTCGTTCAGGCCGATATCAATTTCCGCTTCTAGACGCGCGTTACCCGCAAGCCCCCAGGCGGGCGCCCGTGGATGCAACACGCTGTAACCGAAGTGTCACAAAAAAGACATATCGTTGGTGCCGTCGAGCAGGACGCGACTACCGGCCGAGCGTGTCACCGGGGCGTCACGCTTGGGCGCTAACGTGATCGGACAAGTGATTTCACGGGGCGGCCGAATCGCCCCTGATGATGCAAGGAGACATTCGTGAGAATTACCTTCAAGAACACGCTGATCGCCGCGGCTGCGGTGGTGGGCATCGCAGGCAGCGCCCATGCGGCGGTCGACAAGATCAGCGGCGCAGGTGCGACGTTCCCGTACCCGGTCTATTCCAAATGGGCACAGGCCTATCAGAAAAAGACCGGCGTGCAGATGAACTATCAGGCCATCGGTTCCGGTGGCGGTATCAAGCAGATCAAGGCCAACACGGTCGACTTTGGCGCCTCGGACGCGCCGCTCAAGAAAGAAGAGCTCGATCAGGCCGGCCTGATGCAGTTTCCCATGGTCATGGGCGGCGTGGTGCCGGTCGTGCGTATCGACGGCGTTGATGCCGGCCGGTTGAAGCTTGACGGCAAGACCCTGGGCGAGATCTACGCCGGCAAGATCACGAAGTGGAGTGACCCGGCCATCAAGCAGATGAACCCGGACCTGGATCTGCCCGACCAGCAGATTACGGTCGTGCACCGCTCCGACGGTTCGGGCACCACCTGGATTTTCACCAGCTATCTGACCAAGACCAGCGACGTATGGGCCAAAGGGCCGGGCCATGCCAAGGCGGTCGCCTGGCCGACCGGCGTTGGCGGCAAAGGCAACCAGGGCGTGGCCTCCTACGTGGATCGCATCAAGAACTCGATCGGCTACGTCGAGTACGCGTATGCCCTGCAGAATGACATGACCTATGTGTCGCTGAAGAACAAGGCGGGCAACTTTGTCGAGCCGACCTCGGACAACTTCCAGGCCGCGGCTGCCAACGCCCACTGGGAGAAGGCCCCCGGATTCTATGAGGTGCTGACCGACCAGCCGGGTGAGAAGAGCTGGCCGATCACCGGCGCCAGCTTCATCCTGATGTACAAAGACGCTAAAAACCCGAAGACGGCACAGGCCGTTCTCAAGTTCTTCGACTGGGCCTACGCCGAGGGCGATGACATGGCCGATCAGCTGGATTACGTGCCCATGCCCGATAACGTGGTCAAGCTCGTGCACGATAAGTGGCACGAGCAGATCAAGGGCCAGAACGACAAGCCGATCTGGCCGGTTAAACAGTAAAGCCGTGATCTGAGCCACAGGCACGACGGCCGACATGTGTCGGCCGTCTTGTATGAGCTCGGGCAGGACGCGGGCTCATACAAGACGGTTGCGAGGTGTGAATTGAGCCAGACCACTATGGATTCCAGCCCGGCCGGGCTGGCGCCGGGCACACGCCGCGTCAGCGCCGTAGGAGATCGCCTTTTTCACGGCGTGACCGCGGCCTCGGCGCTCATCGTGCTGGCGCTGATCGGCGGTATAGCGGCCGCGCTCGTGATCGGCGCCTGGCCGGCACTCGTCAAGTTCGGCCCGGCGTTCGTCACCAGTATGGATTGGAATCCGGTAACCGACGAATACGGGGCCGCGGTCGCTATCTACGGCACGCTGGTCAGCTCTGCCTTGGCGATCGTAATCGCCGTGCCCGTAAGTTTCGGCATTGCCTTGTTCATCACCGAGCTTGCGCCGGTATGGATGCGCCGGCCGATCAGCACGGCCATCGAACTGCTGGCTGCAATCCCGAGCATCATCTACGGCATGTGGGGGCTGTTCATCTTTGCCCCGTTCTTGTCGACCTATGTGCAGCCGTGGCTGTCGAACACGCTGGGCGACTGGCCTGTCATCGGCTATCTGTTCTCCGGTCCGCCCATCGGTATCGGTATTTTTACGGCCGGACTGGTCTTGGCGATCATGATCATTCCGTTTATTACGGCGGTCATGCGTGACACGTTCGAGGTGGTGCCCGGGGTGCTCAAGGAGTCGTCCTACGCGCTGGGGGCCACGACCTGGGAAGTCGCCCGCAGTGTGATTCTCCCTTACACCAAGACCGGCGTAGTGGGCGGCATCATGCTCGGACTGGGGCGAGCGCTCGGCGAAACCATGGCCGTGACCTTCGTCATCGGTAATTCGCACAGCATTCCAAGCGGCCTGTTCTATCCGGGCAACAGCATCGCCGCGACCCTGGCCAACGAGTTCACGGAGGCCACGGGCGAGATCTATACCTCGGCGCTGATTGCCCTTGGCCTGGTGCTGTTCGTGATCACGCTGATCGTTTTGATTCTGGCGCGTCTGCTGCTTCTGCGGCTGTCGGCCCAGGAAGGGCAATAGGAGCGCGGTCATGACACTGTTTCAGAAACGTAAAGCCATCAACGCGTTCAACATGGCGATGTGCGTGGCCACCACGGTGTTCGGGCTGTTCTGGCTCGTCTGGCTGTTGTGGACGTTGATCTCGCACGGCATCGGTTATATCGATTGGCAGGTCTTTACCGAGCCGACACCGGCACCGGGCAACGACGGCGGCCTGTCCAACGCGATCGTGGGCAGTCTTATCGTCACCGCTATCGGTACGTTGATCGGCGCGCCGGTGGGTATCTTTGCCGGCACCTATCTGGCCGAGTACGGGCGCGGGAGCAAGCTCGCCTCGATCGTGCGGTTTTTCAACGATGTCCTGCTCTCTGCGCCCTCGATCATCATCGGTTTGTTCGTGTACGAGATCGTGGTGGTCACGATGGGCCATTTCTCGGCGCTGGCCGGCGGTATCGCGCTGTCACTGATCATGATCCCGCTCAACGTGCGCATCACCGAAAACATGATGCGCCTGGTGTCCGATCAAATGCGTGAGGCCGCGGCCGCGCTCGGCATTCCGCGCTGGAAAGTCATCACCCGCATCATCTACCGGGCCGCGCTGTCAGGCATCATCACCGGGGTGATCCTGGGCATCGCGCGGATCGCAGGCGAGACCGCGCCGCTGCTGTTCACCGCACTCAACAACAACTTTTTCAGCACCGATTTGTTCGGGCCGATCGCTAACCTGCCGATCATGATCTTCCAGTTCGCGTTGTCACCCTATGAGGACTGGCACCACCTGGCCTGGGTAGGGGCGTTTTTGATCACGTTCGCGATTCTGGCGCTCAACGTACTGGTTCGACTCGTGCTGCGGCCGAGCAAATAGGAGCGCGATATGACATCCCAGATCCCCGATAGCTTGAACCCTGCAGGCGCAACCGTGATGACCCGCAATACGCAACCCCCAACCGGCCGCGATGAAACCCGCCGGGAAACGGCCGAAAACACGCCGACCGCAGACGATCGTCAGGGTGTAGTCGCCAAGAACAATCCGTGCAAGGTCAAGGTATCGGACCTGAATTTCAATTACGGCGACTTCCGGGCGCTCAAGGACATCAACCTGGATATCGTCGATAACGAGGTCACGGCCTTCATCGGCCCGTCCGGCTGCGGCAAGTCCACGTTGCTGCGCTGCTTTAACCGCATCTTCGAACTCTACCCGGGGCACTACGCTACCGGCTCGATCGAGATGGACGGCAAGAACCTGCTCGACAAGCGCATTGATCTGAACGTGTTGCGCTCGAAGATCGGCATGGTCTTTCAAAAACCCACGCCGTTTCCCATGAGCATCTACGACAACATCGCCTTCGGCGTGCGGCTCTACGAAAAGCTCAAGCGCCACGAGATGGACGAGCGCGTGGAATGGTCGCTGCGCAAGGCCGCGCTCTGGGACGAGGTCAAGGACAAGCTGCGGGCCAACGGTAGCGCGCTGTCGGGCGGCCAGCAGCAGCGGCTTTGCATCGCCCGCGCGGTGGCGGTTAAGCCCGAGGTGTTGCTGCTCGACGAGCCCGCCTCGGCGCTGGACCCGGTGGCCACGCTGAAGATTGAAGAACTGGTGCACGAGCTGCGCGAGGAATACACGATCGTGATCGTGACCCACAACATGCAGCAGGCCGCGCGCGTGGCCGGCTATACCGCGTTCTTCCATCTGGGGGAAGTGGTCGAGTACGCCGACACGGACTCGCTGTTCACCAACCCACGCGAAAAACGTACCGAAGACTACCTGACCGGCCGCTACGGCTAACGACGACTCGAGCCAGATCATGGAACACGAAAAGACAAAGATCGAGCGCCACACCTCCAAGCAGTTCGACGTCGAACTCGAGGACGTTCGCGAGCAGGTGCTTACCATGGGCGGCCTGGTTGAGCAGCAGATCGCCAACGGCGTCAAGGCACTCATCGACGGCGATAGCGCTATAGGCGAAGACGTCGCGCGCAGTGACTACAAAATCAACACGATGGAAGTCGCCATCGACGAAGCCTGCACCAAGATTCTGGCGCGCCGTCAGCCCCAGGCTGGGGATTTGCGACTGGTGCTGGCGATTGCCAAGACCATCACCGATCTAGAGCGTATCGGCGACGAGGCCGAAAAGATCGGCCGCATGGCCATGCATCTGGCCGGGCAGGACCGTCCGCCGAGCGCGTTCCGCCAGATCAGCCAGCTGGGCGGCCACGTTCGACAGATGGTGCGCGATAGTCTGGATGCGTTTGCGCGTATGGATACCGAAGCCGCACTCGCCGTGGCCCAGCACGACTCCGAGGTCGATCGGGAGTACGAAGGCGTCATGCGCCAGTGCATCACGTTCATGATGGAAGACCCGCGCACCATCCGCCACATGCTGGATGTGATGTGGGCGGTCAAGGCACTCGAGCGCATCGGCGATCACGCCACCAACATCAGCGAGTACGTGGTCTATCTCGTGGGCGGGCGCGACGTACGCCATCTGAGCATCGAAGAGCTCGAGAAAGAGGCTGCACGCGCGGTCTCGCCGCGACGTTCGTAAGCGAGGGCCAGGGCGATGGCGGCGTGCTTTGGTAGTATCTGCGTGGTGCCTTAAGCATGGATCGTTGTCTTGGCCCGTCAATCATCGAAAAAATCTGCCGGCCGCGGAAAAAACGCTCGCCCGCGCCGTAGTCTGTCCCGTCGCCTATTGCCTTACCTGCTGCTCATTGCAACAGCAGGCGCGGCCGCCCTGGCGCTTTATATGGCGCATCTCGACCACGAGGTACGCGCCAAATTCGAAGGCACGCGCTGGAAGCTTCCCGCCAAGGTTTATGCCAGCCCGCTGGAGCTCTACGCCGGGTTGGATGTCAGTCAGAAGCAGCTGGTCGAGCGCCTGGATCGACAGGGCTATCGACGCGCCACAAATATCGACGAGTCGGGGACCTATAATCCCAATGGCGCAGGTTTGTCGATCCATACGCGCAGTTTCCAGTTCTGGAACGGCACGCAGGACGATCGCCAGATCCGCCTGCGCTTCGACGGCAATGGGGTCGCCGCGCTCAAGGCCGTAGACGGCGAGGGTGATCTGGCGCTTATCCGGCTGGATCCGCAGCTGATCGGCAGCATCTATCCCAACAAGGGCACCGACCGAATCCTGGTCAAGCTCGGCGAGGTGCCGCCGATGCTGCCGGCCGGGCTGATCACGGTCGAAGATCGCCACTTCATGAGCAACTGGGGCATCTCGCCGCGGGGCATTCTTCGCGCCGCCGTGGCCGACCTCAAGGCCGGGGCGATCGTGCAGGGCGGCTCGACGCTCACCCAGCAGCTGGTGAAAAACTTTTATCTCGACAACCAGCAGACCTTGACCCGCAAGGGCAAGGAAGCCCTGATGGCAATCCTGCTGGATGCCCACTATTCCAAGGAAGAGATCCTCGAGGCCTATCTCAACGAGGTCTATCTGGGACAAGACGGCTCGCGCGCGATTCACGGCTTCGGGCTGGCCAGCTATTTCTATTTCCAGAAGCCGGTACAGGAACTCCAGCCGGCCGAGATCGCGCTACTGGTCGCCATGGTCAAAGGCCCCAGCTACTACGACCCGCGACGCCATCCCGAGCGCGCGCGTGCCCGGCGAGACCTGGTGCTGAACATGTTCCACGACGCCGGATTTCTGGAGACCGATGCCTGGAAACAGGCCAAGTCGCGCGATCTGGGGGTCACCGGCAGCGCCGCACGGGGCAATACGCAGTACCCGGCTTTCATCGACCTGGTCAAACGGCAGCTCAAGGGCCAATACAAGGACGCGGATCTGACCGAGGAAGGCCTGCGAGTTTTTACCACACTTGATCCGATGGTCCAGGCCACGGCCGAGCAACAGGTCGCAGGCGGGCTGGATCGCGTCGAGAAACAACGCGGCATCAAGGCCGACACGCTGGAATCGGCGGCCGTGGTGACCAGCATCGAAGGCGGTAACGTTCTGGCGCTGGTCGGGGGCCGGGAACAGGGCTATGCCGGCTTCAACCGCGCGCTGGAAGCCCAGCGTCAGATCGGCTCGCTGATGAAGCCGGTCGATTATCTGACCGCAATGACGCAGCCAGCGAAGTTCAACCCCATCACGCCACTGGACGACAGCCCGCTGGCGGTCAAACTGGCCACCGGCAAGACGTGGCGGCCCGGAAACTATTCCAATCGCAGCCATGGCGATAACGTGCCCACCTACTACGCGCTGGAGCACAGTCTGAATATCGCCAGCTCGCGGCTGTCGCTGGCGGTAGGCATCCCCAACATCATCGATACCCTCGGCAAGCTGGGCTTTCAGGGCGATGCGCCGGCCGTGCCCTCGTTAGCACTCGGCTCGATCTCGATGTCGCCGTTGGAGGTCGCCCAGATCTACAACACGATCGCCACGGGCGGCTACTACACGCCGCTGCGCGCCATTAAGGACGTCACCACGCGCGAAGGCGAGCCGTTGAGTCGTTATCCGCTCAAGCTGAATCAAACCGTCGACCCGGGGCCGGCGTATATCACCACCTGGATGATGGAGCGGGTTGCGCGCTACGGTACCGGCGCCGGTATGTATCGCACGATCGACAATAATAAGGATATGGCCGGCAAGACCGGCACCACTAACAATCTCCGGGACGCCTGGTTCGCCGGTTTCGGGGGCAATCGGCTAGGTGTGGTGTGGGTCGGGCGTGACGACAACCAGCCCGCCAAGCTGACCGGGGCCACCGGCGCGCTTCCGATCTGGTCCAACATCATGGCGGATATCGGCACCCGCGGTATCGTCGATACGCCGCCGGATAGCGTCGCCGAAGTGCCGTTACAGCTGATCTTCGATCCCGACGGCGTGAATCAGGGCGCAGGCGCAGATCCCGGGCGCTGGTTCGCCGGTGGGCAAAGCTGTTCTAATGCGGTAAAAGTACCGTTTGTAAAGGGATTCGTGCCGCAGGGCCTGCTCAGCTGCGACACGGACATCATGCGGGTCAACGCTCAGCAGAATGCGCCGGCCGGCCGGTCGAACGACTCGACCCGGGAGCGCGATTCGGAGCAGGGCAGCTGGTTCGAGCGTATCTTTTAGGGTGGTTTGTTCATGAAACGTTTCTCCGTCATCGCGGCCGCGGGTCTTCTGATCGCCGGTTGTGCCAGCAGTCCGCCCGGCAGCGGGCCGCGTCCGCAACCGCAGCGCGCGCCGCAGCCCAACGGCCAGACCCAGCCGCTGCCGCCCAGTCAGCGCCCGCAACAGGTGCCGGCCGAGCGGGGCGGTGCGTCCACGGCGCGCCAGAGCCAGCGCCAGGCGCGGCCCCAGCAGCCCGCACCGCCGCAAACAGCGGCTGAGGTATCCAGCCCGGCGGTCATGTCGCTCATGGGGCGGGCCGATACCTTGGCCAGCAGCGGCCATATGGATGACGCCGCGGCGACGCTCGAACGGGCGCTGGACCTTGAGCCCCGTAACCCGTTCATCTATCAGCGGTTGGCGGCCGTGCGTCTGGCCCAGGGCGAGGCCGGCCAGGCCGAGCAGTTGGCCAACAAGTCCAACAGCGTGGCCGGCGACAATCCCTTTGTCGAAGCCGACAACTGGGAGCTCATCGCCGAGGCCCGCAAGGCCGCCGGTGATACCCGAGGGGCCGATGCAGCCAGCACCAAAGCCGTGAACTACCAGCGCTCGACGTCACAGTATTCGCAATGACGGCAGCCGACGGGGCTGCACTGTTCAACGACGACCAAGCCCTGGCGGATGCCTTGCCGGGGTATCGTCCCCGGCCCGGTCAGGCAGAGATGGCCGCGGCCGTCGCGGATACTATCGACGACGGCTCCCGCTTGGTGGTAGAGGCCGGGACCGGCACCGGCAAGACCTTGGCTTATCTGCTGCCGGCGCTGGCCTCTCGGCGCAAGACCATCGTCTCGACGGCCACACGCTATCTGCAGAGCCAGCTCGCCGACAAAGACGTACCGCTGGCCCAGACCATCCTAGGGCGCAACTTCCACGTCACGGTTTTAAAAGGCCGGGCGAACTATCTTTGTCTGCATCGCCTGGAGATCGCCGAAGGCGCGGCCGACATGGTCAGTGCACCACGGATTCGTGCCGTCCGTGAGTGGGCCAAGCGCACGACCACCGGCGATATCGGCGAATTCGGCGACCCCAGCGACGGTGACTCGCTCTGGCCGCGTATCACCTCCACCACGGACAACTGTCTGGGCACCGAGTGTCCACTCTATGACAAATGCTGGGTGCTGCATGCGCGTCGCGAGGCCCAGTCGGCCGATCTGGTGATCGCGAATCATTATCTGCTGTTCGCCGATCTCACCCTGCGCGAGTCCGGCTTTGGCGAAGTCTTGCCTGGCGCTGATGCCATCATTCTGGACGAGGCCCATAAGCTGCCGGATATCGCCGGGCGTTTTTTTGGCCAGGCGATTTCGTCGCGCCAGCTGCGTGACATGGTCCGCGACGCGCGGGCCGAGCTCGAGGCGTTGGGCGGCGATATGCCAGACCGTCGCGCCCAGATCGACGACCTGTCCCAGGCCGAGCGATTCTGGACCGATCAGCTGGCCGGCGGCGCACAGACCCGCAGCTGGCCGGAGCTGGCTAGCCCCGAACGAATCGATGCACGCGATGGCCTCATCGAAGCGTTGGCTGCACTCACGCAGGGCTTTGACGCGATCGCCTCGCGCAGCGAGGGTTTAAAGAATCTGGCCAAGCGGGCCGACGAGCTCAAGACCCAGCTGGATACGGTCACCGCCGACGATGACGGCGAGCGGGTGAGCTGGCTGGAAGTTCGCGGTTCCGGCTGGATCTGGCACAGCACACCGCTGGACGTGGCCTCACCGTTTGCTCGGGCCATGAATACCATGCCCGGCGCGTGGGTGTTCACCTCGGCCACGCTTTCGGTCAAGGACTCTTTATCTTATTTCTGTAACCGGCTCGGCGTATACGAGGCCCGGGAGAAAATTCTGGCCAGCCCGTTCGCCTACGAAGACAACGCGCTGCTCTATGGGCCTCAGGGCATGCCGGCGCCGGCGTCGCCGGATTTCGACGCGGCCGTGGTCGCCGAAATCGTGGCTCTGGTCAATGCCGCCGAGGGTGGGGCGTTTGTGCTGTGTACCAGCTACCGGGCGGTGCGGGCCTATGGCGAGGCACTGGCGCAAGCCGGCTTCGAGCCGCTGGTGCAGGGCCAGGCCTCGCGCGCGGCCTTGCTGGCCGACTTTCGGGCCGATGAAAACGCGATACTGGTGGCCACCAGTAGTTTCTGGGAAGGGGTAGACGTTCGCGGACGCGGCCTACGACTAGTCATCATCGACAAGCTGCCGTTCGCTTCACCGGCCGATCCGGTACTGTCCGCGCGGTTCTCGGCGATGAAGGCGGCCGGCGACAACCCGTTTATGGACTATCAGCTGCCCCAGGCCGTCATCACGCTCAAGCAGGGCGTGGGCCGGCTGATTCGCGACGCCGAGGATCGTGGCGTGCTGGCGATCTGTGATCCGCGTCTGTTCACGGCACGCTACGGCGGTCTGGTCCGTGCCAGCCTGCCGCCCATGGGCGTTACGAGGGTGCGCGCCGTGGCCTGCGAGTTCGTGAGCGAACTGGCGCCGCAACGTTTGGAGAGCCGGGCGTGAAACTCTTGGCTATTGATGCCTCAACCGAAGCCTTGTCGGTCGCACTGCGCTACGACGCCCGCGACGTATTGGTCGAGCACTTCGAGATCGCGCCGCGACAGCACGCCGACAAACTCTTGCCCGCCGCCCAAGCGCTTCTCGAGGCCCATGATCTGACGCTGGCCGGTCTCGATGCGCTGGCCTTTGCGCGCGGGCCGGGCGCTTTCACCGGGCTGCGTATCGCGGCCGGGCTGATTCAGGGGCTAGCGATCGGCGCGGGCCGGCCGGTGATCGGCGTCTCGACGCTGGCCGCGGTGGCCGCACGCGCGTTCGAGCATGCACCGGCCGCGACGCATGCCGAGATCGTTCAGGACGCGCGCATGGGCGAAATCTATACGGCCCGCTTCATGCGCGACAGCCACGAGCCGCTCGGGCCCGAACGCGTCATTGCCCCGCAGGATCTTGTCGTGGACGCCGCGGCCGACACCGTGCGCGCCGGCAACGGCTGGGGGCTTCTGGAGATCGACGTTCCCGAGACGCTGCGTTATCCGCACGCCATCGATGTGGCCCGGCTGGCGGGTGCTGCGTTTCAACGCGGCGAAGCCGTGTCGCCCGAACACGCGGTGCCGGTGTACGTGCGCGACGATGTAGCAAGAAAACCAGCTTAGGGAGGCTGACATGCTGTACCGCCTAGATGATATCGCGCCCGAAATCGCAGCACCCGATGATTATTTCGTAGCCGACTCGGCGCAGGTGATGGGCCGGGTGCGGCTGGGCCGCGGCGCCAGCATCTGGTTCAACGCGGTCATCCGCGGCGATCAAGAGCTGATCGATATCGGCGAGGGCAGCAATATTCAGGAGAGTGCGGTGCTGCACACCGACCCGGGATACCCGCTGACCGTGGGCCGCGGGGTGACCGTCGGCCACCAGGCCATGTTGCATGGGGCCACCATCGGCGACAACACCCTGATTGGCATCCAGGCCGTGGTATTGAACGGCGCGACGATCGGCAAGAACTGTCTGATCGGTGCCGGCGCGCTGATTCCCGAAGGCAAGACTGTGCCTGACAACTCGCTAGTCATCGGCGCCCCCGGACGCGTCAAGCGCGCGCTCAGCGACGAGGAAATCGCCGGTCTGCAGCGCTCGGCGGAGCACTATGTGGCCAACGGGCGGCGCTTCGCGGCCGGATTGGTTGCGCTATAGGGCGTGTCGTCATGAGATATGACGTCGCATTGCCCGCGCCGGGCGTGTCAGGCAAGGCGCGGGCCGCCGAGCGTGGCGAGCCACGGTCAAGGCCCGGAACG
>MDSW01047777.1_pt1 | contig 12849 bp, 12 predicted proteins | sample 811171 | NCBI WGS metagenome assembly MDSW01 (sample SAMN05326641, study PRJNA326480) | marine metagenome | isolation source: seawater | place: Atlantic Ocean: North West | collected 2012 | reverse complement strand
CCGCTCAGGCGCTTTGCTAAAGTTTCCATTATCATTTTTTGTACTAACATCATTTCTAAATTTTCAGATTGGTCTAATCGCACCCAACGAATATCTTCTAATTCACCATCTCCCAGAATATTACCATGCATTTGTTCAAAATTTATCGAGAAGAAGCGTGCATGAAATCGTATAGGCTGAACTGGCGGCGTAATGGCTCTACCCAGATAATCGAGTAATTTTAAATTAGGTGATAGCCCCAGTTGTTTAAAGTGCTGCCAGGTATTATTCCTTACGGCGTTCAATTGACCTTTTTCGCCGAGGGTTAGACCCACTTCTTCGAATGCTTCGCGTACCGCGCACATAGCTAAACCATTCGCTTTGCGATGAGAGTTTGCAACAGCCATCTTTCGGGTATATTGAGTTTTAAGCTTTTTCTTAGGTTGGACGACGTAATCATCTCGTTCAACTATTCCTCCGGGAAAAACATATACTCCAGGCTTAAACTTCGCCTTGCTTCCTCGTCTACCCATTAGTACCTGATATTGGTTACGATACTTACGAAATATTACGAGACTGGCCGCGTTTCTTGGTCTTACCGGACCTGAATTTTTTTTGGTCATGCTCTTTTATGCCTATTACTTACAGATTATGAGAAATCGGTATATTTCTCCATCCTGGTTGGTACTTGATAGTGTATGACCAGATGCCTTACAAAAAGCTTTAAAATCATCAAGTGAGTTAGGATCGGTAGCTATTACTTCCAAGCTTTGACCTGCAGACATTGTGTTGAGAATTTTTTTAGTTTTTAAGATAGGCAAGGGACAATTTAGTCCTGCGGCATCAAGACATAAATCGCTCATTTCCTTAAAATTCTCCCGCATACGGCCATCGTAAGCACCGCTAGACTCCTTGCCTGCCTGTTGCTATGCCTTCGGGATGCAAACTCTCATAAGCACTATTTCTGGTGTACATTCGGGAAAACCACGCATTTATATTAAGCAAAGAATTGTCCATGTTCTGGCCAACGCCTTCTCCGAAATCAAGCGCACAGAATAATATGATATCGGCCAAACTTAGATCATTACCGCACACGAAGATCTTACGATGCATCAGATCATTTAGCCAGACTAGTTTCTCGGAAACAATTTCTGCAAGCCCCGGTGCGGCCTCTGGAAGGCAATGTATGCGCTCCCTGAAAAGTTCCAACCCAACGGAGTATCTAAAACTATTATAAAGATTCTCGGTGATATTCAGTTCTATTCGTCTTTGCCACATTCGATGGGTTGCCTTTTCTAGGGGCGTCGTGCCGATTAGAGGTTTCTCAGGATAAAGATCTTCTAGAAATTCACATATAGCTACTGTCTCAGAGATACAGACGCCATCATCCAAAATAAGGGCCGGTAATTGACCCGCTGGGTTCAACTTAAGATAGGCCGATTCTCTATTACTTGCATTAAGAATGTCGATCTCTTCAAAAGGCAGTTCGATGCCTTTTTCAAGTAAAAACATCCTCACAACCCTAGGATTTGGGCCTGGTGAATTTAATAATTTCATTTTTTGGTAAATAATCCGCTTAAGTTTAGCCTACGGACTCTTCTCTCCCAATTTTTCTGAGCCAGCGTTTTACGTTTCGTGCATGAGTCCCAAGATAAGAGTTTTCGCGAAAAAATTTATCGTAGAAACCAGTCTCCAGTCTATGGGCTTGAGTATAATAACGTATGAAAATACTCGGTACGGTGCCCGGGAACTTACCGTATGTATCATATATATATTCAGCGGTTTCGACCACAGCATCAATAAGTTCTTCGCTAGGCATTGTTACTTGTTGCTTGATTTTTTGATTGTCTTTAAATGGCCCGGCAGTATTTGGGTTATATCCGCCATTTACACCAAATTTAAGATCCAGGAAGGACTCTACGGCTGCCCTCATATTTTTATAGAACGGAGGGGAATAGGCTTGATACAAACCTTCAATACCTAATGGGTTAGGTACTCCCCACCCATCCTTTTTCTCGAAACTGAAACCTAGGCCTGGAACCCCTTTGGCCGCGTAGGCACCCATCATAGTGAATGGATTAATACCAGAGTAAAACCAACCACCTAGCCCAAGTGGTTGCAGGGCTAATGACATATTGTGACCCATAACCCCCATCTCGACAGCGCTAGTGGTTAATACGTATTGTTCAAGGTACGACAGTGGATACTTCTTCTTAAGATCGATAAGCCCACTTTGAGCAAACTTTTGTAAAGCACCTGCTGGTCTGCCATTGGCATCGTCAAAAATTGTATAACCCGAACCAACTGCTATAAAAAGTAAACCGAGCAGTTGCTCCGAAACATTACCGACTGGAATGAAGAGCGTGGACCCTTCAGTATTGCCATTCCAGAAATTGTGAGCGCTGTAGTGTGGCGCAACTCGCGGTGGGTTGATTCTTTGATCAGACAATTTCCGTGTATGATTCCCAACAACATGCACTAGCGACTCAGCTGAATTAAGCTTAGTATCACGCCAATTACCCTCGTTAATCGCATCACGAGTGCTGACATAGTACGTTCCATCATCTTGAGTGAAGAATAAATCCGAGTTTCCAATACCAGCAGCCGAGGGTGTGGTGCGACCTGTGTAGCGAGCAGAGTAGTTACATAAGCCTTCCTGAGGAGTAGTGTGAGGAATTCCATGATGCCATCCTGAAGCGCCCAAGCCCGCCGCTAATATGACGGCCCGCTCAAAATCATCTATGGGGCTCGCAGGTAAAGTTGATTTGTACTGAAGAGGCCCGTGAGGTATTTCCATTCCCCAGCCGAATCGCCTAGAGCGCCGGTTGAAGAGAGCCTTGAAAAGTGGAAAATCATTTATTTCCTTGAGCATATCCGACCATTCATCTGCTGCACTATTTGTCCTTAATTGGCTAGTGCTTTCGTGTGCCGCAACATTTTTCCCAAGTGCGAGGGCCGTGAGCCCAGAAAAATACATAAATGCTCTACGGGTGACACCAGTTTTCTTATTCTTCATATACGTGTTCCGCTGTTGGTTGCTATAATACTTACTTACCATGTTACTGCTAACAGTATCTGCGACCAAGTCAATAATTTGGATACCGGACGCTAAACTTTCAACAGGCAATTGGCTGACACTATTTCTCGGTGAGCTTTTCGGCCAAATTGGTTTGTGAGCAGGAATTGGCAATTCTATGAGGAGAATGTTTTGGATTCGGTTTATCGCAATACCTTTAAAGACATGATGAACGATGTTGTAGATTATGGAAGTTGCTGTGAATGCGGCGCTTGTGTGGTTGCCTGCCCGCATAATGTAATAGAGTACATAGACGGTAAGCCAAAGCAAACAGCCAAAGAATCGGCGCCCTTTGATTTTTGCGGTGTGAGTGAGGGCGCCGGCTGTGATGTTTGTGCAACAGTGTGTCCCCGTTTGTGGCCTCGTGAGGAGCATCTAAAGCAGTCTGTTTTTGGCGCGCACTCGGATTATGAGGATATTTTTGGTGTATTCAAACAGATTTTTGTTGCTAAAACTAAGCGGCCGGAAGTAGCTGAAGTGGGACAAGATGGCGGTGTGGTCACTGGTCTACTTTCTTGGGCTCTAGGATCCGAAGAAATTGATGGGGCAGTCGTTTCTGCTGTAAGTGAAGATGATGAGCCTTGTTTCCCCTCTCCGAAAGTCGTCACTAGTCAAGATGAAGTTATCTCCAGTGCGGGTAGTTGGTATACCTACTGTCCTAATAATCGCGCACTGCCTGAGGTCGCGGAGCGCGATTTGAAAAAAGTAGCTTTCGTGGGTGTGCCTTGTCAAATTACGCCGATTCGTAAAATGGAAGTTATGGACCCAGCATTTCTAGTTGGACCAAAAAAGAAACCTAAAATAATAGGAAGACAACGGGAGTTTTTGCGAGGGTATGCTGATCGAATTTCGTTCAGTGTGGGTTTGTTCTGTACTGAAGTTTTTCGACCAGAGTTGATGACTGAGAAAATTGAACAGGAGATGTCAATTCCCTTGAGCGAAGTGAGTAAGTTTAATGTTAAGGGTGAGGTCCTTATCTATAAGAAAGATGGTGACGTTGCAACGATTCCTTTAGAGGAAGCTATGCAAGACTATCAGCGTCCAGAATGTGCGCATTGCGGAGATTTTTCAGCTGAGATGGCGGATATCGCCTGCGGTGGAGTGGGAACCGATAATGCGACGATTGTCGTTATTCGAACTGAAAAGGGCGAAAATATTTGGAAAGAATATGAAAAGTCTGGACTGGTAGAGGTTGAACCTATTGTTAATAATAAACGCGCATGGAATATTTTACTTCGCTTAGCCAGACGGCAGAGAGAAAGAGTGCCCAGTGGGCCTGACCGATCTGGGACTAGTGATCAGGTAATACAGTATGACCGCGGTGAGGCAATGCTCGATATGCAAGTAGCTTTGCGCGAGGCAATTAGTGATCGAGAGGTATTAGACGAGCGGTTGAAAGCGGCTTACCAAGAAGAGGATTTGAATAAAAAATCTATTATTTACATGGCAGGTAAAGAGATCCCTAACGATCCTGGTACACTATTGGCTAGTGGGAAAAGAAAATTGCCTCCCCCTCTGGGGATAGAGGAGGGGGGAAGCTCACCACTGTAATCGGAGGTGACTTTATCGTCGATTTTTAAAAGCTAAAAAAGGACTAGGAATTTGCTTAATTTCCGTGACTATTTCGGAAGGAATTTTTGCTGGTTTCTCATAACTCTGACTTGCCTGAACGGTGTCTACTAAGCCACTAAAGCGCTTTTTTATCTCGTCTACGACAAATTCGTGCCTACCGATAGCTGCACATTCGTGTAATAAGTCATCAGGAATATTTTGTGCGAGTTTATCCCACTTACCTTCTTTTGTGAGACGATTCAGTTTGGGTCCTAGATCGCCGTATCCAGAGTGTTCAAGTACGGGCCAGTAAGCTGGGGTAGATGCGTAGAAACCAATGCGGTAGCGGACCCATTCTGCCATTTCGTTTACTTCTTGGTCGTTTGCGCCCGTTACTATAAAACCCCCTCCCGAGATCTCGAAGTTCTCCCTTTTCATACCGGACTTTTTGAATCCTTTTTCTAACTGAGGTAAGACGCATTTCTCAATATAGGCGCTAGTACAGAAGGGGTGCAGTTGTACGCCATCAGCGACCTCTCCGGCTAAGGAAAGCATTTTAGGGCCTACTGCTGCTAATGTAACGGGAGTCAACCTGTGATTAGATTTTTCGGGTACAAAATTTGGTGGCATTAAGGAAAATTGGTAGTGCGTCCCAGCAAACTTTAGGGGACAACCTGTTTGCCAAGTCGTCCAGATAGCCCTCAGACTATTAACGTATTCTCGCAGTCTCGGAACGGGAGGACTCCAAGGCACACTAAAACGTTTTTCGTTGTGCGCCTTTATCTGGGGTCCGAGGCCCAGTATAAAGCGTCCTTTAGAAAGATTAGTTAAGTCCCAGGCAATTTGTGCTGTAGACATGGGGGATCTTAAAAAAGCGATAGCTACACCAGTAGATAATTCCAATATATTTGTATTTGCAGCGCACACGGCTAATGGTAGGAATGGATCATGTCGATTTTCGAAGGTCGTAATGCCGGAGTAGCCGTTCGACTCAACATCTTTAGCCATTGAGCTAGCCTTTTGCAGATCACTCTGATCGACAGTATTAAAAATTTTCATGAAAATCTTCTTCAGTATCTTTATAAATAATGTTTTTTTATATGGTTATTATGGCAAGATGTACTACATCTAATCAATCGTGGAGGTGAGGGGAGTGTTTAGTTTCAGATTGCGTCTAGATATATCGTTAGTTGTGTTTTTTATATGCGTGATAGGTATGGGAGTGACCTTCGCGCACGGAGGAGGTGACCCCGCTGACGAGCGGCCTATATGGACATGGACACCTGAGCAGATTATTGAAGAAGTCACTCGCGTGAGGGCCGGTGAAGATTTATTGCCAAAATCCTGGCCTAAGAATAAACGTGTTGCGGTGAGCTTTTCTTTTGATGTTGATACAGAGCCAGTCTGGATGGGTTTTCAGGAGCAATCAAGTCCGTCCTATATGTCTAGAGGCGAATATGGCGCACGGAGAGGTATGCCTCGCGTTATGGATCTTTTAGATAAGCATAAGATACCTGCGTCTTTTTTCATTCCTGCGATGACCATGGAACTTCATCCGCAGATAATTCCTATGATTCAAAAAAACCCGCGCAATGAGATTGGGTTCCACTCATACGTACATGAAAATCCGATGCGTCTTACTCCGAGCGAAGAAAGAAATATATATGCGCAAGCAATGAGTATTTTTGTAAAACATGTGGGTAAAAGACCTACCGGTTTTCGCTCCGCCGCCTGGGATCTTAATAAATCTACCGTGGCGATAGTAAAAGAAATGGGTTTTGTATATGAGAGCAGCATGATGGCTGATGATAATCCTTATGCCCTTATTTCAGAGGGTGAAGATACAGGACTTATCGAACTGCCTGTTGAGTGGATCCTCGATGATTGGCCTTTGTTTCAAATATCTTGGCCAAGTAAGCATGTGGCGCTGCGAAATGCGGAAGATGTGTACTCCATTTGGAAAGATGAATTCGATGTGGCCTATGACGAGGGTGGAATGTACATCTTGACGATGCATCCTCAGGTGATCGGTCACCGATACAGGATTGCGATGTTGGATAAATTGATTACACATATGAAGAGTAGACCCGGGGTCTGGTTTGCTACACACGAAGAAATAGCTTTTTATGTAAAAGAACAGGCTGGTCGTTAGTTTGCAAACCGTCGTGCATTATTTTGATTATAAAAGCCCTTATGCTTATTTGGCGCAAGAAGGTACGTTCAATATTGCTAAGCGCGATGATGTCAAAATGGTTTGGGTGCCTTATGGTCTTAAAATAGGTAAATACCTTGGAGAAGCTGCCTTGGACGATGCCGGTGAAGATACGATTAAAACTCGAAACGATCACCAATGGCGGCGCGTTAGGTATTCTTATATGGATTGTAGGCGCGAAGCGAATAAGAAAGGTCTAACGTTATTGGGTCCCAAGAAAATTTTTGATAGTTCGCTTTCGCATATGGCATTTCTATTCCTGTCAAAAAGTGGAAATCCTGAGCGATTTCATTGTTCAGTCTTTAAACGATTTTGGGAGCGTAAGCTTAATATAGAGAGCTGTGGTGCCCTTATAGAACTCATGCTCGAACTTGGATATAAAACCGAGGGATTTGACTCCTACGTGGAAAGTGAGGGTAAAGAAAATTATCTGGAGATCCAAGCAGAAGTTGAGCGAAAGGGAGTTTTTGGCGTTCCTTCATGGAGGATAAATGGAGAATTATTCTGGGGAGCGGAGCATTTAGATTCTATAAATGAGCTACTTGATTCGAATTGAGTATTTCATCGATACGCAGTGAAACTCGGTCGGTCCAAGGGCACTTTTTTCAGATAAATAAGTTGTTGGCATAACGTTTTTCTCGTAGCATTCTTGGAGAAGTTACTGTTGCGGTGTCTGCCAGATAATATCTGCCACCGTTTACAGAGGTCGTTAATATAAACTGTAAGAATTTATATGCCATTGCAATATTATTTTGAAAAGCTAAACCTGATGAGTATGAAAGCAACGATGAATTTTTTGAAGGGTATTTCTATTTGTTTAAACCTCGAATTTGTTGGATGTGGAAAATAATATGGAAGACTTTTCTAGAGCGAAACTTGAAGATTGCCTCGGACCGACCGAAATTATTGATTCAAATAATAGTATCGTAACTAAGTTCTTGGAAGAAAACCTAGCTGGTGAGACCTCTATTGAACATGCGACATCACTATATTATGCCGTACGCGATAAAGTTCGTTACGACGCCTATGATATTGATTTGTCCCCAGAAGGGCTCAGTGCTAGCCGGGCATTAGAACTGAATCACGGTTGGTGTGTAAGTAAGGCTGTTTTGTTGGCGGCCCTTTGTAGGGCGTGTGATATTCCAGCCGCTCTTGGGTATGCCGATGTGAAGAATCATTTATCCACCGAGCGTCTGCGGGAGACTATGGGGACTGACGTTTTTTATTGGCATGGTTATACCGCAATTTGGCTAAACGATACGTGGGTTAAGGCAACGCCCGCCTTCAATATTGGACTTTGTGAAAAATTCCGGATCAAGCCATTAGAATTTGATGGTGCGGAGGACTCGATTTATCATTCGTTTGACTTGGACGGTAGAAAGCACATGGATTATTTGAGTTACAAAGGGGAATTTTCTGATGTGCCTTTGGAACGTATCAGAACAGACTTTTTGAAGTTCTATCCAAAACTATCCATGCTTAAGCAAGGCGGAGACTTTGATAGTGAAGTAGATATCGAAGTCTCCTAACTAATTGAATATGCCACTATCATTGGGTAGCGTTTGGGAAAAATAGTTGTCTGCTATTTAGCTTGTACGAACCGATCAAAGTCTGACCTTCGTTGCCGGTCATCCATCCGACAAATTCCATCGCTAACTCTTTTTTTACATGTTTATGCTTCGCAGGATTGACTAAAATCAGACTATATTGATTATTGAGAAGAGGATCTCCACTGAATATGACTTTATGTGATCTTTTGTTTTTATATGCGATCCACGTGGCGCTATCGGCTAAGGTATAGGCATTCAACTCAACCGCAGTATTTATTGCTGTACCCATTCCTCCTCCAATATCTAAGTACCAGTCTGCACTAGATGTGTTGATCTTAAATTTATTCCAGAGTGCTAGTTCACGTTTATGGGTCCCACTTAGGTCCCCTCGCGAGATCCACCGCTTTCCTTTTTGTTCGACTAATGTGAGTACTTCGGAAAGCTTCGATAACTGATTCAATTCCTCATCACTCGCCGGACCTATGATCAAGAATTGGTTATACATTACGGGATATCGCTTTACTCCAAAACCGGACTGAATGAATTTTAGTTCTGCGTTTTTCGCGTGTACCATTACGATGTCTGCATTTCCATTTTCGGCATTTTTAAGTGCTTGACCAGTACCCACTGCAACTACCCTAACTTCAGTTCCGGTCAACGCTTTATATTTAGGCAGTAGGTAGTCTAGTAGGCCAGAATTTTGGGTTGAAGTAGTAGACTGCATGAGTATGAAATCATCAGCCCATGACTGTTGGAGGAAAATAAAACCGAGAAAAAAGAAGAGTGCAAGAGTAGTTTTTTTCATGATAGGACAGGTGTTAGGGAGGCATTAGTACATATAAGAAACTTGTGCGTACCCATAATATATATTTTTGCCGAATGTGTCAGGTTCTATGATCCTACTAAACTTCCCTACACGCAAGTAAGCTGATCCCAGTTCCAAGTGCAAAGTATGTGGTATGATCTTCCATCGCATGCGCACTTCCAATTGTTGGCCCAGAAAGCGCGGTGCAATGTTGGCTGCGTCACTTATACCACTCGCTACCCAAGCATCAGATTTTGAAGCCCTCCAAAACCCACGATAACTCGACATGAACTCAGTAAAGCGTGATGGTCTTGCAGTGATTCGCAAACCAATACTATTCAGATTACTCCTTTTAAATGGCCCATATATTCCGGTAGGACCATAGTCAAATCGTCTAGCACCGAACAAGCTATCAAAACGTCCATTTCGGCCATCGTTGCCGTTACTGTCTCCCGATGCGTAATCGTATTCTAAGGTCAGTCGAGGCGTGTAAATAACTGGTGCACTAAAACCAATTTCTACACGATGAAAATGGGCAAAATGCTCTAGGTCAACTTTGTCAGTAACTTTTTTTGACTTCCTTGATTCTCCGAATTGATATACAGACTCCACCAGGTAGTCAAAACGACCGGCCTTTCTCGGTTTTTTTACGGTGAAGCCCGCGGTAATTAGATTCCGGTTTGATGTGACAGTCTTTTTGGAGTCGTTCTCATGGAGTCCGAGACCGAAAACGCCTAATTCGTGATCTTGAATTAATGATTTGTCGGTATACGATACGCCCCAGAAATGAGCTCGGCCGCTCGGACGGTCATATTCAATGCGATTATTTTTTAGGTCAGAAGTATCGCCTGGTGCACGATTTACCGGTAAGGTGTAAAACATCTGAAGTTCGTTACCTCGCTTAGTTTCATACTTCCATTCAGCACCCGAAAATGTGTTCATAGTATTTCTGAATTTACTTCTTGCAACTAAACGCCGACTGCCAACATCAAGAGTCAGACGTCCGACTCGGAGACTTGATCGACCATCCTTCTCAAATAGATTTTGATGTTCCCACATAAGATAGCCTTGTATTAGCTCAATCGGATTTACCATACTAGTTGAAAGGGGAGAGCCGTTGTCGTCCAAGAATGCACGAGAATCGCCGGCCTCTATTACGAAGTTGAAGTCATTTGACTTGATGCCTATTGCTAGCAGTGTTCGTAAGGCAATCTGTTGATCGCTACCTCGTCCTTGGGAACGGAATTGCTTGTTGAGAGATTCATATCGGATCCTTTGGGAACCTGAGGCGTAGAACCACGAGGGCATTGTTTCAACTCGATTTTCTGTGTCGAATAGAGATGCTCCGTTGCCACAAACGTGGAATGATGTGAGAAATACAAGAGCAATTAGATATGTTAGTTTATGCGACATAGCCATTCTCGTAAGTTTCGGCAGAGATTGATCATAGTATTCACAAATAACGAAATTTTATTCACATTATATAAGAGTTATCAACAAATTATATTAGATACTCACATTATTTTGCACACAATTACTATTTATTTTGATTAAGGATTTTAGGTATGCAAACAACTAGACCCAATAATTTGTTATCTGCCTTAGATCTTTCGGGTGGTGTGGTAAGCTTGGTTGGTGCTGGGGGGAAAAAAACCACTATGTACGAGTTGGCCTCACTATTTGATGGCCGAGTAGCATTAACATCGACTTCGCACATGTTTCGGTATGATGAAACTAAGGTTGACCTGGTCACAATTGATCGAAATTCTACACCTGAATTTAATTCGGATGCTCGAGTAGTGGCCTACGCGGGACCAACAGAAACACGAAATCGAGTCGGAGGTTTAATGCCCTCGCAGATTGAAACTATTTGGCGCAAGGGTAAGTACGGTCTAGTGGTTATAAAGGCGGATGGTGCACGCTCGAGAATGATAAAAGCGCCGGCTGAGCATGAGCCGCTTATCCCAGACTTTACGCAGCTAGTTCTGCCTTTGACATCTGGGCTGGTCATTGGTCAGCCCCTTACCTCTTTGATCGCCCATCGTGTCGACTTGCTGGCGCAAACTTTGGATCTAGCAGTAGGGGACATGATTAGGCCATTACATTTGGCTAAATTAATTGCATCGCCAAAAGGGAGTCTCCGAGGCACAAAAAATATGAGAGTTGTTCCAGTAATTAATATGGTGGACGATGCGCGAATAAAGGACACCTGTACCGAAGCTGCAATAATAGCACTTTCGCTGACAGACCGATTCGACAGGATTGTTCTAGCTGAGTTACGACACTCGAAAGTTGTTAAGGTGATCAATCGCGATCAACTCAATAAGCTAACCTTCGCTTAGAACGCTTTTCATCGACTCGATGAAGTACGCTATATTCGTGTCATTAATGCCCGCTACATTTATTCTGCTAGAGTCCACCATATAAATAGCATAAGTTTCTTGTAGCTTAGCGACCTGCTTCGCGGAGATGCCTAAAAATGAGAACATTCCGCGTTGCGTTTTTATAAACGAAAAATCTCGGCTCGTTTCGTCACTTAATCCGCTAGCAAGCTCGGTGCGGAGAAGGTTAATCCTATTGCGCATTGACTCCAGTTCTTTACGCCACATTGTTTTTAGTCTCTCGTCTCCTAAAATACTTTCTACAATTGCAGCGCCGTGCGACGGTGGCATCGAGTAGATTCCTCGCACCACTGAACCAAGCTGGCTTTGCACTACATTAGATTGCTTAGTATTTGGACTTACTATTTGTAAACTACCTACCCTTTCTCGGTAAAGTCCAAAATTTTTAGAGTATGAGCTTGCGACAATTAGTTCAGCACATGCCTCTCCTAGGATACGCACTCCCATTGAGTCTTTTATAAGACTTTCACCTAGGCCTTGGTAGGCTAGGTCGATGAAAGGAATAAACCCTTTCTTATTAGCAATTTGCGCTACTGCTTCCCAATGCGATTGTTCTAAGTCAACGCCTGAAGGGTTGTGACAACAACCATGCAGTAAAACGATATCACCAGCAGGAACTGATTCTAGCGCAGTGAATAGTTCTGTTTCGTTTAGCGAGCGTGAATCACTATCGTAGTAGGCGTATTCCTTAATATTGATTCCAGCATCACCAAGTAAAGGTCTGTGATTAGCCCATGTCGGATTACTTACCCAAATCGTAGTCTGGAGGTTTGCTCGTTTGACGAGTTCAGCTGCAACCCTCAGGGCACCGCATCCCCCAGGAGTCTGAACGCCAGCTATGCGGCCATCTGCTAGCGCGGAGTGTTCCGAACCGAACATCATGTCACGACTCAGTTCGTTGAACCGTGGAGTCCCGGGCGGACCGATGTACGCTTTTGTAGATTCCATCTGGTGATGGAGTTGCTGGGCTTCCAAAACGCTATTCATTATCGGCGTTTGTCCCGATTCATCGCGATAAACTCCTACTCCTAGGTCTATCTTATTTGTATTTTTATCTTTGTTGAAAGCTGCCATTAATCCTAGGATTGGGTCTGGACTAAGGGTTTCAAGATTTTCGAACATTGTTTACTTTTCTCCAAAAAATTTAGTTTCGCTCGACGCGTTTGAAATAGATGGCGATGTCACTGTGTAATTATAGTGCTAATGAGAATTTGATATTTATTTTTTTAGAGCTGGATAGTTTTCTCAGTGTAAAGCATTTATACTGTATATAT
>MDSW01006994.1_pt1 | contig 12851 bp, 11 predicted proteins | sample 811171 | NCBI WGS metagenome assembly MDSW01 (sample SAMN05326641, study PRJNA326480) | marine metagenome | isolation source: seawater | place: Atlantic Ocean: North West | collected 2012 | reverse complement strand
TCGAGGACGTCACCGACCGTGACACAACCTGCCAGATCAACGGTGAACTGTTCGCCATTGGCAAGATTCACCGCGAAATCACGATCGAGGACGGCGTTGGGCAGACCGGTCTCCGGGTCGATGTTGCCCTCGACGATGTCGACTCCAAGCCCCCGGTTGAAATCCGAGAGCAGTGTTTCCCGATCGAGGCTTCTGATTCCGAGATCCGTCGCGGTGGTATCCCCGGAGACCTGACCGATGCTCATGAGGCTCCCGGAGCGGAGATTGACCGCATCAAGCCGGTCGCCGGCATCGTTGATCTCCAGCTTGATTCCCATGTCCATCTGCTCGACCAGACGCTTGAGATCGCCGATGTTCTCCGCCGACGCCATGTTCAGATCAAGCGTCTGCAGACCGTTGCTGAACCGAACGAATCCCAGATCCATGCCAAGTGCTGAAATCGGCGTGTTGTCCGTCAATCGTCTGTCCAGATCGGCCCCGACACCGCCCTCTGGACCCGTGGCGGTCATGTCGATGCCCAGATCCCTGGCGGTCCGGCCACCCTCGATGTCTCTGATGATGACCGTCTGACCTTCCGGAACATTGACGAAGAGGCCATCTCCATCTTCATCGATGTCGATATCGAGACCGGCAATCGACTGGAAGGCATCGATGACATCCTGGACCGTGAACGCATTCGTCAGATCAACCTGAGTGGTCACACCAGGTGGATCCCGGACGATCTCGACCAATCCAAGACTCACACCGGCATTGAGCGCGCCATTCAACTCGTTCAACGGCGTATCCGCATCAATCGCGGGATCAAGATCCCGATGGCCTTCGACACGTGTCGAAACGGCACCAAAGGCCTCTTCCCCACCCAGAGTCAATGGGATGCCATTGGTCAGACCAAGATCGGTGATGAGGCCTTCACCCTGACCGAAGTACTGGATCAGGCCGTCCATGTTCACAAATGGATTTCGAGCGGTCGCTGAACCAGCAAAGAGGTGAACACCTTGATGACTGGAGTTGGAAAGATCGAAGAGGCTGGTCAGGATCGCATCAATCGAGACGGCCTGAGCCTGACGTTCCGTCGAATCGATTCCCGAACTGCTCTGGTTGAGTCCGATTCCCTTGGCTTCAAGCACAAGGTCCAAGGCTTCACCAAGAACACCATCGAGCCGGCCCAGCATGGCTTCACCATGATCAAGATTGCGTTCTCGTTGCTTCTGGAGTTCAAGCAGACCATCAAGCACGCTGACCGCGCCGGCACCCATGGCGTCATCAGAAGGTCTGAGAACACTTCGACCGGTCGCCAACTGGATCTGAACCTCGGCCAGCGCCGCATTCCCGCTGCCAAGATGAGCTGCCGCCTGTTGCCACTGCAAGAGTGTCGGCGTTCGCCCAAGTGCTGAGTGGATCATGTTCATCGTGACACTCCTGCGAGATCAAGCCATGGAAAGAAGGGTCTGAATCGTTTCATCAAGCACTTCGAGGTAGCGCGCCGCTGCCTGGTACTGCCGCTCGAAGGTGAGCAGATTGATCGATTCCTCGTCCATGGAAACACCTGAAACGGACTGGACCTGTGCAGACAGACCATCTCGAACCATGGCAGCCGCGCCATAGGCCCCTGTCGCGGTTCCGGTTCGAACCGCCAACGCACCGACTTCACCGGTCCAGAATGCGGTAAGGCTCTGTCCACCAAGTGACTGGACGACAAGGTCCCTGAGACCGGCGATGGCCAGAGCCGTCCCCGAGGATCCCTCGACGTTGTCGCTGGAGGATGCAATCAACGCCGGATCGCCCTGCAGCTGCTGGGATACGGAGATATCAAGGGCATTCGAGCCTGAGAAGAACGTGTTGATCTCAAGCGAAGCGAGGATGCCCGATGAATCCTGGGAGAACACCAGTTCACTACTGCCGGTCGCTTCCATCTGCAATCGACCATCACTGGTGACGGCAACCGCCACGGAGCCCCCGGTCTCCAGACTGATGGCGTCTGCAAGATCCTGCAGAGACCAGCCTTCAGCATCGACTTCAATCGTCCAGGCATCCACGATCTCACCGGTGTCAGGATCCCGCAGACTCATCGTGAAACTGCCGTTGGCATATGGGAAATCAAGAACCTGGTTCATGGGGATCGTCGTGTCCTCGAATGCGATCCCGGAGGTCACGGACGTGTATCCCGACAGTCCCTGCCCCTGCGAGTGCAATCTGTTGACCTGCCAGATCAGCTCTCGAGTGAAGGTCTCAAGGGACTCGATGGCTGGAATGATCGTCTCCGTCCGCTGATTCAGGAGGCCACCGATCGTTCCCTGGGAAACATCAAGCACCGAACCGTCAGCCTGCACTCTGACGGACGCTTCCGTCACCCCATGAGGCCCGGATTCGAATCGGGCTTCCACACCTCGGGCTTCCGTACCCAGCACGAGCGGGACCGACCCGACGAGGACATCCGCCATCCCGGAGTCCTGATGAATGACCTGAACATCCATGTACTGGGAAAGTTCCGTCAGGAGCATCTCCCGTTCATCCAGCAGGGTCGTATCGTCAGTCGCACCTTCCGCAACGATGCGTTCATTGAGTTCCGCAATCTGCGCGAGCAGAGTATTCACCTGATCGACTGCACCGGCAATCGAATTCGCCACCTCTTCACCGAGATCGTGATACTGGCCTCGAAGATCATTGATCTGACCTGTCAGCGCCACTCCGTGCTCGACGATCAATGACCGAAGCGAGGTTTCCGAAGGGGTATTGGCGAGATTCGAGAAGGCGTTCAGAAACTCGCTCAACGCCGAGGAGATGTCGGAATCTCCCAATTCGTTCTGCAGAGCCTCGATGGCACCGAGAAAACGCTGATCGACGGAAGCACCCGCTTCACGACTGATGGCATCGCGGAATCTGGCCTGGAGTGCCATGTCGATTTCACGACGGGCCGCACTGAAGGACACACCCTGACCGACACCCTCGAGTCCACGAAGTGCGGACAGATGGATGGTCCGCCTTGAGTATCCGGGCGTCACGGCATTGGCCATGTTGTTGCCGGCCACCCGCATCGCCAGCTGGGATGTCAACAAGGCCGAACGTCCGATTTCAAAGGCACCGTGAAGACTCATGTACGTGCTCCATGACCAGTAGGCGATTCAGGCAATTCCATCTCTCCAGACATCAACGTCTGATGTCCACGACGGCATGCAGGACCTCAGGCGATTCAATTCGCCCACGTCTCCCGTAGGTGGTGGTTCCGTTTGCCAGACTCGTATTGACCGCCTGGATGACGCCCCCCATGTGGCGACACAAGGTGGTTGCGGCCGCTCTCAGAATGGCACTTCGACGACCCGTCTCCTCCGCCAGTCCACGAAGACGATCGGCTGCATTTCGAAGTGAAGGCTGCAGCTGCTCAGGAAGATGACGACAGATGTCCGCGGTTCTCATCGGGGTATCGACGGACTTGCCGGGCATGAGCTGTCGTGTGATGTCCTTGGTCGTCAACATACGGTGTCGTTCCAGCTCGGAAAGTCGCCCGGCGATCACACGCTCCTCCTGGCAGATCTCCAGAAGTCGCGTCACGTTGGCAGATCGAACGGCCGCTTCTCCCTGTGCGATGTACTCGAGCAGCCTCTTGAAATCCGCCGTCTGTGCCTGCAGGATCTCGATCAGCCCGTTCACATGCTCGTTGAGTTGGTGATCACTCATGCAGTCAGCTCCACGGATCCCGATCTGGCCGTCAGGTGATTCGTCAAGGATTCAATGAGCCCGAAATTGGCGCTTGCGACGATTCGGTCCGAAAGATGTCGATGCAGCAGAGGCATGAACCGTTCTTCGACAGGACCCGGCGCGAATCGACCTTCCTGAAACGGCGACTTCGTCAACGAATTGAGAATGGGCTGGACCAGGGACGTGGCGACCAGCTGCTGCGCTGCTTCATGGATTCTCTCTTCCCGACTGCCCTCGGAAACCCGTCCGATGGTTGCGGCGAAACCCGGCACGCTCGCAGATGCAGGCATCGGATTCAGGCTGGTCATGGTCTGGACTGGCGAGGTCATCATTCGTGGATCACCTCGGCATGCAACGCCCCGCTGCGCTTGAGTTCGTAGATGATCTCAATCTGATCCGCCACTGGCACATTGAACTGTCTCAATGCCTCGAGCAACGTGTCCAGATGAGTGGTCGATGTTTCACTTCGTGGTGATTTCTCGGCGTTGATCGACAACCACGAGCTTTGCTGAATCGACGGTGCCAGTGCGGATGGCTGAGGTGACGGTGTCATCGTCGTGATCGTGAGACCCGCATGGGATATGGCGACCGGGCCGATCTCGACATCACTCGTCACGAGGATGGTTCCCGTTCGCTCGTTGATCACGATCCGGGCCTCGGTCTCGATCAACGATGGATCGACCGGAATGCTCATCAAGGCGGCAATGAATCTTGCCGGGACGGCCTGTTCAGCGGTGGGAACCGTGACCTGGATGCTGACGGCATTCTCGGCAATTGCCAGGCGATCGACTCCACTGAACTCCATCGTGGAATTCACGAGGTCGGACAGCCTGGCCGCCATCGGATACCCCGCATACTGTTCCTTGATCACCAGCTGCAATCTCCCGTTTGGATCGACCGGATTGCGGCGAATGTCCCGAATGACCTGGCCACCTCCACGAACTCGACCACTCGTCAGAGATGTGCCTTCGATCACGATCGGCCCACTGGCGAAGGCCATGATCGGAGGATTGTCCTTGTGAGGACGAGGCAAACGGAGTGGCGAGAAGACCAGTCGGCCACCGGACAGGCTCTCGGCATTGAAGAGGGTGTCGACGGAGACATCCAAACGGGTGCCGTCCATGGCACCTGCCGGTGGGATCTCCATCTGCACCAGAACAATGGCGAAGGCACCGGCCTTGGACAGCTCGTTGAGCCCCCCGACAGGATCGCCAAGATTGGCCAGAAGTTCGGCATAGGGCCTGACGGCCACGAAGGAATCCTTGGATGTATCGCCGGTTCCATCGAGGCCAACCACGATGCCAAGCCCCTGGAGGACCACTCGATCATGTCCCCGAAGTCTGACGAGATCCTGCAGAGAGGTCGCATCGGCAGTTTCTGCGCCAAGCGCAATGGATAACAGCAGACTCAACCACCAAGACCACCTTGAGAGACCACGCATCGTCGTTCTCCTCGAATCTGGCCCATCTGGACCGGGTACTGAGGCATAGGATGCAAATACCCTGCCAACCCACCTGCGGGTTGCAGAGCCCCCTTCCGGGCCCCCGACCCTCTTCGAGGAACGATCCAGTTGACATGGACGCGAATCACGATTCACCTGTACTCATGAAGCCACTGGGAACCAGCCTGCTGATCATCCTCCTCGCCGGATGCACCGTCGATCACTCGACCGATGTACCGACAGCGCCCTCCAGGAATCCTGCCGCGACGGCACCTTCCACACCGCCTGCCTCCAAGCCACTGGCCCTCATGGATCGGGACGCCATCACGCTGATGGACATGAAGGATCGACTGCTTGAAGCATCCGGAGGCGAAGTCATCCGTGAGATGAGACTGGAGCAGGCCCTGAAAGATCGGCTGGGGGAACTGAAGATCCAACTGACGGATCCCGCCATCGAAGCAGAGGAGATCAGACTTCTGGCGGAACTGGATGACGACCCCGACGTTGCCCGCAGACTGCTGCAGATCCTGAAGAATGCCGAGGGACTCGGGACGCAGCGTTACAGGAGTCTGCTGTGGAGAAATGCGGCGTTGCGAGCGATCGTTCAGCAGGACATCCTTGTTGAAGCGGACGCCACGAGACTGGTCTGGCAGATCACTCACGGACCTCGTGTACGTGTGAGAGTCATCGTGATCCCCTCCTACTCGCGCGCGGTCGCTGTCGTCGAGGAACTCGACAATGGTGCGGATTTCTCCAGACTCGCTGTTGACTGGTCAATCGATGAAAGCCGTGATCGTGGCGGTCTTCTTGATCCCTTCAGCACGGTCGACCCTGCCTTCCCGACCGCCATGTGCCAGGCGATCGATGAACTCCGACCCGGCGAACACAGCAATCCGATTCTGCTTGGGGACCGTTACCTCGTAGCCCGGCTTGAAGAAAGTATTCCGGCAGACGGACAGGGCTATGAGAGTCTTGAACAGGAACTTCGAGAACAGGTCCGGCAATCACAGGAACGGCTGCTCATGCAGGAAGAAGCCTATCGCCTGAGAGATGAACCTGAACTCCTGCTCTTCGATCAAGCCCTTGAAGACTCGTTTCTCTCGACTGGACCGGAGCAGATTTCGCCGTGAGCTCGACGATGCCTCATGACCATCCCGAACATGACGTGCGTTCACATGGAACGGCATTGAGTCTTGACAAACTCACAAAGATCTTCGGACATGGGAAGCGCAGCCTTGCAGCGCTCGACGAATTGGATCTCAAGATCGATCGTGGAGAATGGATTGGGCTGCTCGGCCCCAACGGTTCAGGCAAATCCACGCTCTTGAACATCATTTCCGGGCAACTCGCAGCGACGTCAGGACGATGTGACGTTCTTGGCAAACCCGTTGAAAACCTCGATCGCGGCGCACTTGGTGTGGCTTTCCAGACGACTGCACTCGATCCAAGACTGACCATTCGGGAGAACCTGCTGGATCTCGCCCGTCTTCAGGGAATGAGTCACGAGGATTCGGTTGCAGGGCTCACAGAAGCACTCGCCCGTACCGAACTCACGGAACGCGCTGACGATCGAGTCGCAACGTTGTCCGGTGGACTTGCCAGACGCGCGGACCTGGCCAGAGCCATGTTGCATCATCCCGATCTGATTCTCCTGGATGAACCCACTGGTGGTCTGGATCCGATCGCCCGGCAGCGCTGCCTTGATCACCTCGCTGAAGTCCATCAGACTCAGAACCGGACCATCATCATGAGTACCCATCTGGTCGAAGAAGCGGCCCGGTCGGAGCGTGTCATCATGCTTCACGAAGGGCGCTGTGTTGCAGATGGTGCGCCCGAAGCGTTGTGTCGCGAGATTGGCGACTGGATCCTGAGAATCTACGAGACCGATTTCGAACCACCATCAGATGAAGGCTGGACCAGGCAGGGCAACGCCTGGACGTGTCCGGTCAGCGGCTCCGATGATCCTGTCGTTGAAGATCTGCTGTCACAGCAGATCGAATTGTCCGTACTGAAACCGACCTTGGCGGATGTATTCGTACGGAAAAGCGGTCAGTCACTCGGCCATCCGGAGGCGGTTCGATCATGATGCGCCGGAAACCGACCATCAGCACCTGTTCGTGGATCGTCTGGCGGCGTGAACTGATTCGATTCGTACGACAACCAGGACGCTGGATTGCGGCGATCGGCACCTCCGCCATCATCTGGGTCCTGCTTGGAAGTGGATTTGCCAGAAGCCTCACTCCCGAGATCTCACCGGATGAGACCATTCCATTTGCAGCGTGGCTGCTGCCCGGAATGATGACGCTGGTGGCTGTCTTTTCCGCCATCTTCAGCAGCCTTTCCACGATCGAGGATCGACAGTCCGGTTGGCTTCAGGCCGTTCTCGTATCACCGGTTCCCCGGCTCTCCATCGCGATGGGACGAACACTGGGCAGTGGTACGGTCGCCTTCATTCAGGCCGGGATTCTGCTTGCAGCCATTCCACTGGTCGGACTCTCACCAGGTGTGGCTGGCGTTCTACTTGGAATGTTCGCGTTGGCCATGACCAGCCTGGCCATGGCCGCCATGGGACTGGCCTTCGCCTGGCGTTGCACCAGCTCCGCATCGTTTCACAGCATCATGAATCTCGTGTTCATGCCGATGTGGCTTCTTTCGGGTTCGGTGTTTCCAGTCCAGGGCGCCGCTCGTTGGCTTGAAATCGTCGCCTGGTGCAATCCCCTGACCTGGTGCACGACCGCGATACGGACCTCGCTCACGGGGACACCGGATTGGGGCATGATTGGACTCTCGATCGTCGTCGCGGTGATTGGCATCGGCGCTGCCAACGCCGTGGTCTCCAGACGCTGAGCTTCGTCAGGTCCTCAACCATCCAAATCGTGCCATTCCGAGAGGCAACAGGATCACCAGCGGCAGGAACACTCCAAGCAGTGGAGACAGTCCCGGAAGTGGAACGAGCATGGCTGCCGCAACCACCACGTAAAGAGGCAGCACCACCGCCGCACAGGTCACGGTCCTCTGAACCAGACCCACGGGCAGCCGATCCAGGAAGAACGGCAAGGCGACAAGCAGCATGAGGATGTTCACGATCACGGCAACGAATCGACTCCACAGGCTGCGACGCAATGCCGAAGATTCACGTGTCTCCGGTCCATCCAACAAGTCGATGATCTGAACCGTCGAGAGCATGCCCGCCAACGCACCATGTCTTCTCATCAGAAGAATCCGAGGAGAGAGATCCGTCTCCACGAAGACCTCCTGGGTCGGACGACCGGCTCGGGCGACTGCACTGTCCTCCCGATCGAGCGTGGTGGCGACACCATTGACAAGCACCCATCCTTCACGATCGGAATCCCATGAGGCGGAATCCGCGCGGATCCGTCGAACAGCCAGTCCCGTCGGACTGCGTTCGATGAAATTGGGCTGCGTCAACTCATCCGTATCGGGATGGAATGCGCCTGCCTGCAGGAGTCGACGACTGGAGTCGACGGTGATGGGTACGGGAAATGAACGAAGGCCAGGTTGAGACGCCTGGGAGTGGGTCCGAAGCAGCAGAGGCGCGACTCTGGGCAGGACCAGTTCCTGGTTGAGAAGCTGGATGAAGCCGAGTCCGGCGGTTACCAGAATCAGCGGCAGCGCCACGCGTTGAAGATTCCATCCACTGGCAAGGAGTGCCACAAGCTCGCGATGTCGACTCATCTGGGAAACCGTGAAGGCCATCGCCCCGATGGCGAGCAGACCCCACAGCCATGCATAGAACTGGAAGATCTGCGGCAGGTGGTATCCCAACGCCATTCCACCTGACGTGAGGATGTGTCGAATTGTCCCGGCATCCTCGGGAAGCGTCTCCTTCGCAATGGCGGAGAACGCTTCAAGATTGAGAATGATGTCGATCACCACGGCAAAGAGATACAGCAACAGGAACAGCAAGCCGAAATTGGCGAGCATCCTGAAAGCGATATGACGATCGATTCTGGTCATGGCTCAGTTCCTGCTGACACGCTGAAAGACGAACAGGATGAGAACGAGCAGAATCACGTTTCCTGACCAGGCGACCATCGTTCCGGTCATCAGATCACCGTTGCGGATCATGCCGGTTCCACTGGCGATCAGAATCAGATCAAGCAATGCAGGCAGGAAGGCCCAGACATACACCCCCAACGGTGGCATGCTTCGCATCTGAACAGCCAGGATGGCCCCAAGCAACAGAAGCAGACAGGCCGTCACCGACAGCGTGCTTCTCCTGACGACCTGAGCATCGATGCGCCCCATCAGCCCCTCGATCCTGAGATCCACGAATCGAACGGCATGCTCCACTGCGGGTGACGTTGCTCGCAGGGGTTCAGCAGCCTCGAAGACCTCTCCCAAGGGCGTATTGAGTGGATACTGGGGCGTCGCCCCTGCGGCATCAAGACCGGTGATGTTCAGTTTCTCGCGACGATTCGGTCGCAGCGGCGCATCAAGCGATTCGACATCAAGCCCCACAAGCTGCAGAGAGAATCGTTCGCCGGAAGGTCCGAGGATCCGCTGTCTTGAAAGTACGGCACTGTCCGCTGTGAACTTGCGACTGGGGACATCCTCGACGAACTCGGTAATGACGACAGGGCCCCCGTCCGTATTCACCAGAACACCGTCCTGCACGGAATCCGCCTCGATCTCATAGATCCGCTTGGTGGGACCGGTCTTCGGAATCGACAACCTGCCATCTCTGAGAATCTGATCGTTCAGTTGACTGGAGACCAGATGATCATTCAGGGTCTTCACAAGCAGAATGCCGACTTCCTGAACCTGCATCGACCGTTCGGGATGTGCTCTGGCGTCCGCCAGTTCCCATCGAGTGAGATGCTCGGGATCGCTTCGATCAGGACGCGGGACCGGAATCGCGTGAGTGGGCTCGATTCGAGGGGACCCCCGCAGACTGTTGGAGGAGGCGTCCCATGAAACGGTGTCCGACAAGGCGATCTTGATCAGGGAAAGCTGATCCATGTTGTAGATGTCGATGACGGCGCCAGCTGCCGTGACATCACTTTCGGGCAATCCGTCTTCATCGAGCTGGGATGCAACGACCCGTCTGAGCAGAATCCGTTCGTCCGCATCCGTCGTCGGGTTCTGGATCGACTCGAACTCCTCGGCATAGATCTGAAGTTCGCTGAATTCGAATGGTACCCCTCGTTCGATGGAGGTTGAAATCAGCTGCTTCACGTCCCCGGTCAAGGTCGCCGACATCAACCCGAAGAAACGGGGAATGATGGTCTGCGTCAGAATCACCATGATGATCATGAGAACGATTCCCAGACCGATGATCGGCGCGAAGATGGCCCTGTAGCTCATTCCACTGGTGGACATCGAGAGGATTTCATTCTCGGAAGCCAGGCGATGGAGCGTGAGTGTTGCAGCAAATCCGGCCGCAAAGGGAAGGGCATATTGCAGCATGGGGATCATGGCCAGCCCGACATACTTGAGCACCTGGCCCGTGGTCAGCACGCTGTCGCCAGCCAGTGGCTTGATCACCGCCCCGAAGGCAATGATGGTCACGAGGATCGCTGTCGTCAGGATCACCTGCCGAAGCAATTCACCGAGGATGTAACGGTAGAGCCGCCACGGCATCGTGACATTATCGCCCGTTGACCCCCTGGAGATCCAACCATGGCCCGATCACCCCCCGTGAAGGCCTTCTGAGGGCCCCTTGGTCCGTTTGTGAGGGCTGTTCAGGTTGTGGCCCCCAAGATGCAATCCGAGATCACGGTTTGGTCGCAGGGGCTTTCAGACCGGCCTGTCACTGACCGAGAAGGACGCAGGGGACCGTGCATCCAGATGCCCCGAAGGAGCCAGAATTGACCGAAAACCGCCGCCAGACCGAATTGAGGAGCCCAGGACGGTGCCGAGGTCGGAATCGAAGAGGGCTGACCCTCTTCGAGGCCCTCATCGCCATCGGGCTGTTGGCTGCAACGGTCACCGCGGTGATGTCCGCTCTGGCTTCCGGGCGTCAACATTCCGACATCGCCCGCAAATCACTCTCCGCGGGACTGGCCGTTGAAATGCTGATGGCCAGGGTGACGGCGATGGCCCATACCTCCGACGGGTGGTCCCAACTGCCCGACTGGTCCGGGTATTCGGAGCCCCCGGGCATGATCGAAGCAGGATCCGGCCTCCTTCTCCCGGAGGCCTATCAGGCATTGACCCTGAGCGTCGAACTGGCCGAAGCGCGTCACGACATTCCCACGCTCGCCGTTCGAATCGATGGACGAAACGTTCGTGTCATCGCTCGTGATTCAGTCGGCAAGACACTCGCTGAAGTTGTTCGCTTTCTACCGGAGCCACAGACACCATGAAAACCAGTGCAAACGGTTCCAGAGCTCGGGGCATGACCCTGATCGAAACCATACTGGCCATGACGATCACGGCCATGGTCGGTGCTTCCATTACGACGATGATGGCCGCGGTGACCGACGAGGTGTCCTCCAATCAGGAAACTCGAAGCAGCCTGATCCGGTCTGGACTCGCCCAGTCGAGGCTGTCCTCGTACATCGCAAGATCACACTGCGTACTCGATATGACTGAAGATTCGATCACGCTCTGGCTGGAAGACAGTCGCGATGGTGGAAGCGTGCATGCAAGTGAAGTCCGTTGGATCCATCTTGATCAGGATGGAACACTTCAAGTTCATTTCATCTGCTTTCCGACGGACTGGTCGGAATCCGCCCGACTGCTTTCAGACACGGAATACTTGAATGCCGCGGGCACGAACTGGAATGCCGTCCGGACGTCCTTTGACAACCGAGGACTCATCTGCAGGCTCCCGATCATCGAAGGGATCGATCAGCTGGAACTCTCCGGAAACGCCCTGAATCCGTTTGATGTCACACTCGTGGAAACCGCGATGATCATCTCCATCGAGGGCCGGAACGAGAAGACATTCACGGCTGAGTCTCTCAGGGTTCATCAACACCCCGATGAGGAGCACTGATCGGTGAACACCTTGAAGTCCATCAGGAAGCCACGGCAGGCAGGCAGACCACGCAGAGCGGTCGCACTGCTCCTTGTCCTGGTCACGATGGGGACGGCGACGACGCTGACACTGGGCTGGCTCGCCAGTCAGGACAATGCCATTCCCGTCAGTCGCAATGTCGCCCGGACTGCGCAGGCCAGAGCCGTCGCATCCAGCGGGCTGGAACTGGCGGTCGCGATCATGCAGACCGATACCCCATGGCGAACGAGTCATGACGGCGGTCTGCTTCTTGAGAATCATCCGATTGGCCAGGGACATGTGGATGTGCTCATCACCGATGTCGCGACCGAACAACCCCCCGCCGCCGGAGCAGACACGATCCATGTGAGTGTGACTGCACGAGTCGAGAATCTGGTCCAGAAGGTGGAGGCCATCGCCTCCGTCAGCAGCACGGAGGAAACAGACAGCAGTGATCTCAGTGGTTTCGCGGTCTGGGTCAACAGTGGCATGCGACTGCAAGGACGTTCCATGATCGGCCGCTGGGAATCAGCACCCATGACCTCGCTTGGTCGCAGGGTCTTCATCGGAACGGATTCCGTCAATCCCAGAAGCATCGACATCGGGCCACGAGTGACGACTGTGGACTGGACCCTGGTCCATGATGAAGACGCATCGCATTCCCTGATCCGGAATGAGAGCGAAATGCGGATCCGGCGTCGCTCCGCAACCGGTACGTTCGGCCCCGAACCGACCGCAGCCGTTCTGCCG
>MDSW01217757.1_pt1 | contig 12853 bp, 17 predicted proteins | sample 811171 | NCBI WGS metagenome assembly MDSW01 (sample SAMN05326641, study PRJNA326480) | marine metagenome | isolation source: seawater | place: Atlantic Ocean: North West | collected 2012 | reverse complement strand
ACTGTAGTCTCAGCATATCCAAGACCAGCGAAACCAAAGTAAATGGCTGTACCTGCTAGAAAGTATCCTAAGTATTTTTTCATAATAACTCCCTTGTTGAACAAGGTTTATAGGATTAATAAAATTTAAAAAGAATTGAATAAACTTAATTTGAGCTATGCAGTTTTTGCAAGTAATTTAGCCCTTATTTGAAATTCTCAAATAAGGGCTAAAAAAACGTTTATCGGTTAAACATTTCTTTTAAGCTTTTAGCTGGTAAAAACTTAACTTTTTGTGAAGCTGCTATTTGAATTGACTCACCAGTCCTTGGATTTCGGCCGACTCTAGCCTTTCTTTTAGCTACTTTATATGTGCCAAAACCTGCTATCTTAACTGTGTCATCATTCTTTAGAGCATCCAAAATAATAGTCGTTATTGTGTCAAAAGTTCTTTCAGCGTCAGCTTTACTTTGACCCAATGTGGACGATATTTTTGCTACTAATTGTTTTTTATTCATTTTGCCCCTTATTGTTAATTCTAATCTCAACAAAACTGTTGGAAAATCAACATTATTATTAGTGTTTAATTAAAATACTAACACTAGATATTGATATCTAAAAAGTGTTGAATTTATTGACTTTTTAAGCCTATAAAATCCGCTTAAAATATACCTAAATCCTTTAAATCGTTGAAAGTTGTGAAAAACATTAAAGAAAATAGCAAAAATAACCCGATTCGAAAAAAACTCTCTTGAGTTTTTTGAGTTAAAGGCCTACCTAAAATTTTTTCAATAGCATAAAACATCAAATGTCCGCCATCTAATAAGGGGATTGGAAATAAATTTATTAGACCTAAGCTTATTGAGATATAAGCCATAATGCTTAAAAAAGCTATAATTCCAAATTGACTTACTTGACCTGTGATTTTAGCTATTCTAATAGGTCCTCCAAGTTGAGAGCTGTCTCCTTTACCTTTAAAGATTGCGCCTACAAATTTTAAGGTCGATTTCGTTACAAACCAGGTCTCGTTAATTGCATAATATATAGCTTTTGTAGGTCCAAGTCTTTGTTTATTAAATTCATCTGCAGCTGGAGATATTTTAATTCCTATAATTTTTTTCTTAACTTTATTGCCCAAATTATCTTCAGCGATTACTTGATTGGGCTCAACCAAAAAAGAGAGTTCTTCTTGGCCTCTCAAAACGACTATTTCGATCTTGTCATTTGTAGAAATATTGATATGAGTGGAAACTTCTAAAACACTTTTAATATTATTGTTGTCAATTGATTTTATAATATCATTTTCTTTTATGCCAGCTACATAAGCAGGACTGTCAATTTGTACCTTAGAAATTTTCGCTGGTGTAAAATCTTTTCCCGAAAACATGTAAATAAAACTAAAAATAAAGATTGCTAGAATAAAATTAGCAAGAGGACCACCAAATACAATTAAAGATCGCTGGTAGAGAGGTTTTACGACGAATAATTTTTTTTGATCCTGATGATTATATTGCTTTAATAACTCTTGTTGCTCAGATTGGCTAAATACATTTCTATCCCCAAAAAATTTGACATAGCCACCAAGAGGTATTAAACAAAATTTCCATCTTGTACCATCTTTATCGTTAAATCCAAATATTTCTCTACCAAATCCAATTGAAAAATCAGTAACACCAACTCCATACTTTTTTGCAAAATAATAATGACCATATTCATGAACAAAAACTACTACAGTAAGAAGTATTATAAAGGGTATTACAAAATTTAAAATTTCCATTCACTTACCTTACTAAACAAAAAGTTTCTAAAAGCAATTAATCTTGCATTATTTTTTAATGAAGATGGATATACAAAGTGTGTTTCTGTAGGTTTACCTGGATCATTTGGTAAAACTTTCGTAATTCCGCTAATATTGTGTGTTATATAATCTGGAAGAGCTGCTAAACCAACTCCACTTTGTACTGCTAACAATAAACCATAAACACTATTTACTTTTAATGAGGATTTTCTCTTTTTTCCCTCTTTAATTCCAACTTTTAAAACCCAATCAGGATTATAAACTGGAGATGGTGCGCCTTTTCCATAGGTTATAAATTTATGTTTATCTAGATCTTTTAAAGTTTTCGGGTATCCGTTTTTTTCTAAATAATCATTTGAACCGTAAATATGGTAATTAAAATCAACGAATTTTTTTTGAATTAAGTTCAATTGTTTAGGCCGTCGCATTCTAATCGCTACATCTGCCTCTCTTGTCGCTAAATCTAGTTCTTTATCATCAAAAATTAATTCTATGTCAATTCCAGGATTTAAATCCATAAATTCTTTAATCCTAGGGGTTAACCATGTAGTTCCAAAACTAACAACTGTTGTAACAGTAAGTTTTCCACTCAACTTGTCTTTGTGACCGCTTAAATTTGACTCAACATCTTTTAATTTTGAAATTACTTCGTGCGCAGACTTATATAAATATTCGCCGTTCTCAGTGAGAACTAGGCCTCTAGCATGACGCTCAAAAAGCTGAACTTTTAGATCGTTCTCTAATCCTTGTATTTGGCGACTAATAGCGGATTGACTTAAATTTAGAATCGTTGAGGCTTTTGTGAAACTACTAGCCTCTGCTACTGTATGAAAAATTTTTAATTTGTCCCAGTCCATTAAAGATTATTATAAATTATTTATTAGGATTTACTATAGCTCTACCTGAGAATTCACCTTTAAGTAATTTAGGAAAAGTGCTTAAAAGTTCTGAAAAAGATAGTTCTTTAGTAAAAGTGCTAATCTTGGAAAAATCAACCAGTTTTGCAGCTTCATTCCAAATAAACTCCCTTCTTTTTAAAGAGGAGCCAGATGAATCTATACCCCAAAGTTTAACACCTCGAATAATAAATGGCATTACATTGGTATTAATCTTGATACCTCCTGCATTTCCGCACGCTGCTACAATTCCACCTGGTTTAGTTTGTGCAAAAATTTTTGTTAAACCGGAGCCACCAACTGTGTCAACTACACCGTCCCAAATTCCTTTTTCTAAAAGTTTGCTATCTCCATCAAAATTTTTTCTATCGAGAACATTTTTTGCTCCAAGACTTTTCAAATAATCATTTTTATCTTTTTTTCCAGTTACAGCATGAACATCATAACCCATTTTAGATAAAATCATTATAGCAATACTTCCAACTCCACCTGTAGCTCCTGTTACAAGAACATCTTTTACTTTGCTACCAAGTAATAATTCTTCTTTTGCTTTTACAGCAAACGAACAAAGTAAAGCAGTAAAACCTGCGGTACCTAACATCATAGACTTTTTATTATCTAAGTCCTTAGGCATTTTAATTAGAAAATTTGAATCTACTTTAGCATATTGAGAAAATCCTCCAAAAAAAGCTTCCCCAACTCTAAATCCAGTAAGAATTACATTGTCATCTTTTTTAAATTTTTCATCACCACTCTCAACAACTTTGCCTGAGAAATCAATACCTGGAACAAAGGGAAATTTTCTTACTATTTTTCCGCCATCATTTAAAATAAGTGCATCTTTATAATTAAGGCTGGAGTAATCTACTTTTACAAGAACATTTCCATCTTTTAAGTCACTTAATTGAATATCTTTTATATTTCTAGAAAATTTTTCATTTTCATTGTTTATCACTATCGCTTTAAATTTATCTGACATTTATTTTGCTATATATCTTAAATATCTATTTTGAATTCCTAAATCATCCTTAAATGATCCAAGATAATAATTTGTTACTGTTGTAGCTTTTTCTTTTTTAATTCCTCTCATAGTCATACATTGATGAGCTGCATCGATTGTTACCGCTACACCTTTAGCTTCTAATCCTTGCATTAATGTTTTAGCTATCTGCATGTTTAATCTTTCTTGAGTTTGTAATCTTTTTGAAAAAACTTCGACAGTTCTTGCTAGCTTACTTAACCCAACCACTTTTTTATTTGGCATATAGGCAATGTGAACTACGCCAATTATTGGTGCCATATGATGTTCACAATGACTTTCAAAAGATATATTTTTTTCAACTACCATATCGTCATATCCTTCGACATCCCCAAAAGTTTTTTGGAGAATGCTAATCGCATCTTTATTGTAACCACTAAAATATTCTTTGAAGGCTTTAACCACCCTCTTTGGTGTTTCAATTAACCCCTCTCTCTTAGGATCTTCACCAATCCATCTTAAAATTGTTTTAAATGCTTCTTCAGCCTCTTTCTCCGACACTTTTGGCTTATTATTTTGGTTTTTATCTAAATCTTTAACTAATTTCATAAGTGAAGACATTATTATAGGACATATTCAATTAATGCAAATTGCTATTTCGTCCTTTTTTCTTTATTTTGCTGGTATGTTTAAAAAAAGAGAAAATATATTTGAGGTCGAAGAGGGAAAAATACTATCTCCCAAATTTGATGCAAATGGTCTTATACCTGTAATCACAACTGATAGTAAAACAGGTGAGGTTCTTATGCATGGTTATATGAACGATTTAGCTTTAAAGTTAACTATTGAAAAAAAAGAGGCTCACTATTGGAGCAGAGCTAAAAATTCTTTGTGGCACAAGGGAGCTAAAAGTGGTTTTGTACAAAAGGTTATAGATATCAGAATTGATGATGACCAAGACTCGGTATGGATGACAGTTGATATTGGGGATGGTGCTAGCTGCCATGTAGGTTATAAATCTTGTTTTTATAGATCGATACCCTTAGGAAAAATTCAAAACGGTGAAAATATTGAGATGAGTTTTAAAGAAAAAAAGAAAAAATTTGATCCAAAAAAAGTTTATAAAGGTGAGCAAAACCCAACTAAGTTGTAATTATGAAGATTATAGCCCCATTTGGACCTAAAATAGCAAAGTTTAAAATATCAAAATCATTAATAAAAAATATCAATTTTGAGGTCGAAAAAATTTATAAAAGCAAAAAACTTTTAAAAAAATATAATTATTCAAAAAAATTAGTAGGTCATGTAAGTAAAGAAGTTGAATTAAATAAAAAATTTGTGAAAACTAAATTATATCGAGTTATTTTTAATCACGTAAAGAGTTTAATTTCAAAAACTTGTGGAAAAAAAATAAAGAAAATAAAAATTAAAAATCTATGGGTCGTAAGTCAGTTTTCAAATGAATTTAACCCAGTTCACTATCACGATGGTCATATCTCTGGAGTGGGATATTTAAAGTTACCAAATGATTTTAAAAGAGAGAAAGAAAATGAAGTTTTCGGTTCAATTGATTTTATAAATGGAAATAAAATGTTCTTAAGCGACAGCATACATAATCATAAGCCAAAGGTTGGAGACGTAATAATATTTCCTAACTACTTGATGCATACAGTTTATCCTTTCAAATCAAATGGTGAAAGAAGGTCATTTTCATTCAATGTTGAGATTGATGAAAAAGTTGCTAATGTTTTTAAAAGATGAGTGATAAAAAGCAAAAAAATGTTTTTGGTGAACCACTTGAGGATTGTTCAAAAGATCCATTAACAGGCTGGTATAGAGATGGATGTTGTAATACAGATGATAAAGATAGGGGCTACCACACAGTTTGTGCAAAAGTAAATGATGAATTTCTTCAGTGGTCAAAAAAAGTTGGGAATGATTTGATAACCCCTCACCCTGAATTTAATTTCCCTGGACTAAAGGATGGCGATCGATGGTGCATTTGTGCAACTTGGTATGCTCAAGCTATAAAGGAAGGAAAGGCTTGCTCTATTTTTTTAAAAAAAACGAATGCTAAAACATTAAAATTAATCCCTTTAGAAGAATTAAAAAAATTTGCTTTAGACTTATCTTAATAAGTGATATTTCCTCTAGTTTTGATGACTAACTCCAACATTCCATATTCTTCACAGTTGCAGTTTTTTAAAACATTTAATCTTTCTTTTGCTTTATCTATTCTATTTGTTTTTACGTAAAGTTCACCAAGATACTCATTTATTCCATTGTGATTTGGCTTGATATCTAATCCTAGTAAATAATATTTTTCAGCCTCTTTATATCTTTCTGCCTTCCTTAAAGTAAATCCTAAATAGTTTAGAACATCTGCATTTTTTTTATCTTTTTTATAAGCTTCAAAAAGTTTTTCATTTGCAGATGCATATAATTTTAAAGCACGCTCTTGTTTATTTTTTTTCTCAAGCTTTTTTCCTCTGTTTATTAAGTTTTTGGCGTCTTTATATAGATTTTCCTCATTAGAAGAAGAGTCGTCTGATCCAGCTCCAAAAACTGATGTGGTGAATAAAGTTATTAAAATTAAAACAACTATTTTTTTCATAAGTAACTTATAAATGAATCTATCCTAATTATCATGCGACAGATGATCTTCCTCCATCTACACCTAGAATTTGGCCTGTTACCCATGAACTTTCTTTGCTTAGTAAAAAACTTACAATCGAGGAAAAATCTTCACCATTTCCTATTCTTTTCATTGCATGCATTCTTGCAATACTCTCAGCCATTTTTTCATTTTTAAGCATAGGTGCAGCTATTTTTGAGTTTGATAAACTTGGTGCAATACAGTTTACTCTTACGTGAGGAGCAAACTCTGCTGCCAGAGAGACTGTTAATCCCTCTACTGCCGCTTTTGCGGAGCTGATTATGCTATGATTCATAAATCCTTTTCTTGCTGCAACTGTGGAGAACATCACTATTGAACCTTTGTTAGCTTTTAAGTTTTCATATGCTCCTCTAATAATTTCAGTTGCAGAGATTAAGTTTAAGTTAAAGCTTTGCATATAGTCACTTTTTTTTGTAAGTTTAATGGGTTTTAAATCTATTGATCCTACACAAAATGCAAGACCATCCAAATTTTCACCAACATCTTTGATGACTTGCTCAGAATAATTTTCAGTTAAGACGTCTGCGACTGTGAAAGTTGAACCTATTTCATTAGCGAGCGCCTTTAACTCACCCTCATTTCTTCCAACAATATGCACTTTGTTACCGTCTTTAGCCAGTTTTCTTGAAAGAGCGGATCCTATTGATCCTGTAGCACCTATTATTAATTTTGTCATAACCAAAAATACCATTATTATTAAAAAATTATAGTCAAATAATGACGCGTTTTATTTATGTGGAAAATTATATAGTTTAGGAATATGAAATTATTCATAATTTTAGGAAATCAGCTTTTTAGCCCCTCTTATTTTAGCAAATTCAAAGATCATACCTTTTTTATGGCAGAGGACTACGAATTATGCACTTTTGAAAAACATCATAAGCTTAAAATTCTTCTATTTCTATCCTCAATGAGATCTTTTAAAGATGAACTTAAATCTAAAAATTTCAACATAATATACAAAGATATTAATAAAGATTTTAAATTATCTTATGAAAAAAAGGTCGAAAAAGTAATTAAAGAAAAGAAAATAAAAGAAATTTCATTTTTTGAAATTGAAGACAAATTTTTTGAGAAAAGGATGTTTAACTTAGCGAAAAAAAATTCTCTTAAAATTAATCAAATAAAGTCACCTATGTTCTTAATGACAAGAGATGAATTTAAAAATTATCTATCAAAAAATAAAAGACCTTTTATGGCTAATTTTTATAAAATAGTGAGAATGAAGATGAACTTATTAATGAATAAAAATGGAACCCCTAAAGGAAATAAGTGGAGCTTTGACGAGGATAATAGAAAAAAACTTCCAAATATGATAAAAATTCCTAAAGTATCTAAAGTTAAGGAAACTAACAATACTGTAATCCTTAAAAAATTGATAAATGCAAATTTCAAAAATCATCCCGGGGACTTAGAAAAATTTTGGTTTCCTACAACTAGATCAGAAACAAATAAATGGCTTGAAGAATTTTTAAAAGAGAGAATAAAACTTTTTGGAGATTACGAGGATGCAGTAACAGACAAATCAAATACTGTTTTTCACAGCGCGTTAAGTCCATTAATTAATTTAGGTTTAATTACGCCTGAAGAGATAATTAGAAAATTAAAAAAAATTGAGAATAAAATTCCTATTAATTCTTTAGAGGGTTATATAAGACAAATAATTGGTTGGAGAGAGTTTATGAGAGGAATTTATCAGAACTATGAGCAAAGGTTAGATAAAACAAATTTTTTTAATCACAAGAGAAAAATGAAAAAATCATGGTATGAAGGTAATACAGGTTTAGAACCTTTGGATCATGCAATAAATAATGCTAAAAATTTTGGCTGGTCTCACCATATAGAAAGATTAATGATACTAGCAAACATCATGAACTTATGTGAGATTAATCCGAAACAAGTTTACAAATGGTTTATGGAAATGTTTGTTGACTCATCTGATTGGGTGATGGCACCAAACGTTTACGGTATGGGATTGTTTAGTGATGGAGGAATTTTCGCCACAAAACCATATATTTGTGGGTCAAGTTATTTCTTAAAAATGATGCATTTTAAAAAAGGTCCTTGGTGTGACGTAATGGATGGATTATACTGGAAATTTATAGACAGACATAAAAAATTTTTTTTAAAAAACCCCCGTCTTGCAATGATGGTAAGAGTCTCTGAAAAAATGAATAAAGAGAGGAAAACTAGAATTTTCAAAGCTGCTGATAATTTTATTAAAGAAAATACTAATGGTTAAAGTCTTTTTTAATAATTCCTGCAATATCTGTAGAGCTGAGATTAATCATTACAAAAAATACAGTGATAACAATGTTGAATGGATTGATGTCACTAATAATAAAGAAGCTCAAAAAATTACTTCAAAATCATATAAAGATCTTTTAAGAAGGATGCATGTTATTCAAGATGGTGAAGTAATTGATGGTGCAAAGTCTTTTTTGATAATTTGGAAAAATGTTCCTAAATATAACTTTTTATATAAACTATTCAAAATTAAACCTTTATTTTTTTTATTAAATATTTTTTATGAAATTGCAGCTTATTTTCTATTTATTAAGAATAAACATCTTCTAAATGATGAAAAAAACTAATTTACCAAAAAAGAACTGTCCGGTTTGTAATAAGGTTTTTACATGGAGAAAAAAATGGAGATTAAATTGGGAAAAAGTTAAATACTGTTCTAAAAAGTGTGCATCTAGATAACTTATTGTAGCTTAAAACTTGTCAAAATTTTTGGAATATTATTTTTAAAATTAAAATATCCCTTATTTGAAAATTGCCAGGAAAATGTATCCTCATCTCTTAAAATGAAATTTAATTTCAAGCTCTCTTTTTTTCTTAAATTATTCAAGAAAGAATAATTTTCCCCAATACTAGGATAAACAACATCGAAAGATTTTATTTTTTTTACAAAAGCTTTTAATTGAGTCTCATTTATGATTTCTAAGTGATTAAATCTCTTTTTTTGATCATTAATCAAGTTAGATTTATAATCTAATACTTTTTGCTCGAGTTTTAATTTTCTAACCTCATTTGAGATTAAAACCAGGTAAATATTTTTATAATTTCTTAATTTTTGATTTTCTAAATTTAATTCATTTTCAAAGACCAGTAAATTCTCATTCGTGCTTTCTTGTGAGTTTAAGTCAATTGGGTTTAATTTGTATTCTCTTTTGTCCAGTAACGGTGAAGGGTTTTCATTCAATATAATATTTTCATATTTATTATTTGTGAATTTACTTATATTCCACGACTGAGCAACGTAGTGTTTGCCTTTGGTTTGAAGTCCTGCAACCCACCTCCAACTTAAAGTATTGGAAGCTGCGTCGCCGTCAAATAAATTTTTCATAAAAAATTCTGCTCCTTTTTGCCAAGGCAGATTTAAAGTAAATATCCAAATACTTGCAAACCACATTCTTGTATGATTATGTAAATAATTGTTTTCTTTAAGCTCTTTCACCCAATCATTAAAACACTTAATTTTAGTTTCTCCATTAATTGCTTTTTTATAATTATCATCTTCATATAATTCTTTTAAGTCATTTATAAAATCGGACCAGACTTGAGGTCTTAGTTCTAGCCAACCTTTCCAATATATTCTCCAAAAAATTTCTTGAATGTATTTTTCAACTTTTTGGTAAGGAAACTTCGTTAAAACTTTTTTAGCAACTTCATATTCAGTTATAACTCTATGAGAGATATAAGGAGATATACAAGATACATTTGATTTATTGTTAGGACCCAAATCAAAATTTCTTTTAAAACTATAGTTAGGCAGCTCTGACTCAATAAAATTATTAAGCTGTTTTAAAGCATTCTCTCTAGAAGTTTCAAATTTCATCAATCCTCGTCATCCCTCCAGCCATCAACAAAAAGTTTCCAGCACGCAAATGTCACACAAGGTATACCAACACAGAAGCCGAACAATAAACCATTTTCTCTACCTAAATAAACTGAACCAAAGTGTGTACCTAATATAGGTGGAATAACAAGGATGCAACCAATTATAATATACCTAATTATGAAAGGCGGCCTTTTCAAATTGAATTCCCTTGGGATGTTGGCATGGAGACTACAGAGGTAAACCAACAATCATTGCAGTTTTTTTCGTCACCTTTTTCAACATGCCACTCATAAAAAAATTGTTTTTTGTCTTTGCTTAAAATTTTTACACCATAAATATATTTATTTTGATTGTTCATAATTAAATTTATTGAATGAGAATAATGATTAATTAATATTCTATAATGAACACTATATAACATTGCTTTAAACCTTTCATATGGACCGGTAATTTTCTTATTCTCCGGGTGGGCAAATATCCAAGTTTGGCGAATACCATTGTCAGCTTTAGGGCTATCATTATTTTTTAAGGCGAAAAGTTGAATTTTTATAACTTTTGATGGACTTAAATCTTTACTCGGTAATATCATTTCCGCCTGCGTACTAGCTGTAAGGAATAGAAAAATAAAAATAATTCTTTTTAATTCCATATTTTTTCTAAAGTCTCCTCTCTCTGACAGCTTTTTTTATACATTAAGTATCTTATAAAGTTCTTTTCATAATAATCCTGATGATAATCTTCGGCCTCATAAAATTTTTTAAATTTCCATACTAATGTGCTTACTTTTTTATTAAACTTTTGCTCTATATCGCTTAGTGATTTGTCTATAAATTTTTTTTGATCCTCGTTTTCATAAAATATTACAGATCTGTAGCTTTTACCTTTATCACAGAACTGACCTGTAGCGTCGAAGGGATCTATATTCAACCAATAATGTTCAAGTAATTTTTGAAAATTAATTTTTTTTTCATCATACACTATTTTAAGCGTTTCAACGTGGCCGGTATCTTTATAAATTACATCATTGTAGGTCGGATTTGCTAATTTTCCACCAGAATAACCGGAAATTGTTTTTTTAACACCGTTTAATTTATCAAATGACTCTTCCATACACCAAAAGCAGCCGCCAGCAAAATAAACGTTTTTTTCTGTCTCAAAAGCAAATAGGTTTTGACAAAAAAATGGTAATAAAAAAATAATATAAATTCTATTCATATTAGGTATAATATCCCAATGGGTAAAAAAAAGGATAGCAATATTGTCCTAGAAAAATCTTTAGAAAATGACAATATTTGTGAAGAGTGCCATTATTTTGACTCTAGTGTTAAAGAAAATTTAATTATGCACAGTTTTAAACTTTGTAATAGTTGTAAAACTTCAAAAATTATATTTCCAGTTTAAAAACTTTGAAATAGCACCAAAATTATAAACAACAGCAAAGCCTGTAATATCCAAGAAATAAAAACTACTCCAAAAGCGCGCCATAGTGAGTCATAATCTAATGCAGATCTAACACCAACTACCATACAAGCAAGCATCCAAAAAGCAGAACCAATGAATGTTACTGTCATTAAGTCAGGAGTTATACCGAGTACTCTAATCATGCCAGGGGCACTCGAAAAACCTATAGTTCTTAAAAGTTCTCCATGATTACTTTTCGTGTTATCTTCTGGTAAAAGTTTTACTCCTACAAAATAAATTATATATGCCCAAACATACCAACTTAATAAAGATAATATAGGAGCATATAAAAAATTCGATGCTCCTAACTGCATCGCTCCAACACCTGCGGCCATACTAGAGAGAACAACGACGACACCAGCTTGAAACGTTGCATTTTTATCCTTTTCCACTTCCTCATATAAGTCAGCGTCAATCTTAATTGCCCTAAATACTCTTGTAATAAATTTATTCATTTTTTTTCAAAAGGTTTTAAAATATTTATCATTTTATTGTGTAATTTCACATTAGAAGTTGCCAAGATATTTCCTCCAAGTTGAGCAGATTTATTATTCCACTTTGTAACTATAGCTCCAGAATTTTCTAAAATTGGTATTAATGGTAAAATATCATACGGTTTAAGATTCGCCTCAATCACTGCATCCACTAAACCCTCTGACAACAAACAATAACTCAATGCATCAAAACTAGCTAATCTTAAAGAGCTTCCTAATTTGTTAATAATTTTTTTCTGTTTCTTGTAACTTATGCTCCCATGAAAATTACCTATAATTTTCACTTTTTTTAAATTTGTATTTTTAGAACTCCTTAATTTTATCTTTTTTTTTCCTTCATATAAGTAGGAATTGTCTCGATCGTTTAAGTAGAATTTTTTTAACATTGGAAAATTAGCAAGTCCAATTTTAGATTGATTTTTAAAAGAAAGACTAATTAAATTTGACCATGTTGGCACACCAATAACAAAAGCTCTAGTTCCATCGATAGGATCTATAGACCACATATAATCGTTTTTAGACACTTTTTTTTTATATTCTTCTCCTATAATTGAGTCCTCTGGAAATTTTCTATTTATTTCACCTCGAATAAACTTTTCAAAAGCCCTATCCATATTAGTTACTGGATCAAAATTTTTAATATTTTTTGCTTTATTAAATATTACTGGTTTTTTTTTAGATTTTTTAAAATAAAAAGAATTAAGTTTGTTTGGTAATTTTTTT
>MDSW01051966.1_pt1 | contig 12853 bp, 11 predicted proteins | sample 811171 | NCBI WGS metagenome assembly MDSW01 (sample SAMN05326641, study PRJNA326480) | marine metagenome | isolation source: seawater | place: Atlantic Ocean: North West | collected 2012 | reverse complement strand
CAAGATATTAGAGAAAAGGTAAGAAAAACTGCGATTAAACTTTCTTTAAGAGTTAAGAATTTTAATAAAAATAATGAGGACGAATTAAGTAAAAAGAAAGGAATTAATATTCTAGAAATGAAAGAGCTAGGTAAACACCAACACATTTTACTAAAATTAAAGGAAAATTTGATACCATGGGTAACTAACAATTTGGTATCAAACAATGTACAGATCTTTTCTATTGAACCTCAAGACACTTCCTTAGAAGATGTTTTCATGACTGAAACCGGAGGTGAAGACCGTGATTAGTAGAAGATTAAATCAATGGAATAAACTAAAAATCTGGCAGCCTCTGATTATTGCGATTTCTTTGGTTATGGTTGTTGCTATTGTTCATAAAACACACTGGGAGCTAACTACCGAAACAAATCCATTAGAGATATGGAAAGGGAAAACTGTTACTAAAGGAAATAATGAAACGAACATAAACTTCCCTGAGAATGTAGGAGATAGTATCACATTCAAAGGTATCTTAGTAACTTCACCTAAATTTGAAGTTTACAATAATGATAGTATAGTTGTTGGTCAATATTCTAAGGATGAAGCCTTAGTTTATGATGAAGATTTGTATGGTAAAACCATAATAAATTTGAGTGGAATGAGAATTTTAGTTAATGGTGACCTTAGTGGAGAATTCTTTGAAAGTGAAATTGTGACAGTTAGAGCCTATGTTATTGAAAATACCTCATACTATACTGAAAATGGACAAAACATAACACTGAATAGAGAAGGTTGGGAAGCAATACCTGAAGATATCCACTTAGCTTCCGATACTGATTATTATTTCTTTGGAACCGAATTGCTTCTGTTAGCAATAGGTAGTTATTACTCATTTAGCAGAATACCAAATTTAAGAACTCAATTAAAATTTGCTAAACATTTAGCATTATTCGAATTTCGAAGAGGCCTAAAAGCTCCTCGAATGATCGTTTTGGGATCTTTTTTCACTATATTTATTGTCGGAATTGGATGGCTTTTAGGAGATTTACAAAATAGTACCTCTGTATTTGCTGTAACAAGTGGAAATGACGGTATTCTGAGATTATCTTACTTCAGTTTCTTTGTAGTTTCATTGGCAGCAATTGCTGTGTCAGTAGATACAATTCATAAGGAAAGACAATCAAATACTTTGAATATGCTTTTAGCAAGACCCATAAATCGTGAAACAATAATACTTGGTAAAGCACTAGGGCTAACAATGGTAGTTGGAGTTCCTGCTTTTATTGCACAAGTCTTAGGACTTTATTTCATGACTGTAGCTGGAGAAATGCCCACAGTAGGATGTATGGTTACTTTCTTAGTTTTTGGACAATTTATGATATTTACTATGGTTACTTTCCAATTATGTCTAGCAATTTCGGCAAAGAATGGTGCTGACGTAGTAATTTATGGATTAGGGGCATGGTTGTTATTCTCAGTAGTTTGGACCTTGCTTGTTTATGCAGTTTCTTTTGTTATTGGTATAGATGTATCTGCTCAAAATTTTGAAAATGACCCTGAATACCAAGCTATCGCATCTCGATTAGCATTACTCAATCCTGGGTTTGTTTATCAAATGGCAGTAGGACTATTTACCCATAGAACTATATCTATAGATTTCGAAGGTGTACCGGGATGGTTACTTTTATTGTCTCTTGTCTTGTGGCCATTAATATGCCTTAGAATAGCGACATGGCTTTTCAAGAGGGAAATGAGAGGATGAAACCAAGAACAATCAAAACTGAAGATGCCGTTACTCACGTTATTGAGTTTACAATGGCTCTAACTATTTTTGTTTTACTGATTCAGTCATTTACTTCAGCCATGAATTACCGTATTGGCATAGATTTGGATAACAATGACAATCGTGTTGTTATGGCCAGAGAAGTTATCTCTGAATTAACTGGTTCTCAAGGCAAAATTAATAATGTGACTAACTGGGAAGACTTCGAGTTTGGAACTGGTGAATCACAATTAAGAAATGGCATAACTGTAGGATTACTGGATTCTAATGGAGATCTGGATAAGGATAAATGCGAAGCCTTAGGGAAATTTCCATATAATCCTTTAAGAAATGAATTAGAAGTTAGTCAGGAACTAAGAATAGAAATTCGTACAATCGTTCCAAATGAATCTGTATGTGTTTGGGGTGGCGACCCTAGTGGAGCTTCAATAAGTGTTGAATCTGAAAGATATATGCTATACAATAGTGGTTCTGAATTACTACCTTCATTACTAACTGTAACTGTTTTTGAAGGTAATACCCTCGGTAATAAAATATACCTGACAGAGGTCATGTATAATCCTACTAACACTGGAATTGATTATGAATGGATTGAAGTATATAATCCAAATCCAACTGCAATTTATCTAGAAAATTGGGTAATTGCAGATGATGTGGACAAAGACAAGATATTACCTGAAAATGAAGACGATATAATCGTAATACCTGCAAAAAAGGTTGCCATATTAACTACATCACCAACCACATATAAATCTACATATGGAAACTATGAAAATGTTTTCTCTGTAGAGGACAATGCTATCGGCAATGGGCTGGGTAAAAATGAAACTCTTATACTCTCTAAAGGATCATTTGAAGATATATTCAGTTACACCAGTAGTGATGGTGCTGATGGAAATGGTAAATCATTAACACGTAGCTGTTATAATTGTGAAGTATGGAATGAAGCTGTAGCTACACCTAATACTATCTAATTACTCAAAAGCTTGAATACCAGTTATCCAACGTCCTAGAATTAAATTGTGAATATCGTGTGTGCCTTCATAGGTATAAACACTTTCAAGATTTGCCATGTGTCTCATTATAGGATACTCATTCAGAATGCCATTGGCTCCATGAATATCTCTTGACATACGAGCTATTTGAATAGCTGCATCAACATTATTCATTTTACCAAGTGAAACCATTTCGGGAGTAGATTCGCCCTTGTCTTTAGCTCTACCAAGATGATATGCTAATAATTGGCCTTTTGTTATTTCACGAAGCATCCATGCCAGTTTGTTTTGAACTAATTGAAAACTTGCAATTGGTTTATTGAACATTATTCGAGATTTAGAATAATCAACTGAAGAATGAAAACATCCCATTGCAGCCCCTAAGGAACCCCATGCAATACCAAATCTTGCTTGAGTTAAACAGCTTAATGGACCTTTGAGCCCTTGAACATCAGGCAACAGTCTGTCCTTAGGTATCTTACAATCTTGGAAAACTAATTCACTAGTAATTGAAGCTCTAAGAGAATGCTTACCCTTCATTTCAGGCGCTGTAAAACCGTTATCACTTTTTTCTACTATAAAACCTCGGATTTTCCCATCCAATTTAGCCCAAACAATTGCTAAATCTGCAATGGTACCATTAGTAATCCACATTTTAGCTCCATTCAGAATATAGGAATCTCCGTCATCTACTGCTTTGGTTTCCATCCCTGCAGGATCTGAACCATGATCTGGCTCAGTAAGTCCAAAACATCCTATCAATTCACCTTTAGCCATTCCTGGCAAATATTTTTGCTTCTGCTCTTCTGTTCCAAATGCATGAATTGGATACATTGACAATGAACCTTGAACAGATACACAACTTCTAATTGCTGAATCACCTCGCTCTAATTCCTGGCAAACTAAGCCATAAGCTACATTCGATAATCCGGCACATTCATAACCGTCTAAATTACATCCAAAAAGACCCATTGAACCTATTTCAGGTATTAATTCTACAGGAAAGGTTCCCTCAGTATAATATTTCTCAATAATTGGAAGAACTTTTTCATCTACCCAACTACGAACTAAATCCCGAACCATTATCTCCTCTTCAGTCAAATTTTGTTCTAAATTAAAAAAATCAAGGCCTTCATATCTGGACATTAAATACGGTTTAGTTACGGGCTATTTATCGGTTACATTAAACTGTAGACGGAATTAAATACAACGGGCGAATAGCATATTAATGGAGGAAATTTGGATAGAGAAATATCGCCCGATGAACCTATCAGAAGTCGTTGGCCAATCTGCAGTTACTACAAGATTGAAAAATTATGTAAAAGAACGATCCATGCCTCATTTACTATTTGCAGGGCCTGCAGGAATCGGAAAAACAACTAGTGCTCTAGCATTAGCAAGAGAAATGTTTGGAGATTTATGGAGACATAATTTACATGAACTTAATGCGTCTGATGAAAGAGGAATTGATGTTGTTAGAGGTAAAATTAAAGAATTTGCAAGAACTGCGCCATTAGGGGAAGATGGTTTCAAAATAATATTTTTAGATGAAGCTGATGCATTAACAAGCGCAGCGCAAGCCGCTTTGAGACGAACTATGGAAAAATATTCACGAACCTGTAGATTCGTAATGTCTTGCAACTTTTCATCAAAAATAATAGAACCTATTCAATCAAGATGTGCTGTGTTCAGATTTAGACCATTGAAAGCTGAAGATTTAGAAAAATATCTTAAATTTGTAGCGACGAATGAAAAATTAACGGTATCAAAAGATGCTTATGAATCCTTAACTTATCTTGCCCAAGGAGATTTGAGGCGTGCCATAAACAGTCTGCAAATGGCTGCCGCAGCAAATGTTGATATTACACAAGATGTCGTCTACCAAGCTGTTGCTGCTGCAAGGCCTGAGGAAGTTGAAGATGCATTACAAATGTCATTGTCTGGTAACTTTTCCGGAGCAAGAGAGAAGCTGGATACCTTACAAATTACATATGGTTTGGCTGGAGAAGATGTACTACGCCAAATGCACAGATGTGTAAGAGATTTAGATATTCCAGATAATGTCAAAGTGCAGATGATCGAGAAATTAGCTGAAGCTGACTTTAGATTATCTGAAGGCGCTAATCCTAGAATTCAGATTGAAGCTGTCGTAGCTAATTTCGTAGTATTGGGCAGACACATCGAAAATTAATCAACAAAAAGGTTTACAAACAACCCCCTTGCGACTTGTGGGTCAAAATAGTGGTTATACAACTGTTGACGGCGAATTTGATACCTTAGAGGATCGTAGTTTTTTAACAATTGATGATTTCAAAATCGAGGGTAAAGTAATAATTTTAAGAATAGATATTAACTCATCAGTTAATCCTGAAAATGGAGACATATTAGATAACACCAGAATTAAAAGACATGCTGATACGGTTAAAGAATTATCTGAGAAGAACGCAAAAATCATAATTTTAGCTCATCAATCCCGTCCAGGTAAATTAGATTTTGTTAGTTTAAAAAAACATGCTAAGATAATGTCTGATATTATTAATATTAAAATAAAATTTGTTCCTGATTTATACGGTAAGGAAGCTATTAGTTCTATTCAAAAACTAAAGAACAGTGATATTCTTATGCTCGAGAATGTCCGATTTGATGAACAAGAAATAGAACTTAATAAATTCGAAAATAATAATTTTGAAAAGCAGTCAAATAGTAAAATGGTTGCTAAACTTTCTCCACTAGCTGATTTATTCATAAATGATGCTTTTGCAGCCGCACATAGATGTCAACCATCTCTTGTTGGATTTGCAGAGAAACTACCTGCTATTGCAGGGAGAGTAATGCAAAGAGAATTAGATTTTTTAGGAAAGGCGATTGACTCAGGACCTCAACCAAGAATTGCGATTTTAGGAGGGAGTAAAGCTGCAGATTCTGTAGCAATATCTGAATATTTCCTAAAAAAAGGTGTAGATTATGTTTTGACTGGAGGCGTTGTTGCTAATATATTTTTAATTGCCGCAGGTATAAACATAGGGAAATCTAGTAACGAATTTATCAAAAAGAATATACCAAATCATGAAGATGTAATAAATAAAGCTAAAGATTTATTGAAAAATTATAATGACCGAATTATTTATCCTAATGATGTAGCTTTGAATAATGAGGGAAATCGATTGGGAGTACCAATTGAATCATTACCAACTGAATATCCAATACATGATATTGGATTAGATACATTAGTTAACTACATAGAATATATTGATAAGGCTGGAACTGTTATCGCTAATGGGCCTATGGGAGTCTTCGAAGATGCTGAATTTGCTATTGGAACTAGAGAGGTATTCCAATCTATCTCAAATAATCCAAACATGACTGTTGTAGGCGGTGGAGAAACTGCAATGGCCTTCAACCAAATGGGACTAACCTCAAAAATTGAACATGTCTCGACTGGTGGTGGGGCCTGCATCGCCTTCATGGCTGATGAAACAATGCCAGCTCTAGAAGCTATGAGACGTAGTAAGAATAAATATAGCAAAGAATAATGGAGCCACCGGGGGGATTTGAACCCCCGATCTACTGATTACGAATCAGTCGCTATACCGGGCTAAGCCACGGTGGCGCTACACGTCTAAAAATAGAGCATTAAATTACTTAGGCTTCAAAAAAGTCATTTATTTCTGAAACTATGTCATCTGAACGCTCTAAATCAGGAATATACTCTGAAAAACGACCTGTCCGACTATCGGCTATAACTATGAAACCTCGATCACTTTCGGAACGAACAACTCGACCTGCTGCTTGCAAGAGTTTACGCACTGCTGGAGATTCTACTGCAAATTTCCAACCCCTCCCGTTAAAGGAAATGTCATAATAATGCTGTAAAGCCTTCTGCCTAACTCCTGGAGAAGGATAAGGAATACCCACTATGACTGCCATTTCTAGCGTAGTTTCAGGATAGTCTATACCTTCAGCTAATCTTCCACCCATTACTCCTGCCAATATGGCTCCACTATCTGACTTGAAACTTTCAACTGTTTGCATTAGCTCTTCTTGATCCATTCCTGAATACTCTCTATAGACTGGTTTTTTTAGATGTAAATGTTCTAATGCTAATTCAAGTAATTTATAAGATGGGAAAAACAAAGCTATATTACCATTAAAATTTGTAGTAATCAATTCTAATTTAGATACTATTTTACTCCAAAGACTAGATTTACTATTAAGTTCATTGTACGAAGTAGTTACATCATCTAAATACACTATTTTTTTGTTCTCTGCCGGAAATATAGATTCTGTCTTTTCCAAAATGGTGCTTGGTTTAAGTCCAACTAAGTCCCTAAACATATCTAGAGGACTGATTGTCCCTGACATTGAAACTACTCCTGCTGTATTATCGAGAAAACTCGTCATTATTCTTGGATCTAAACATACTTTTTCCAACCTTAATGGTTTTTTACCAATTAAACGAATTGTATGACTATCTATTGAATCAAGCCAACGGCAGAGGAAATCCCCTACTGAACCAAGATAGGAACGTGGACGTTTGCTCTTATCCAAAAGATATTGCCGAGTTTGCTGACCCATCTTAGAAATCTCAGTAGAATCTTGTTTGAGGCGATGTAAAGTCATTGCACCAAGTGACATCATTTCAGTTTCAAAAGTAGCCACTTCTGAATCTAGAGAAACAATATGGGAAGGTAAGTGGCCTTCTTCTTCTTCATCTGAAATGTGTTCTTCAGACAATTTTTCCATTGAGGCTTCTACAAGATTTAAAAAATGGATTGGGTCTCTTCCCTCGGGAAGTTGATATCCATAATCTTTTACTTCATCAATCGCCCGAGTAATAGATTTTAAAGTCATGGATTCTGAAGCTGCACCTCTGGCCCAATCTGGAAGATTATGTGCTTCATCAACTATCGCTATTATTTTATCTATTGAAGTACCCATCCATCCTAACATGTAATTTCTTATAAATTCATCAAAGAAATAAACATAAGGTACAATTACAACTTGAGCCTCTTTAAGCATCAATTTATTAAGTTCATATGGACAAACACCTTCTTCTTCAGCTTTCTTAGCAAATTCCTGTGCAGTAAGTATCTCTGAAGACCATTTTTTAGTAAAAGAATCACCTCCTCTCAAAAGTTTGCTATAGAATGGACATCCATTCTCTCCTAACTTAGATTTCAACTTCAGAGATTTACAAATTTTTGATTTCTCTGACCAATTAGATTTCTTTAACTCATCATCATTTTTTTGCTGTGGACAAAGTGCCTCTCTACCCTGAATCGCTACAGCCTTTATCTTATTACCTGATTCCTTGAACTTCTGTAACTCATATATTACCTGTTTCTGTTGTGAGTTAGTACGTACACAATATACAATCTTCATATCACTATTTTCAATAAAAGGCAACGCTGCAGCCAATGATGAGAAAGTTTTTCCACTCCCAGTTGGTGCTTCCAAAACAAGATGATTCTGATTTTTTAATGCTGAGGTAATACTATCTATTATTTTACTTTGATTAGCTCTTAGTGAATAGGGTAATTTCAATTTTCACGTGACCAGATGTCATCTGGAATTTCATCATATACTGAAGGTTCCATATCGTCTGGTGCATATTTAGGCCCGGCATCTCTACGGCTCTGAATCTCAGAAACTTTCAGTAGCCAATAATGTATTCTCCATTCTCTTCCATCATATAGCGTTGTTTCTTCTCTTTCAGTTTCCATCAAACCTGCATCTTCCAGCATATAGAAAGTATCTCTATCTTCTGGATGTAAAACATTATCAATTATACGATCACTGAATCCAAAAAAATTCAATATGTGCTCTGCTAGATAACTAGATTCGTCATCACCCATATGAGAATATTCTGGGCTATAATTTATTGCAGAAGCGAGTGTTTCTGTAGTTAAAACTTCCATTTAGCTTTCACCGTTCTATCTGGTCTGTTCTGGGTCTTATATTAATCTGTTGTAGGTATCATCATTAATTTATAGATAGCAACTAATTTACAAATAGTGGATACAGAAAAAGACATTTGGGAATTAGTACGTCAAAAGATAGACATTGAGTCTGATTCTTTCAAAGAGGATTATGTAGAAGAAATAGAAAAAAAAGATGACACTGAAGAGTTTAAAGACAGTGAAATTGAAACTATTGAAAACGAAACATATCCTGTAACTGATATTCTGAAAAGTGACTTTAGCACTATTAAATTATTTGGCGATGGGATTTTTGCTGGTTTCATATACATATTTACAATCATGATAGTTCTAGGAGTTCTCACTATCCCTGGTTCAATTACTGCAGCTATAGGTGGTTTCTTCGGTGGAAGGAAGGCTGGCGATCCTGCCAGAGCTCTAACTGCTGCAATGTTACCTTTTCTCGTTATTGCTACAGCATATCTGCTTGCATCCTCTGGAGCGTTACCTCCAGGTTCCGGGCCAAACGACATAGCTGATAAAATCGGAGAAATATTAGGACATAATCCTGAGAAAAGTGTACTAGGTCCCATTTCTAAAATGCCTGACAGCAATTCTTCAGTATTCATCTCTGTGGTAACTTTTGCATTTATTGGGGGGCTAATGAATGTGGAAAATAAAACGAATAGAAGTAAGAATAATTAGTTTGTAAGATTAACCCATTCTCTTGCCATATCCCAATAATAATATTCTGCAGTCATTAATAATATAATCGTAAAAATTACCAATGGAACTCCATTTCTAACAAAATCACTAGATTTGGGAATACCCGAAGCCTGAACTATTAAGTTAGGCGGCGTACCAAATGAAGTCATAAATGCAAATGCAGTACTAATTGCCGTAATCAAAGCTACAGATGCTAAAGGTAAACCTGCTGCAGCACCAACTGCTAAAGTAATAGGCACAAGTATTGCTGCTGCCGCTCCATCACTCATTACATTCGTTAATAATACCGTAACAATTATGATTAGAAGAATAATTACTGAATCACCTCCAAATTGAGATCCAATCTCAGCTAATTCATACAATCCACCAGCCAACCATGCTGCTGCACCGTGACTGACCATCGCTTTACCCATAGTTAATGCTGCACCATAAATGAACATAACTCCCCAACGTAACCGCTGTCGGCTGTCTTCCCATTCAAGAACTCCAAAAGTATGCATTAGTATACCGCCAATCATTGCACTAGTTCCCAAAGTTAATCCGTTAAAGCCTGAAGTTAAAAATAACAGGAAAGTTAATCCTAAAATGGATAATGATAATAATTGTCGATCATCTATTGGTTGTGTTTGCTCATTTGAATAATCAATTTTACGATAAGTTACTTTGTTGACAAAAATTAAAGTAAGAAATACACCTGGAACTGCTGCAATAGTTATTGGGGCTGCCAATACAACCCATTGAATGTATGAAATTCTTATATCATATAATTCTTCTAAGAAACCCATAGCTATCACATTTCTAGCTCCACCAGATGGTGTAGCCAAACCTGCAATCGAACATGAAAAAGCAACGGCTAAAACCAATGCAATCATTTCATTAGGGCGTTTTCTTATATCTGTTTTATCTGCAATAGTTAATACCAAAGGAAGCATAATTGCTGCAACACTGTGATCAGGAATTATAGCTGCCATAAAACTACAAATAAGAATTATTCCCAAAATTAATGAATAATTAGAACCTGTAAAAGGCCCCAGGAATCTTCGTATTATTAAATTCTCAGCACCGGATTTGGTTATTCCTTGCGCAATTATCAAAGAACCTAGAATCATAAATACAGAATCAGAAGCATAGGAACTAAATGCATCATCCCGATTTTCACCTAATAATACTAAAGCCACACCAGCCATCAAAGCAGTGACTGGAAGAGGAAATGTTTCAGAAACCCACAGGTATATTATGAATAAAAATAATACAAAAACATTTCTTCCGGATGTAGTTAAACCATCTGCAAACAAATACAATAAAACATTAATGAAAGAAACAATTAGAACACCTGCACCAAACTTTCTAAAAGTTGAATTAAGAAATAATCTATAGAATGCATGCTGCCTTTCTATTGGATCAAATAAGTCTGATTGTAATTCCAATAGGGTTTTTCTGCGCTTAAGTTGATTAATACGAGGTAAGACTGCATGAGGTTCTTCATCTAAAGCTTCAGCAACAATATCGAGACCTTCGAGCATCTCCTCAAATTCTTCATCTTTACTCATCTTAGAACACACACCGGAACTGACGCACTCAAAACCAATTGGTGAATTAGATTATCGCTAACTGCATCTTCAATATCTGGAAGAATAACTATACGCGCTCCTGTTGAACTTATTACCGAATTTGCAATACTCTTTCGAGTTTTAAAGAAACTAAAGGGAACAATTTTAGAAGTAACTAATACTTCAGTTCCTAATTTTTCCCTTAAAATTTCTACCGCTTTATCGATAGCTTCAGCACCTCCAAAAATTTCAGTACCAATATGCAATAACTCTATATCACACTTGAATTTTAATGAAAAATCTTCGATTCTCTTAAGAGCGTCTTTAGATAATGAAAGCCCATCAAAAACCACTAAAGCCGGAGAACCCGGCCCTGGAAGAGGATGATCCTCTCTAACTACAAAGGCATGGGAAGATTCGGAATCTAAAATTCTTTCAACCTCTGAACCTGTAAATAATCTACTTAGCATAGACCTGAAAGGACCGAGAATTAAAGTGTCTGCAACTCCTTCATCTATTAATTGAGCTAGAACTTTCCGTCTTTTACCAGTTTTTAATATCGATTTAATCTTAACATCAGAAACACCTTCAATAAATTGATTTAATTGTCTCTCACCGAGAACTTCAATACCCTTTTGAGTTTCACCTGAAGCAGTAATAGTTCCTGTTTTAGATGGATTACTTACAAAAACTGCAAATAGAGGGATTTCTAGTCGTTTAGCTAACGCAATAGCATAATCTTGTGCTGGTTTCAAACGCTTCGAAGGGTCTAGAGGAAGCAATAGTTTGTCAAACATCTTGTATTGCAATCGACGCAACGTATATTTAACCCTGTCCAGTGAGCGCAGACCTGAACTTATAGTTCATCACGGAGAAATTAAATTTGGCCAAAGTTACCCGAGCAAAAGTTAAAGACAAATGGAAGAACAAAATGTGGTACCAATTACATGCACCTTCCATGTTTAATTACGCAATAATGGCACACACACCTGCCGACAGTCCAGAGGTTGTCAATGGTAGAGTAACCGAAGTTCCTTTAGAAAAATTAACTGGTGATTTCAATCAAAAAAATTTTATGATAAAATTTAGAGTTAATGAAGTAAGAGGAAATAATGCTTTCACTTCGTTCGATGGTCACCGTTTAACTTCAGACTACAAAAGAGCGCTAACCAGAAGAAAGAATAGTCGTATAGATTGTAACTTTGTTTTAAATTTACAAGATGATGTTCAAATTAGAATTAAACCAATTATAATGGTTGATAAAAGAATAAAGAAATCCCAGGAAAGAGTTTTGAGAGCTGTTGCACACAAGTGTATTGATGAATCTCTTACTAAATTAAACATATCTGAAACTCTAAAAAAGATATATTCTGGTGATCTAAGTAAGGAAGTTGCAACCATGTTGAAGTCTACGTATCCAACAAAAAGAGTTGAAATTTCTAAAATCCATGTTATGAATCCAACAAGTCTTATGGAAGTACCTCCAGAAGATGATGAATTAGAAAAAATAATCGAGGAAGCTAATACTAAACCAGCTCCAAAGGCAAAAGAAACTGAAGTTGCACAAGAAGAGTCACCTGCAGTTGAAGAAGAAATTGAAGCTGAAGACACTGACTATAGTAAAATGAAAGTAGCTGAACTAAAAGAATTGTTAAAAGAAAAAGATTTACCAGTTTCAGGCACCAAAGCTGAACTTATTGAAAGACTTCAAGCTTGACCGAAAAGAAATGGGAGCTTTTACCATTCTGGTTCCCAGATTCCAAGATAAATCAGAAATGGGCTATTGTTTTCATTACACTTATTGTTATTAGCATAGACTGGTGGAGCTGGAACTCTAGTAATCGAATTAATAACTGGATTCCTATATGGGTAATTTACCTTATTGTAATCCAATTTGCT
>MDSW01049080.1_pt1 | contig 12853 bp, 7 predicted proteins | sample 811171 | NCBI WGS metagenome assembly MDSW01 (sample SAMN05326641, study PRJNA326480) | marine metagenome | isolation source: seawater | place: Atlantic Ocean: North West | collected 2012 | reverse complement strand
AATTATTTCTTTTAATTTTACTATTATTTCTTTTGTAGAGATAAGCTCTCCATTGTCTTTTCTGTATGCTTCTGAAAAGAGGTCTTTAAGCTTAAATGTTCCAAACGGAGTTTCAACATATTTTGAATTACTAACTCGTGAAATAGTTGAAATATCCATATTAACTGCTTGTGCGATATCTGCAAGCTTCATAGGGATTAAATCTTTTTCGTCTCCACTAAGGAAAAAAGTTTCCTGCATATTTATGATTGCAGTCATTACTTTCTTTAGAGTAGTCTCTCTTTTTAGCAAGGCATCTTTAAACCATTTTGCTTTTTCAACTTTTTGTTTTAAAAAAGATATTGTTTCCTTATCAGTGCTTTCTTTCAGCAGACTGCTATAATACTTGCTCACTTTTATGGGCTTTGTCCTACTTTTATTTAATTGTAATTCAGCTTTATTATTTTTAATTAAAACAGTAAAATCTGCAGCAATATAATCTATTGTACTATTGCATTTAGAAAATCCACTTCCAGGCATTGGGTTTAACGATTCAACAATTAAGTAAACTCTTTTAAGCTGGTCAAGACTTATGCTAAGATTTTTAGTTATATTCTCAAAATTTTTATTTGTAAAAGCACCATAATAGTCTTTTATTATTGTAAAGGCAGTGATATTATCGGGGTAATTTTTTTTTAACTGAATTAATAAACACTCTTGTAAGTTTTGAGCACCTACGCCAATTGGCTCAAGCTGCTGAAGAGTTTTTAAAGCGGAAAGCAATTCTTTATCAGTAATTTCTAAATCATTATTAACTAATAGGTCACTACTTATTGAATGAAGTTTCCTAGTTAAAAAACCAGAATCATCCAAGCTGTTAATTAAATAACTAACAAGAAAACGATGATTGTCTTTAATATCAATTGCAATTAGCTGGTGATGTAAATAGTTAGAAAGGCTTTCTTCTTTGTCTTCTATTTGAATTGTTTTGAAGTCAGCTTTTTGATAATTTATTACAGAATTTTTTGAGGAGAGATAGAGATCTTCTTCGTGCTCATCTTCTTCTAAAGCAGGGTTCTCCTCTAATTCTTCTTCTATCCTTTTCTCTATAGATTCAATAGGAATTTGTAGAAGCCCTAAAAATTGAATTTGAAGAGGGCTCAAGTTTTGTTGATACTTTTGTTCTAACCTTTGCTTGCTCATCTATTAAAATTTAGCACTTTGTGGTGTTCTAGGAAAAGGAATTACATCTCTAATATTTTTCATTCCGGTGACGAACATGATAAGCCTTTCAAATCCTAGGCCAAACCCACTATGGACACATGTCCCAAACTTTCTTGTTTCAAGATACCACCATAATTCTTTTTGGTTAATCTCCATTTCATTCATTCTTTGTTTTAGCTTATCTAAACGTTCTTCTCTTTGTGACCCCCCAATTATTTCTCCAATAGCTGGAAATAAAATATCCATTGCACGAACGGTCTTGTTGTCTTCATTCATTCTCATGTAAAAAGCTTTAATTTCTTTTGGGTAATCAGTTATAATTACAGGCTTTTTATATATTTTTTCTACTAAATACCTTTCATGTTCTGACTGTAAGTCCGCACCATATCCATTAATTAGATAAGTAAATTTCTTTTTTTTGTTAGCCTTAGAATTTTTTAATACGGAAATTGCTTCAGTATATGAGAGTCTTTTAAAATCATTCTTAACTACAAACTCTAATCGTTCTAATAGCCCCATGCTTGAACGGTCTTCTTTTTTTAACACCTCCTCTGATTTAGCAAATCTTGCGTCTAGAAATTTTAAATCCTCAGAATTATTAACAATACAATATTGAATACAATATTTAAGAAACTCTTCTGCTAAATCCATATTTTTTTCTAAATCAGCAAAAGCTACTTCCGGCTCAATCATCCAAAATTCAGACAAATGTCTTGATGTGTTTGAATTTTCTGCTCTAAATGTAGGAGAAAATGTATAAACCTTTCCTAGAGCAAGCGCCCCTAGCTCGGCTTCTAGCTGTCCTGATACCGTTAAATTTGTTTTTTCTCCAAAAAAATCGGCTGAAAAGTCAATATTACCATCATCTTTTTTTTTCAAATTACTTAAATTAAGGTTAGTGACTTGAAACATTTCGCCTGCACCTTCAGCATCAGCAGTAGTAATAATAGGAGTATGTAAATTAACAAACCCATTATCATTAAAAAATTTATGAATTGCAAAAGTAAGTGCGTGTCTTAATCTAAAAACAGCTGAAAAGGTATTTGTTCTAAATCGTAAATGGGCTTTTTCTCTTAAGAATTCAAGACTGTGTTTCTTTGGTTGAAGTGGATATTCTTCAGGATCAGAAATGCCTAATATTTCTATTAATGAAGCTAATATCTCTACAGATTGACCCCCCCCCTTTGAATTAACTAATTTGCCTTTTACAGAAATACAAGATCCAGTTGTAATTTGTTTTATAAGAGTTTCTTTAAAATTTGACCCTTCAGCAACAATTTGAATATTGTTAATTGTTGAGCCATCATTTAATGCGATGAAAGAAACGTGCTTGCCACCCCTTCTTGTTCTTACCCATCCCTTTATACTTACTTCTTGGTTTTTACCATTAATTTGAAGTAGTTCTTTTATAGTCATTTTTTATTTTATTATGCGATTAAGGCAAAGATATAACACTTTATTTGAAATGGAAATAAGAAAAAAATAAACTTAGCCTACCTGTGAAATACTATTTGCTTCTAGTATTGAGTGTACTGTTTCAATAATTGCCTTTTCATCATAGAAACAATATTCATGCAACTGTTCTTGCGTGCCATGATGAATAAACTCATCTGGAATTCCTAACATTTTTATGTCTGTCTTATAATTGTTTTTAGCAATGAATTCTAATATTGAACTTCCAAAACCACCCTTCAAGCAACCATCTTCAATAGTGATAATATTTTTAAATTTTATTAATATTTGATGCAATAGTTTTTCATCTAGAGGCTTGACAAACCTCATATTATAGTGGGCTATCTCTAAACCTTCTTTTAAAAATTGTTTTTGTGCAGAAACAACAAAATTACCGGGGTGACCAATTGATAATATAGCAATTTCTTTTCCATCTTTTATTTTTTCTCCCCTCCCAACAGGAATTTCTTTTAGTTCAGTTTTCCAATCATTCATCACTCCTTTACCTCTAGGGTATCTTATCGAGAAAGGCCCTTGATTTGGCAGTTGAGCAGTATACATTAAGTTTCTTAATTCTTCTTCATTCATAGGAGCAGAAACTATCATATTTGGAATACACCTGAAAAAAGCAATGTCAAACGCTCCGTGATGTGTTGCCCCATCTGCCCCAACTAAACCACCTCTATCTAAGCAGAAGACAACATTTAAATTTTGTATTGCTACATCATGTATAACTTGATCATAAGCTCTTTGAATAAAAGTAGAGTAGATATTACAAAAAGGAATCTTGCCCTGGGTAGCCATTCCCGCTGAAAACGTGACGGCATGCTGTTCTGCTATTCCAACATCAAATGTTCTTTCTGGTAATTCATTCATCATCATATTTAATGAGCTCCCACTTAGCATTGCAGGAGAGACAGCAACTATATTATCATTGTTTTTTGCTAGCTCAATTATTGTTTTTCCAAAAACATCTTGATATTTAGGAGGGCTTTTTTTCTTTTCTTTTTTTATTATTTCGCCTGTTTCTTTATTGAATATCCCTGGGGCATGCCATTGTGTTGTATTGCCTTTTTCTGCAGGGACATAACCCTTTCCTTTTACAGTTAAGCAATGTAATATTTTTGGTCCAGGGATATTTTTTAAATCACTAAGCACATCTACCAAATGTTCTGTGTCATGTCCATCAATAGGACCAAAGTATCTAAAATTTAGCGACTCAAAATAATTACTTTCATTTAGTAAAGTTGATTTTATAGCTGCCTCTATCTTTTTTGCAATCCCTTGCGCATTAGGTCCTAACTTGTTGATTTTGCCAAGAATTCTCCAAATTTTATTTTTGGCCTTATTATAAACTTGAGATGTAGATATGTCAGTTAGATACTCTTTAAGAGCTCCAACTGCGGGGTCAATAGACATGCAATTATCATTAAGAATGACAAGTAAATTTGTATTCTCAGATCCAGCATGGTTTAAAGCTTCAAAAGCTATTCCGGCAGTCATTGAACCATCTCCTATTACGGCAATATGCTGTTTGTCTTCGTTGCCACTATTTTTTGAAGCAATAGCCATTCCTAAAGCTGCAGATATTGAAGTTGAGGAGTGCCCTACACCAAAAGTGTCATAGACACTTTCACTTCTTTTTGGAAAACCACTTAAGCCTTTATAAATCCTGTTTGATGGAAATATATTCTTTCTCCCTGTTAAAATTTTATGACCATAAGCTTGATGGCCCACATCCCAAACTAATTGATCTTCGGGTGTGTTAAACACATAATGAAGAGCAGTAGTAAGCTCAACAACTCCTAAACTAGCCCCTAGGTGACCTCCGTTTTCTGAAACAACATCAATAATATACTGCCTTAATTCGGCTGATATTTTTGGCAGCTGAGATTTTTTTAGCTTTCTCAAATCATCAGGGCTATTAATCTTACTTAGTAAAGGACCCTGCTTATATTTATTATTCTCTTTCATAAATTAATGTGTAAAGATACTTAAATCTTTATTTGTATGATAATAACTACAATTCGTTAACAAACAGAAGTTAATAATTGAACTTTCGGCATTAGCAAAACAGGCTACAAATTTATCAAATTTGTTTCTATGAGAATACCAACTATAATCTATTTTATTTTTCTTTGCTTTCATCTTAAAGCTTCAGACAGCTTACAGGCAACAATAGAAAAGACATATACTAAAAAGACAACTAATAAAGAACTAACAGAATCTAAATTTAAAAAGAATATATTTTATCAGAGGTTAGAAGAATTAGATAAAAAATCTCCAATGGACTTGGGATATAATGACAAAGTACAGCCATTTATTGATAGTTATTTAGGTAGGAATAAGTTATTGATTGCAAGAATGAAAGGGCTGTCGCCTTATTATTTTTCTGTTTTTGAGCAGATGCTAGACAAATATGATTTGCCTTTAGAGCTTAAATATTTACCAATTGTAGAGTCTGCGTTAAATCCAAAAGCAAAATCTCATTCTGGAGCTACTGGCTTATGGCAATTCATGTATTTAACGGCAAAAGAATATGGCCTTAATGTCAGCTCGTATATTGACGAAAGACAAGACCCGATTAAATCAACAGAAGCCGCATGCGTTTATTTGTCAAAACTATATGACATGTTTGGTGATTGGAATTTAGTTTTAGCTGCATATAATGGGGGCCCAGGTTACATACAAAGAAAAATAGCGAGTTCTGGCAAAAACAATTTTTGGGAACTAGAAGATTATTTAAGAAGTGAAACACGAAATTATGTGCCTACATTTATAGCTGTAAACTATGCAATGAATTACTCAGGGTTACACAATATTGAGACAATCAAGCCCGAAATATTTTTTAAAAACACAGATACGATCATTTTAAGAGAACAGGTTAAATTAAACATACTTAGTAAGATATTATGCTTGAACCTAGAAACACTTAATTACTTAAACCCATCTTTTAAAAAACAAATCTGTCCTGCTGGATCAATATTAATATTACCCTCAGTAATTGTGAATGATTTCTTATTAAACGAAGAGTCCAATTACGAGTTTATAGAGATGGTTGATAATAAAGAAATATTAGTTAATGAGGAGCGCATCGTTTATAGAGTTAGAAAAGGAGATTATTTAGGCAAAATTGCAAGAGAGTACCAGATTCATATTTATGAAATAAAAGAATGGAATAATTTAAAAACAACAAATCTTGATATTGGTGATAAATTAGTTTTATTTATAAAGAAGGACAACAATAAAAATGTCTCAAAAAATAAATTAACCCAAAACGAATATATAGTTCAAAAAGGAGACACCTTATGGGACATTGCTCAAAAACATAACGGTGTATCTATATGGAAAATTAAATCCTTAAACAATCTAGAAACAGACAATTTAAAACCAGGAACTAAACTAGTTATACCGATCACCTAATGAAGAATAGTTTCTTTTTTTTATTCTTTCTCTTAGCATCATGCTCCGGAGAATTAAAGACCCTGCCTAGCTCAACAGGTTCACTTTCAGAAATTGTTATTGTAGTAGACGATACGCTTTGGGAGCAAGAGATAAAAAATTTAGTTAATATAACTTTAAGCTCTCCAATTGAAGGAATAAATCAAAATGAAGCAAATTATAAAGCAATACAAATTAATCATTCAGAATTTAAATCGGTTTTAAAGACACATAAAAACATTATTTTGATTTCTCCCAGCGCTAAAGAAAGTAGCCAAGAAAACAAATGGGCTATGGATCAGATTGTATTTCAATTAAATTCTAGAGGAGACATGCGCTCTAAACTAGAAAAAGTAAAGAAAATTTTTGAGGTTAATGAAATAAAAAAAATAAAACAAGAAATTTTAAAAACCGCAAACCACAAGGCACAAGAGAATATTCAAAACAATTTTGGAATAAATGTAGTTATTCCAAAAGAATACTTAACTATTAAAGACACTATAAATTTATTTTGGGGAACATATAATCCACAAAAATTAGAGGAGATCAAGCACTTAATTTTTTATTCTTTTTATCCTTCATCAGTTAATTTACAGAATGAGGTCTTACACAAAACAGATAGTGTTTTTTCAAAATACTTGTTGGGAGCGAAAACAGGATCTTATGTAAGAATAGAGACATTATATCCTCCTTTTTTCAACAATGATATCTACAGAGGGCTATGGAAGTTAGAAAAAGGATTTATGGGTGGGCCATTTATAATAAAGACATACTTTACAGAAGAAAAAGTTGTAGTTGCAGCAGCAGTTATTTTTGCTCCTCAATCAAAAAAAAGAGACTATATTAAAGCGCTAGAGGCTATTCTTTAATTATTTTTTCTCTTATTAAATGGCCTTTTTTGTCGTCTGCTTCTACAATATAACAGCCCTTAGATAATGTCGAAATATTTATAGTGTTATCTGCTTGGCTTATTTCTTTTTCCATTACGACTTGACCTGTTAAATTATAAAGTTTAATAAATATAGGATTATTGAAAACAGATGTTGTGTGGAAAATAACGTTGTTTGTTGCGGGATTTGGGTAAACTAAAACATCGAAGACTTTATTTTCAGCCACTTCCGAAGGTAAGGAGTTTAATGGGCTCTTCCAAACACCCCTACCAAATGTTGCGGCACTAATAGTCCCTTCGGAATAATGAATTTCTAATTCTTTTATAATCACATTGGGCAATCCATTCATAAATGGAATCCAATCACTCATGCTATTATCTTTAAAATACACACCAACATCTGTTCCAATATATAAAGCGTCATTTGATGAGCCTTGATGAACAATACAGTTTACGGGCAGATTAGGTAGATTATTGCCAGTAATATTTGTCCAAGTTCCACCTCTATCAGTAGACTCATATACTTTGTGGGCAGCACTGTATTCAGAAAAAGTTACCCAAACATGGTCAGGGTTTGAGCTGGAAACAGCTATGTCAGTTATATTAACATTAGGAAGGCCAGACTTAATACTTTCCCAAGATGCTCCTCCGTCAGTTGTTACTTTTATTGTTGAATAGGTAGAAGCATAAATATAATTTTGATCAGAAGCTGCAAGCGCAATAGCTTTTACAGACTTTCCCCCACTTACATTGTAAGAAATAGAGTCCCACATGTCTCCCGCGGTAAATGATCTATATATCTCATCGTAACCAGCAATCAATAAATTGCTGTTATTTGGATGTATTTTATATGGTGTAACCCAACCTCCTTCATAATTAACAGGCTTTATATTTGACCAATTATTGCCACCATTAAAACTTTTTCTAAGACCACCATATTGAGATGTTGAGTATAGGACATCTTGATCATAATCATCAATGGCACACTCCATACCATCAGCCCCCCTTATAGCATCCCAAGTAGAATTAGTTAACATTTCAGTTCCATTATCTTGCGCGCCAGCTATTATCCTATTTGGATTTGATTTTGAAAGGCCTAATTTGTAAAATTGTGAAATCTCAAGACCATCACTTATATCTACCCACTTATTCAGATTGTCTAAATATTTGTAAAAACCACCGTCATTACCAGCATAGGCTATATGATTAAGAGGGTTAAATTCAAACGCATGCTGATCTACATGCATATATGTGTAATTTGACCCATTTCCACTACTTGCATCAATATCCCAATCAACACCTCCATTTACAGATTTCCAAATATTAATTCCGCCTACATAAACTAGATTCTCATTATTTGTAGCAACACCTAAGCTTAAGTCATACCAAGCCTGACCACCCGTTCCAGTACCATCAGTTTCCCAAGCTAAAATGTTTGGTGAATCTGATTGTAACACCCAACTATCTCCACCGTCAGAGGACTTGTAGAGACCATGAAAACTATAGTCGCCGGCGGAATACAATGCATAAATCACTTCAGGATTGTCTGGAGTCACAGCAATTAACGGCCTAAACTTACCATTACTTTCAGCCCCAGCATTAATAATACTCCAATTTAAACCTCCATCAGTAGAACGATAAACGTCGCTTCCACCACTTGATTGTTTTGCTGCATAAATGGTTGAAGGCTTTCCAGGCTTGAATTCGATGTCCCGCCACCTACCAATTATTCCAATAGAATTAAAATTGTCTCCCCCATCATCGCTTAATAATATAGAAGAGTTTGTGACAGCATAGATACTGTCTGTATGATTAGGGTTAATAATTACTTTGTTTACCGTTGTCTCTTGAGCAACATCATAGCTTAGTCCCGTTGTACTCCAGTTTATCCCTCCATCTGTTGATTTTAAGATTCCAATGCTATATGTGTCAGAAGCATAAGCATCACCTGTTACAATGTACATAATTTGACTATTAGTGGGGTCAATTGCTATATGAGATACACCAATCACAGGCAAATTATCTGTTGCTGTAGTCCAATTACTGCCTCCGTCATCTGTTTTCCATAGGCCACCTGCCGGAGAACCAATCCAAATTTTATCTTGATCTACAGGGTCAAAAGCAATACAATTAACTCTGCCGTTCCCTCTTTTTTTTCCATTTTGCAATATAATTGGGGTATTAATTGGCCCTTTTGAGACCCAATCAGAAGAAGACAGCTCTTTACTAGCAATGATTTTTTTTTGTTCTTTTTCCCACTCTACAAATAAAGAAGTTGGATTAAAAACAGAATTTTCTGAGCAACGTTCTAATAAAAAGTTCATTTCTCTTGCATAGGGATTAAAGCCATTACCTTTTGTATATGAATGATTTTCTCTATAGGCCTCAAAAGCATCATTTTTTTGCTGAATAGTTGGAGAAATAGTCTTTTTCAAAAGGTTATCTTGCCAGACCTGACCAACTAATGTGTTTGTGCACATCAAAAGAATAATAAAATAATAGATTTTTTTCATTGTTAAAAATTAGAGTGTAAAGATAATACAAAATTCCTGCCACTAGCAGATAATGCTGATCCAAATGTTTTATAATGTACATCAAAAATATTTTTTACTCCAAAGCCACAGGTAAAGAGGTCGTCTAATTTATAAGAATAATAGACACTTAAAGTATGCCAGCTAGGATTTCCGTCTATTGTTGCTTCTTCTAGATTGTCTACACCTGCCAAATCATAATCTTGCGACTTTTTCCACCCATTGTATTTGGAGCTTAGTTTAAGGTTGTTCTTTTTAATAGTATATTCAATATTAAAACTTGCATTTAATGGAGGGATATGAGCTAACGGTAAACTAGCTTTTGTTTTCCCTAAAGTATAATTGAAATTTGAGTTGACATGTAGGCTTTTATTTAATGCATAACTACCATTAAAAGACAATCCATTGATGTTTGCAGATTCAATATTTTTGTTCATCTGAATTTTCATCATTTCTCCATCATACCATATCGAGTCCTCTCCATTTAGTGTTCCGTTTTCACGACTAATAGCGTTATCTATAATAGTATTAAAGAACTGAAAATCAATTCTAATATTATTAATAATACACTTAACTCCCAACTCAATATTTTTTGATTTTTCTGATGAAAGGTTTGAATTTGGTATAATTACATAGTTGTCATTTTTTGAAAACACCTTTCCTATATCATCAAGATTTGGGTTTCTGAATCCAGAATAGGCTGAAGCGTTTAGCATAAAATAAGGAGTTATTTTATAATTAATTAGTACCGATTTAGCTAAAGAATGGTTTTTGTTTTTTATTTCAGAAAAAGGGAAGTTATATGTTTGGGTGTCAGTAAAAAAAGCTGTTAGCTCATTGTAGTTTAGCCTCCCACCTAAATATAATTTTAATTTATCAGAAACAGAAAGACTTATCTGATTGTAGACAAAAAAATCAGTTACATTACTTCCTCCATCAGGGTATCTAGTTGTATTATATGAATACCCTCCATTTATTAGCTCTTTATTTGCTGAAGAGCTAACTATTTGCCTTCGAGAACCAACACCATAACTAAGTTGTGAAGAGAAAATGCGCTTGCTAAAATTAATTGAGCCGTCATAAAGATCAACATTTTCATACCTGTTAGACACAAATGAATCATTGTGTTTTTTATAGTGTCTAGACTCACTGACATCTTGAAATGCAAATAATGCTTGAAACCTATCATAAAACAAGGATGACTTTATTGAATTTAATTTAATCATTTGTAAAAACCTGTTTTGTGGCCCGTAATACCAATCAGTATATTTTTGTCTGCCTTCAATCATATCATTAAGCTTATCAAATCGACGAATTTTAGAAGAAGTGGAATACTGAGTGTTTAATAATAAGTCTGTTGTCTTATTAATCTTAAAAAGTGTTTTATGAATAAAATCAGCCTGATCATAATTAGTGTTAAGTTGTTCATTGTTTTTTGTTATAATATCTTCGTTTCCCCACATCAAATAATTATGCTTTCTATTACCCCCCATCCTTAAATTTCCAATAGACTTTATTGACAGGCCGCTAACAAAAGCAATATTTTTTCTAGAATAATTAGCCTTATAGTTTAGTGTCACAGCGTTTGAAGAGCTTTCGTATTGCTGATGAAAAGAGTGATTGCTTTTTGTCTCAAAGACAGGATATACTGTATTAAAAATAAGCGCACTTCCAAGAGCCCCATCACCAAAATTAATAGAGGCAGGTCCTGTAGCTAAACTAAAAGATTGAATAAAAAAGGGATTAATTGTGGATGAGTTTTGCAAATGACCACTTCTATAGATAGTATTATTTAGCGTCAATCCATCAACAACTAACAATAGCCGATTTGCTTCCATCCCTCTAAAGTTTGGGCTACCCCCACCAGCCTGACTTTCTTGCACTGTAACACTAGTATTAATTTGCAATAATTCTGCTGTTGATTTGCTAGCGGAAGATTTTTGACTTACTTCTTTAACCATTAAATAATCAGGAAAATTATATGTTTTTGGATTTTCTTTTAATATCACCGCTGGTAGAAGTATAGTCTTTGGCGACAACAAAATCATTTGCTTTACCTTAGATTTTATAATTTTTTTCTTATTATATGAAATGTGATTTATAATTAGAGTATCAATATTATTAAAGATTGTGATGTTAGCCACCCCATTTACATTACTGCTGATGCCATTAGATTGATTAGTAATACTTACGTTTTCTATAGGAGCATTAGTAATCGAATCAATAATAAAGATATCTTGTGCTGTAACATTTGCAGCTAATAAAAAAAATATAATTATTCCTCTCATTTTCTTAACGACTCAATTATTAAATGGGAAGTTATATTTTTTAACTCATGATGGTGTAACGCATAGTATTTAATAAATGATTTTAACATTTTATTTCTGTTTTGGTATGGGATGATACAATCTGATTTGGAGAGCAAGGCTTTTAAATAATTTGAATCTTCTGTGCTTAATGCATGAGCCCCTTTATGTGTTGTAAATTCGCCTTTTTCTAAATCAAAATAAGGAAAGTCTAAGTTGTCTTTTGAGGGATAGAACCCAAAGAAATCAGACAGTTGTAATAAAAACAATAGTGGATAATTGACATTAATTTTGTTTTTACTGCTTAATAATAGTTTAATATCCCAAATATATTGAAATAGCCCTTTGTCTTGTTGGTTTTTATATAAGCTTTTAGCGAGAACCTCTGCAATAAATAAGCAAATAAAATGGTTGTTTATTCTTATATTGTCTGCTAATTTATTTTCGGTTAGACTTATCTCATTAAGGTACTGCATTTCATTTTTGACAATTAATGAGGCGTTAATTTGAGATAATTGCAAAGGTTGAAAAAGACCAAGTTTTTTCTTTGATTTATTTGATCTAACACCCTTTACAATAAAGGTTTGCAATCCATGTTTCTCAGTATATAATTTTGCTATTATTGAGCTTTCAGAATGTTTTATATATGTAAGTGCAATTGCCCTGCTGTTATATTTCATTATTTGATAAATAAGATTTTACTTATCATCTTTTCTGCTCCATTTTCATCAACACTAAAAACTAAATAAACGCCACTTGATGCCCGTTCATTATTTTTATTGTTTCCATTCCAAATGGCTTGCCCTCCCTTAGCATAATCCTCAAACACAAGAGTGCCATGCGAATCTGTAATTTTAATGTTTGCATTAGTTACTAGACCATTAATTGCAATAGGACCAAAGTAAGTTTCTCTTACTGGATTAGGAAACACTTGTGTTTTAGACTGGACAATTTTGCCCTCTGTAGCGTCTGACCTAAAAGATAATAGCCCCTTAGAAGTTCCAATAAAAACTTCTCCATTATTATGGTTT
>MDSW01040233.1_pt1 | contig 12854 bp, 10 predicted proteins | sample 811171 | NCBI WGS metagenome assembly MDSW01 (sample SAMN05326641, study PRJNA326480) | marine metagenome | isolation source: seawater | place: Atlantic Ocean: North West | collected 2012 | reverse complement strand
TGCTACATTTTTCATTGCAATTTTTGTATTGTTTATGCAATTTTTATGGAAGTGGGTTGACGAATTAATAGGAAAAGGATTAGAAACAGAAATAATCCTTAAGTTTATATATTATGCAGCGGCTCGTTTAGTTCCTCTAGCTCTCCCTATCGCAATGCTTATTGCGTCTATAATGACTTTCGGTAAACTAGCGGAACGACAAGAATTATCCGCATTAAAATCTTCTGGAATATCCTTAAGCAAAATTATGACGCCTTTATTAGTTGTATCCGTCTTTATTTCAATCATTTCTTTCAGTTATTCCAACTACGTTCTGCCAGTAGCAAACCTAAAAAGTGGCACTTTAATTTACGACATTCAAAAAACAAAACCCGCATTAAATATTAGAGAGGGAGAATTCTATACTGAAATAGATGGTTATACTATAAAGGTAAATAAAAAAGATTATTTAACTAACATCTTATATGGAATCATTATTTACGACCACAGCTCCCAACAATCAAACGATAAAGTTATTATAGCAGATAGTGCTGAAATGAAAATAACTGATAACGAACAATATTTAGAGATTAAATTACACAATGGATCCTCCTATATTGAGGTATACAACGAAGATAGACTTAAAAATTACGCTCACCAACGAATAAATTTTAAGGAGAATATTATTCGATTTGATTTAAAAAAATTTGGATTAAAAAGATCAGATGAAAGTATCTACAAAAACCATTATTCGATGATGAGTGTACAACAACTATCAAAATCTATAGACTCATTGGAAAAGAAACTTTCGGAAAGAGAAAATCATTTTATTCAAAATTACACCGAAAAGTTTAACATAGACTTAACTAGGGGTTCCTCAGACACAATTAAAAACAACAGAAACAAAAGAGAAATAATCGATTTAACAATAAATAAAGTAAAATCTACTAAATCAATATTAAAATCCAATTCCGATGATTTAAGATATCGAAAATCTATTATTAATCGACATAAAATTGAATGGCACCGAAAATTTTCGTTAGCATTTGCCTGTATTATATTATATATCATAGGAGCTTCTTTAGGTTCAATTATTAAAAAAGGAGGTTTTAGCATTCCTATCTTAGTTTCTATTTTGTTATTTATATTGTATCATATTCTCAATATATCTGGTGAAAAACAAGTAAAAGAAGTTGGATTGGATCCATTAATAGGTATGTGGATTGCAAACCTAATATTTACACCTTTAAGTTTCTTTTTGTTATACAAAGCTACAACAGACTCTTCCCTACTAGATTTTAGTTATTATAAACAATTTATTAATAAGCTATATAGTATAGGAAAATTAAATAAAAGCTAGTAATTTTGCTCTTAAATTATTTAGAAATGAACTTTAACACAATAGAGGAAGCAATAGCAGACATAAAACAGGGTAAGATTGTGATTGTTATTGATGATGAGAATAGAGAAAATGAAGGTGACTTTATAGCTGCGGCAGAGATGGCAAATCCAGAAATGGTGAATTTTATGGCAACTCATGGAAGAGGTTTAATTTGCGCTCCTATTATTGAAGAAAGATGTGAAGAGTTAGAACTGGAATTAATGATAGGTAAGAATACTGATGCTTACAAAACCCCCTTTACGATTTCAGTAGATTTAATTGGAAATGGATGTACTACTGGTATTTCTGCACAAGATAGATCCAAGACAATACAAGCTTTAGTAGACGAAAATACTAAACCTGAACAATTAGGAAAGCCTGGTCATATATTTCCTCTTAAAGCCAGAAAAGGAGGGGTTCTAAGAAGAGCTGGACACACAGAAGCGGCTATTGATCTTGCGAGACTTGCAGGTCTAAAACCAGCTGGAGTTATAGTGGAAATATTAAATGAAGATGGTTCAATGGCTCGTACCCCTGAATTGTTTAAACTATCAGAAAAATTTAACCTTAAGTTTATAACAATTAAAGATTTGATTGAGTACCGAATAAAAAATGAATCTTTAATATCTGAAGAAGTAGATGTAGAGCTACCTACTGATTATGGAGACTTTAAATTAAAAGCCTATAAACAATTAACTAACAATCAACTTCATTTAGTATTGTATAAAGGAGAATGGAAGGAAGGAGATGAAATTTTAGTAAGAGTTCATTCATCCTGTATGACTGGTGATATTTTTGGAAGTTGTAGATGTGATTGTGGTCCTCAACTTCAATCGGCTATGAATCAAATAGAAACAGAAGGAAAGGGTGTTATTGTATACATGAACCAAGAAGGAAGAGGAATTGGTTTATTAAACAAGTTAAAAGCATATAAATTACAAGAAAAAGGAAAAGACACAGTAGAAGCTAATATTGAACTTGGTTTTAATGCAGATGAGAGAGATTATGGGATTGGAGCTCAAATTTTACGAGCAATGAAGGTAACTAAAATAAAACTTCTATCTAACAATCCTAAAAAGAGAGCTGGATTATTGGGTTATGGTATAGAAATTATAGAAAATATTCCTTTAGAAATAGAATCTAATAAACATAACAAGTTTTATTTGGAAACTAAAAGAGATAAAATGGGACATTCTCTTAATAAACTAAATGATTAAAAGAATTGTCATTTTAGGTATTGAATCCTCATGTGATGACACTTCTGCTGCAATTATTTCGGACGGATATATTCTTTCCAACATTGTAGCTAACCAGAAAGTTCACCAAAAATATGGAGGAGTTGTACCAGAGCTAGCATCTAGAGCACATCAGCAAAATATAATTCCAGTGGTAGACATGGCTATTGGTGAGGCTGGAATAAGAAAAGAAGAATTATCTGCAATATGTTTTACTCAAGGACCAGGATTATTAGGATCCTTACTTGTTGGTAGTTCTTTTGCAAAATCTTTTGCCTTAGGGATGAATATTCCATTAATAGCAGTAAACCATATGCAAGGACATATAATGGCTCATTTCATTAAAGAAGTAGATAATAAAAACAGACATCCTAAATTTCCTTTTTTATGTTTAACAGTTTCAGGAGGGCATACACAGATTGTTTTAGTAAAATCTGTAGAAGATATGACTGTAATTGGACAAACACTTGATGATGCTGCTGGAGAAGCTTTTGATAAATCGGCAAAAATTTTAGGACTACCTTATCCTGGAGGTCCTTTAATTGACAAATACGGAAAACTGGGAGATAAACACAAATTTACATTCGGGAAACATCAAGTAGGAGAATTAGACTTTAGTTATAGTGGAATTAAAACTTCTATCTTAAGAGTTGTTGAAAAAGGTGTTGAAGAAAATCCTAACTTTATAGAAGAAAACAGAGATGATTTATGTGCAAGTATTCAACACACTATTATAGATATTTTAATTAAAAAGATAATGAAAGCTTCTAAAGAAACTGGTATCAAAGAAATAGCAATCGCTGGAGGAGTTTCTGCTAATTCATATTTAAGAGCTAGATTATTAGAACTAAAAGAAAAGTATAATAAAGAAGTTTATATTCCTAAATTTGAATACTGTACAGATAACGCTGCTATGATTGCTATTAGTGGATATTATAAATTTCTTGATAAGAATTTTTATAATCAATCAATTACACCAAAATCGAGATTATACTTGTAAGGTGCGAATTATTTTTTTATAAGAGTTCAGTATTTTTCGTTTAAGTTTAACTCATTAACCTCCAAAGTCGTCAAATCTTACATTTTCATCAGGAATTCCCCAATCATCAGCCATTCTAAGTACTGATTGGTTCATCATTGGTGGTCCACAAAAGTATAATTCAATGTCTTCAGGTGTTTCATGTTTACTTAAGTATTGATCAATTACAGCGTTATGTACAAAACCAACAAAACCATCACCATTTGGATCGTTAATATCTTTCTTTTCAGTCCAATTATCTTCCTCTTTTGCTTCAGAAAGAACTAAATAAAACCTAAAGTTTTGAAATTCTCTTTCTAGAGAACGGAAATGTTCAATATAGAATAACTCAGCTTTAGATCTACCACCATACCAATATGAAACTTTTCTTCCTGTTTTAATTGTTTTAAATAGTTCATATAAGTGAGAACGCATTGGAGCCATTCCAGCACCTCCACCAATATATAACATTTCAGCGTCAGAATGATTAATAAAAAATTCTCCGTATGGTCCTGAGATAGTAACTTTATCTCCTGTTTTTCTACTAAAAATATAAGAAGAAGCAACACCTGGATTTATATCCGACCAAGTGTTTTTATCTCTATCAAATGGTGGAGCAGCTACCCTAACATTAAGCATGATATTTCTTCCTTCTGCAGGATATGAAGCCATAGAATATGCTCTTGTCACCTCTTCATCATTTTTCATTACCAAACCTCTCATCCCAAAGGGACCTTCAGCCCAATCTTTCTCAAACTTATCCGGTTCTCCTGGATGATCTTCTGGATGTGCTTTTATATCCATTTCAGAAAAAGGTACCTCACAATCAGGAATTTCTATTTGTATATATCCTCCCGCTTCATAAGGCATTTCCTCAGGAACCTCTACTATAAACTCCTTAATATAAGTCGCTACATTATAGTTAGAAACAACTGTAGCCTCCCATTTCTTTACTCCAAATACTTCTTCCGGAACAGAAATATCCATGTCTTCCTTTACTTTTACCTGACATCCTAATCTCCAATTATCTGCTATTTTCTTTCTACTAAAATGAGGTTTTTCAGTAGGCAATATTGTACCCCCACCACTATGAACCTGGCATGTACATTGTACACAAGTACCACCACCACCACAAGCAGAAGGTAAAAATATACCGTTATTACTTAAAGTGGATAAAAGAGTAGAACCGCCTTCTACCTCAATTTCTTTTTCTCCATTTATCTTGATCTTTAACTTACCTGCAGGAGAAAGTCTAGATTTGACGAATAATAATAAAAATACTAGTAATAAAACTACAAATAGAAAAACTACTATACTACTTACTATTATTATTGACGTTGTTAATAATACCATCTTCTTAATTAATTTCTGATTCGTTATTTTCTACTTGAGCAACTTCTTCTATTGAAACTTCCTTCTTACTATCTTCTAATTTTATCCCCATAAAACTCATAAACGCAATACCCATAAGCCCTGTAATGATAAAGGTAATACCAAGACCTCTTAAGGCTGGTGGTACATTTGAATATCTAATTTTTTCTCTAATTGCTGCAATTCCAACTATTGCCAAAAACCACCCTACACCAGAACCAAGTCCAAATACTGTTGCTTCAGTAATCGTTGCATAGGATCTTTCTTGCATAAATAATGATGCTCCAAGAATCGCACAATTTACCGCAATAAGTGGTAAGAAAATTCCTAAAGAACTATATAATGCAGGAGAAAACTTTTCTACAATCATTTCAACTAATTGTACCATTGATGCAATTACTGCTATAAATAATATAAACGACAAAAATGATAAATCAACAGTTGCAAAACCCTCACCTAGCCAAGTTAAAGCTCCTTCTTTTAGAACATAGTTTTCTAACATATAGTTTACTGGAACAGTAATACCAAGTACAAAAACGACAGCCAAGCCTAAACCTACAGAAGTTTTTACTGTCTTAGATACCGCCAAATAGGAACACATTCCTAAAAAGTAGGCAAATACCATATTGTCAATAAATATGGATTTTATAAATATGTTTGCTAAATCTTGCATAATTTTAGTTTTCTTCTACTAATTTTTTATTTCTCATTCTTTGTATCCAGATGTAGACCCCACAGGTAACAAGTGCCATTGGGGGTAATATCATCATACCATTATTTTCATATCCTAACTCATACAACCCTAATCTTTCTAAAACTGGATATCCAAATAAAGTACCTGCACCAAGTAATTCTCTAAAAAAGGCTACAACTATTAATGGCAGAGCATATCCTAATGAATTACCAAGTCCATCCATAAATGATTTCCAAGGAGTGTTTGCTAATGCAAAAGCCTCAAGTCTTCCCATAATAATACAATTGGTAATAATTAACCCAACAAATACAGAAAGTTCTTTACTAACATCATATACAAAAGCTTTTAGTGTCTGATCTACTAAAATTACCAAAGTAGCAATCACGACAAGTTGTATAATAATTCTTATTCTTGAGGGAATCATATTTCTCATTAGTGAAACAACAACATTAGCGGTACACATAACAAAAAATGTTGATAAAGCCATCACCACTGCAGGTTTTAACTGAACTGTAATTGCAAGAGCAGAACAAATTCCTAATACCTGAACTGTAATAGGATTATTATCATCTAATGGATCCTTTATTAATTTTAAATTCTTCTTAGAGAATAAAGCTTCTTTTTTTTCACTCATAATTAATCTATAATTCTTTTATTAATATTAGATATGGAGTCATTTATCTCATCTTCGGTTACTATTTCTAGAGCTTCCTGTACTTGAATTGAAGGAGAAATACTTTTAAAATATGGAAGATATTTTGACAACCTCTCTTCAATCATATTAGTTACTCCATCGCAAGTAATAGTTCCACCAGATATTCCATCTACTTTATGTATATCTCCTTTAGCTCCACCCTTTTGTACAATAATTGACACAAATTTACCATCTTCCATTATCGTTTTACTTGTGAATGGATCTTGAAAGAAAGGTCTGTTTATCTCTGCTCCCAATCCAGGCGTTTCTGATTTATGGTCAAATACTGCTGCATAAACAGTATTTAAATCCTTCTCTAGTGATATAAAACCCCAAATTGGACCCCATAATCCTTTACCTCTTAATGGGATAATATATCTTTCTTCTCCATCAATTTCTGCAATATATAGAGGATATGATTGTTCCTTAATATCTTTTCTTAACTCTTTAGATAAGTCTATATTAAATGCAGACCCTTCTTGAATCTCACCTAGATGATTTAATACTAGTTCTTCTTTTATATAAATTGAATAATCTTTTTCAGCCAGTTCTCTACTCAGTTCAATTCCAACAGATTTTAATATATTCTGTTTCTTTTCTTGCTCTATATTTTTAGATTGTAATGGTTTTAATCCTATAGCAGCTGAGGATAATAAAGCAGCAACTATAATTACCATAAAAGTTGCAAATCCTATTGTATAACTATTTTTATTTACATCCATAATTTATGCTTTTGCTCTTTTAAGTCTTCTTTTAATATTCGCTTCAATAATATAATGATCCACAAGAGGAGCAAATACATTCATTAATAATATTGCTAACATCATCCCCTCAGGATAAGCTGGATTAAATACTCTAATTAATACTGCAAAAATTCCTATAAGAAAGCCTACAATTATCTTTCCTTTATTAGTAGAGGAGGCGGTAACTGGATCTGTAGCCATAAAAACTGCTCCAAATGCAAACCCACCTAATACTAAATGTACATGTGGAGGTAAATTCATAAATTCATTAGCTCCCCAGAGGTTAAAAAGATATCCCATAAAATAACCACCAACAAAAACTGACAAAATGGTTCTCCATGAGCCAATACCAGTAATTATTAGCATGGCTGCTCCAATCAATATTGCAAAAGTCGATGTTTCAGAACATGACCCTATCATTGATCCATTAAAATAATCTATAAACATGCTTGATTCATATACTAAATCTCCAGAAGCATAGTCAGCTAATGGAGTTGATCCACTAATTCCATCAGGCATTGTTTGTTGTTCTGATATCCAGATCTTATCCCCACTTAAATGTGCTGGGTATGCGAAAAATGCAAATGCTCTAGCTGTTAGCGCTGGATTTAAGATATTCATTCCTGTTCCACCAAACACCTCCTTACCAATAACTACTGCAAATATTACAGATACAGCTAACATCCATAATGGTATTGAAATTGGCATTATCATAGGAATTAATAATCCGGTAACTAGATAACCTTCATTAACCTGATGTCCTCTGTAAATAGCGAATGCAAACTCTACTGTTAAACCCACAATATATGACACCAATATTAAGGGTAACATTTTGATTGCACCATAACTAAATTTAGTGAAAAATTCCGCTTCTTCACCTATAGCACCATAATAAATATTACCTATGTTCCACATACCAAAAAATAAAGCTGGAAGTAAAGCAATTATTACTGTCATCATCGATCTCTTTAAATCAATTGCATCTCTAATATGAGATCCAAATTTCGTAGTATGGTCTGGAACAAACAAAAAAGTTTCGAATGCATCATAAGCTGGATACAATTTTTGGAGTTTCCCCCCCTCTTCAAAATGAGGTTTTACCGAATTTAGTAGATTTCTAAATATTTTCATTAACTATTTTCTTTTTTGATTAAATCTAAACCTTCTCTAATTATTTTTTGAACCTCAACTTTTGAGGTACATACGAATTCACACAAAGCAAAGTCTTCTGGTGAAACTTCATAAATTCCTAAATTTTCCATCATCTCAATATCTCCAACCATAATTGATTTAATTAAATGAGTTGGATAAATATCCATTGGAAGAACTTTTTCATACTCACCACTAAATACATAAGCTCTTTCCTCTCCATGTAAATTTGCATCCAAATCATATTTTTTTGTTGGAGTTAACCATGAAAAATAAGACCTGGAATTAGAAAACTTATTTAAACCAGGAGATATCCAACCAAGGAACTCAGATTTATCCCCTTCTGGTATTACAGAAAGTTGATAATCATAAAAACCAATACTTCCATGTTCTTCGATTTTAGTTCCTGTCAAAACATCACCACTAATAATTCTTGAATTACCCTCTTTCAGGTTATCTTTTAGTAAATTCGATACAGAAGAACCGGCAATAGATCTATAATACTTAGGTTTCTTAATTTGTGACCCGGCAATTGCAATGATTCTTGATGCATCATACTTACCTTCATTAAACAAAGTAGCAATTGTTAATATATCTTGAGGCGATAGATACCAAATAATATCATCTTTATTTATCGGATCAATATGGTGAATCTGTACTCCCACATTTCCTGCGGGATGTGGTCCTGAAATTTTATTTATTTGTACTCCTTTAGCATCTGTAAAAACTTTTGATGGATTAGAATATCCATCTAAATTCAAATGAGTAGTTCCTGTTGTAAGTTTTGTTATAATATTTAATCCTTGCTGAAATAATTCTTCTTTACCATAAAGTGCAAAATCATTATCAATACTTATAGGAGCAGAATTAAATGTTGAAATAAAAATTGATTTTGGCATGTCACTAGGATTTGCAATAATATCATAAGGTTTCTGTCTTATAAAAGGCCATACTCCATTTGCACACATTTTATTAATTATTTCTTCTCTACTCATATCATTTACAGAAGCAGATGATAAATTTTCATAAGAAATATCTTTATCAGCAGTGAGTATTACTTTTAATATTTTTCTTTTTGCTCCTCTAACAACATCAGTAATTTCTCCACTAAAGGGACTACAGAACTTCACTTTCTCATTATACTTATCAATAAAAACAGGTGTTCCTGCTTTTACATTATCTCCAACTTTCACAATAAGTTTTGGTGTTAATCCATGAAAATCAGTGGGTTTTAATTCGTAAGTTTTAGCAGATTCAGCAGTAGAGTAAACTTGTTCGGCCTCACCTGTAAGTTTTATGTTAAGCCCTTTTTTTAAACGAATATCTTCAGACATCTTATATTTATTAGATTTTTCGGCTGCAAAATTATACATTTGCTTTTAAACAAAATAACATTTGAAATATTTTTTTTATGAAAATTTATAATTTTATAAACACTTTATTTTTTTTGATGTTAATATCAAATTTCACCGCAAGTTCACAAAATAATAATTCTATTTTGAAGAATAATCTTATTGATAGAAATATACATACAGCTCTTTTACACAAGCAAGATAATCCTCTTTCATATCCTATTATAAGATTAAATTCCGAAGAAAAACTTCAGTTAAGCTTTGATGATTTCAATACAGATTTACGAGATTATCACTACACCATAATTCATTGTAATTCTGATTGGACCTCTTCAGATTTAATGCAATCAGAATACATAGATGGATTTTTTGAAAACAGAATTGAGAATTATGAATTTTCTTTTAACACTTTGCAGAAATACACAAACTACCAATTAGTTTTTCCGGAGGAATATTTACAGCCGACCTTATCTGGAAACTATATTATTTCTGTTTTCGTAAATAATAATCCTGAAGAAATTGTATTACAAAAGAGATTTATGATCTTAGATGAAAAAATTTCAGTTAGTGCAAATGTAAAAAGAGCTACTATTATAGAGGATAGACAATACAAACAAGAGGTTGATTTTATCATCAATCATGGAAATATGGACGTTGCTAATCCGTATTCAGACATAAAAGTAGTACTAAAACAAAACAACAGAGAGGATAATTCCATTACAAATCTGAAACCCTTATTTGTAAAACAAAAACAATTGATATACGATTACGAATACGAAAATAGTTTTGAAGCAGGAAATGAATACAGATACTTTGACAGTAAAAGTATTAGATATCAATCCGAAAGAATAAAAGACATTACAACTAACAGCAATACTATTAATGTAGAATTGTTTTCCGACATTAGTAGGTCGTTTAACGAGTTTATAAGTTTACCGGACTTAAATGGAAACTTTCTTATAAACAAGCAAGAAGCTTGGAATTCGGAAACTGAAGCAGAATATGTAAATGTACAATTTTCCTTATTGGAAAACAGAAAATTAAGTTATGGGGAACTGTACCTAATAGGAAGGTTTACAGATTGGGAGATAAAAGACAAGTATAAATTAATATGGAACGAAAATACTAGGAAGTACGAATGTAACACTTTATTAAAACAAGGATATTATAATTACCTATATGTACTTAAGGATAATAGTAATAACAAAACTAATTTATCTTTTATTGAGGGTAGCCATTATCAGTGTAAAAACGAGTATTATATTTATATTTATTTCAGAGATATAGGAAAAACATACGATCAACTTATTGGATATCTTAAAACATCATCTGATTTGTTTTAAGATTTAATTATATAGTTATCTTTGCCCTCAAATAATTAAAATAAAACAAAATGTCGAAAGGATTTTTTAATGTGCCTATTGCTAGTTGTGAGCCCGTAAAAAGCTATGCAGAAGGGACTCCCGAAAGAGAAGAATTATTAGCAGAATACAATAGAATGTATAATTCTAATGTAGATATACCTATGTATATTGGGAGTGATGAAGTGTATACAAACGATAAAAGAAACTTATGTCCACCACATAATCATAGACATGTAGTGGGAACCTCAAACTATGGTGGAGCTAAAGAAGTTCAACAAGCTATAGATGCAGCTATGGAAGCCAGAGAAAAATGGAGCAAAATGAGTTGGGAACATAGAGCGTCGATCTTTTTAAAAGCTGCAGATTTATTAGCCGGTCCTTTCCGTGCAAGGATGAACGCATCCACTATGATAGCACAGAGTAAAAATGTATTTCAGGCAGAAATAGATGCTGCCTGTGAACTAATTGACTTCTTTAAGTTTAACGTTCAGTACATGTCACAACTATATAAAGAACAACCTGAATCTTCTCCTGGTATTTGGAACAGAATGGAACATCGACCTTTAGAAGGTTTTGTATTTGCTCTTACTCCATTTAATTTTACCTCTATATGTGCTAACCTATGTGCAGCTCCTGCTATGTTAGGAAATGTAGTAGTTTGGAAACCAGCAGAAACACAAATATACTCTGCGAAAATAATAATGGACCTATTTAAAGCAGCGGGGCTTCCTGACGGTGTTATAAACATGGTTACAGTAAGTGGAAAAGAGATTTCGGAAGTTGTATTTCAAGATAAAAACTTTGCTGGATTACACTTTACTGGATCTACAAATGTATTCCGTACTTTATGGAAAGGAATTGGGAACAATATAGAAAAATACAAATCTTACCCTAGAATTGTAGGAGAAACAGGAGGTAAAGATTTTATTATTGCTCATAAATCTGCTGTATCAGCAGAAGTAGCAACTGCAATTAGCAGAGGAGCTTTTGAATATCAAGGACAAAAATGTTCTGCTGCTAGTAGAGCCTATATCCCTACAAACCTGTGGGAAGCTGTAAAGTCTCAAATTGTTGAAGATGTAAATAGTTTTAAAATGGGATCACCAGCTGATACTTCTAACTTTATAAACGCAGTTATTTCCGAAAAAGCTTTTGATAGTATATCTTCTTATATAGACTATGCAAAGAATTCTGATAAAGCAGAAATTATTGCAGGTGGAAATTACGATAAATCAGTAGGATACTTTATAGAACCAACAATTATTGTAACTACAAATCCTAAATTTAAATCTATGGTAGAAGAGATTTTCGGACCTGTAATTACTATTTATGTATATGATGAAGATAAGTGGGAAGAAACACTAAAAATTGTAGATGCTACATCAGAATACGCACTTACAGGTGCAATTTTATCAGTTGATAGATATGCTGCAGAAACAGCTTGTAAAATGTTAGAAAATGCTGCTGGAAACTTCTATATAAACGACAAACCAACTGGAGCTGTTGTAAGTCAACAACCATTTGGTGGAGCTAGAGGGTCAGGTACAAACGACAAAGCAGGATCAATACTTAATTTATTAAGATGGGTTTCTCCACGAACTATTAAGGAAACTTTTGTACCACCTACAGATTATAGGTATCCTTTTTTAGGAGAATAATTGGTGAATTTTTATAATCTGAGGGAGTAATAAATCCTTTTCATCATTTACAATAATATAATCAGATAGATTTTCTTTTTCTTCTTGCGAAATTTGATTCTCTATCCGATTTTTTATTTCCTTTTCAGAAGAACCATCTCTTTTTACTGCTCTATCTATCCTAATATTTAAAGGTGCAGAAACACAAATAACAGCATCTAAACCTTTATCAGATCT
>MDSW01195324.1_pt1 | contig 12855 bp, 17 predicted proteins | sample 811171 | NCBI WGS metagenome assembly MDSW01 (sample SAMN05326641, study PRJNA326480) | marine metagenome | isolation source: seawater | place: Atlantic Ocean: North West | collected 2012 | reverse complement strand
TGGTGGAATATTTGCAACCAAACCATACATTTGTGGTTCAAGTTATTTTATGAAGATGATGGATTTTAAAAAAGGTGATTGGTGTAATATAATGGATGGATTGTATTGGAGATTTATTGATCGAAATAGAAAGTTTTTTTTAAAAAATCCAAGACTTTCAATGATGGTGAGAATTTTTGATAAAATGAAAATTGAAAGAAAAAAATTGATTTTATCAGCTGCTGATAAGTTTATTATAAAAAATACAGTTTAGTGAAAAAAGAAAATTTACCACATAAAATTTGTATAGTTTGCAAAAAACCTTTTGTTTGGCGAAAAAAGTGGAAGTTTAATTGGGAGAGAGTAAAATATTGTTCCAAAAAATGTTCTAAGCTGAGCTAATTAAAAGTTGTAATAATTTTTGGGATATAAGTTTTAAAATTAAAAAAACCTTTATTACAATATTGCCAAGAAAATTGATCAAGTTTTCTATATATAAACTCTATTTTAAGGTTATTTGAATTTATATAATCTAGGTTTTCCCCAACGGTTGGGTATAGGCCATAAAAATTTTTATCTAAATTTTTAATGTTACTAATGTCCATAATTTCACAATTAATTGATTTTTTCTCCAACCTTTTTTTTTGATCTTCTATTAATTGAGACTTAAATTTCAATACTTTTTCGTTAAGTTTAATTGATCGGTTTTCATTTTTATTTGAAACTAAAATAATTTTTTGAAATTTTTGATTATAAAAATTAGTACTTTCAAATGATAGATTGTTTTCAAAAATAAGTAGATTTTTATCTTCAAAACTTAATGGATTATCAAACTTTAACTTCAAGGCGGAATAACTTTTGTTATTTGTTTTAGGAGGGGCACTTTCTTTGAGTTTGATATTATTAAATCTGTTATTTGTAAATTTTTTTATATTCCACTCACTTGCAAGATAATTTTTACCCTCTGTTTGAATTCCAGCAACCCATCTCCATCCCAAAGTATTAGCTGCAGAGTCTCCATCATAAAGATGTTTCATAAAAAACTCAGCTCCCAATTCCCAAGGAAGCTCTAAAGTGAAAATCCAGATACTCGCAAACCACATCCTTGTATGATTGTGCAAATAATTATTTTCTTTTAATTCATTTACCCACTCATTAAAACATTCAATATCAGTATTTCCTTCAATTGCATTTTTATAGTTATAATTATTCTTAAATTCTTCACGAATTTTTTTTAGATTATTCAAAAAATCCGTCCAAACATTGGGTCTTAATTCAAGCCATCCTTTCCAATAAACCCTCCAAAGAACTTCTTGAATAAATTTTTCATTTATTGAAAACGAAAACTTATTTAATGATTTTTTAATTACTTCTAATTCTGAAATAACTCCATGAGTAATATAGGGTGAAAGACATGAAATATTTGATCTATTATTCGGACCATAATCAAAATTTCTTAATTTGGAATATTCAAATAAATTTTGATCAATAAATTTATTTAATCTTTCAATAGCCGAAGCTCTTGACGTCCCAAAGTTCATTAAGTTTATCTATTTTTTTTCTTTTTAAGGCCTAATTTATCACTATGTCTTAATCTCAAGATTACAATTGCACCTGCAATAAGAACTATAGCTACAGCTTCGTAAACCAGTGCTGTTGGATCCATTTCTTTTCCTTGAAGAATAATAAACCGAGCGAGTGCAGTTATTGCTATTAGAAGAGGCAAAGTTATGCTTATTGATTGTTGATCCCAAAAAACTCTAACCATTGCTAACACCTCTAAGTAAAGGAACATTAATAGTAAGTCTGCCAATGTAATAGATTGATTGAGAAACATTTTTTTAATTTCTATTCCAACAGCGATTACAGTACTTATTAAAATAATAACCATTAGTACTAGCTGTAAGTTTTTAGCAATCTTTTCCATTACTTACCTTTACTAAATGGTAGCCATTTTTCAAACACTGATTTTGAAGGCCCTTCATAAGGAATTGAATACGAACTTGGGTTAGGGCTAGTTAAAACCTCTATTCCTTTTGAAAACACAAAGATAAAAACAATTACAAAAACTATAACCATTATTTTAAATGGATCGAAATTTTTGGTTTTAAATACACTGGTTGATTTTTCTTCTGCTTTATGGAAATGTTTAAATGTCATGTAGACTGCAAAAATTAATCCAATGTGTGCCACATAAAGACCTGCCCAACCAAAGGCAAAAGTTGTATATGAAAAAACATATAAGCTGAATACCGTAGTCCAGATAAAGCTTAACACCAAAAGAATTTGAAGCCTAACAGTTTTTGGTAAAGCTCTTAAATCATTTTTGCTATCATCAAATAAAATGTTTGCAGAGTCTTGCATCCATCTTTTTAATCCTTCCATAAATAAACTTTAAATTAATTTAAGAAATAAACAAATGCCAAATTGTCCAGTATTAATAGCTAATTTCTTAACTTTTTCTTGTGAAAGTTTATAAATCTTTCAACATTTTTTTTATTAAATGATTTGTTTTCTTCAAAAGAAACTTTTTTTATTGAGTAAGCTTTACTACTGGTTATTCTTGATTCTATTGTTATGTTTCCCTTATAAAGTTTTAGTTTAACATCACCATTAACTTTGTTTCTTTTAAGATCAATAATCTTTTGAAGCTTAAATCTTTCTTTTGAATACCAATAACCATTATAAATTAATTTTGCATATCTTGGCATAATGTCATCTTTTTTATGCATTGTTTCTTTATCTAAAGTAACTGACTCTATTGCTCTATGAGCTTGAATCAGTAATGTACCTCCTGGTGTTTCATAAACTCCTCTTGATTTAATTCCTAAGAATCTGTTTTCAACAAGATCTACTCTTCCAATTCCATTTTTACCAGCTATTTGATTTAGCTTTTCGAGTAATTTTGAGGGAGTTAATTTTTTTCCATTTATTCCAACAGGATCACCTTTTCTAAAATTGATTGAGACAAAAGTAACTTTATTAGGAGCTTTTTCTGGCGAAATGGTTCTTTGAAAGACAATCTCTGGTGCAGAACTTTTTGGATTTTCTAAAACTTTACCTTCTGTTGAAGTGTGAAATAAATTATCATCTATAGAAAACGGAGGAGCACCTTTTTTATCTTTTGGAATTGGTATCCCATGTTTTTTTGCATAATTAATTAGATCTGTTCTAGATTTAAGTTTCCAATTTCGCCATGGTGCGATTACTTTTATTTTTGGTCCAAAATAATGATATCCAAGTTCAAATCTTACTTGATCATTACCTTTTCCCGTTGCTCCATGGGATACTGCGTATGCTTTATATTTTTTTGCAATTCTAATTTGGTCCTTTGCAATTAGTGGTCTTGCAATTGAAGTTCCCAACAAATAAACACCTTCATAAACTGCATGGCCTCTTATCATTGGAAAAACATAGTCTTTAACAAAAACGTCTTTTAAATTTTTAATAATAATATTTTTAACACCAAACTTTTTTGCATTTAATATAATTTTTTTTCGATTAATTTTTTGACCAATGTCAGCGGTATAACAAATAACTTCTGCCAAATAATTTTCTTGGAGCCATTTTAAAATTATAGATGTGTCCAAGCCTCCTGAGTAAGCTAAGACTATTTTCTTTTTATATTTCACTTATTAACTACAGTTTGCTTTAGTAGCATTATAAGCTTTAGTAAATCCTAATAAAGAATAATGATCAATAGTTTGTGACCCTTTTTGATTGTAGCCTTTAACCATAATTCTAGAACCTTTTTTCATAGTATTGATCATTTTTTTTTCTTGTTTAGGATCTGCCATCCACGCAAAGCCTTCTTGAGAAATATCGAATTTATATTTATTTTTACCTGAAACAGCTAAAATAGAATTCTTTTTATTAAAAACATATCCAGCTGTAATACTAATTTCATTTTTGATTTTTTCGTTAGGTCTAAAAGTTATAAATAATCTTGCATCTCTTTGATTTGTTTTCGGTGCTTGAAGAACAGGCTTTGATTGAGCAAAGCAAACTTTTCCAGAATCACTTTTAATTATATAAGTTTCCCAATCTTTATGTTTTCCCATTTTTTTTACTTCTTCTGCTTGAACCTTCATTGTTGCAAAGAAGAACATTAAAACAATAGTTGATATTTTAATTATGGGCATGGGTTTGGATATAAAGTTTGAATTGCATTAATTTCTTTAATAATTTCATTTGTTAAATCTACATTTACACTTTCTATATTAGTTTTCAACTGCTCCATTGTAGTAGCACCAATAATAACAGAAGTCACAAAAGGTTGTATTTCTAAAAATTTTATAGACATTTGAGCAAAATTTAAATTATACTTTTCAGCAATTTTATAATATTCCTCTATAGCTTTTTCTGTATTTGGCTTATCGTATCTAGTCCAAAAATTTCCATCCCTTTCTAATCTTGAATTTTTCGGTTTTTGATTATTTCTGTACTTTCCAGTTAAGAAACCTATTGCCAAAGGTGAATAAGCTAAAAGTCCAGCTTTTTCTCTAACGGACATTTCAGCCAATCCCACTTCATAGGTTCTGTTAAGTAAATTATATGGATTTTGTACACTTAAAACTCTTGGATAATTTCTATTTTTTGAAAGTTCTAAAAATTTAGATAGGCCCCAGGCGGTTTCATTTGATAAACCAACAAATCTAATTTTACCCTGTTGAATAAATTTTTGCAAACTACCTAATATATCTTCAAATTTTGTCCAATCCTCATTCTCTTTATGTTCATAACCTAGTTTACCAAAAAAATTTGTGTTCCTTTCTGGCCAGTGTAATTGATATAAATCGATATAATCTGTTTTTAATCTTTTTAAACTTCCATTAAGTGCTTCAGTAATATTTTTTTCTCCAAATTGATTACCACCACCTCTAACATACTCTCTCATTGGCCCACAAACTTTAGATGCTAAGATTATTTTGTCTCTTTTTTTTCTCTTTTCAAACCAGTTCCCTATAATAATTTCTGTGTGTCCGAAAGTCTCAGCTTTAGGAGGAATTGAGTAAATTTCTGCAGTATCCCAAAAATTAACACCCTCATTTATAGCGTAATCCATTTGTTCAAAACCCTCTTTTTCACTATTTTGTTCACCCCAGGTCATTGTGCCCAAACAAATTGTGCTGACATCTATTTCTGTATTGCCTAATTTTTTGTAATTCATGAGATTTTTAAATCTTTTAAGTTATCTTGAATTAATAGTAAAAGGATATTATATATTAACCATATGGAATTTAATAAACAGAATATTTTAAATAAAGCAAAAGAAGCTCAACAGTCAAGTGTTGTATTTGATGAAGGGTTAAGAGCTTACATGTTAAAAGTTTACAATTACATGGCTACAGGAATTTTGTTAACCGGAATAATTGCTCTTATTTCTTTTAAGATGTCTGTTCTTACAGACTCAAGCGGAGCAATAACTGGTTTTACGAGTATTGGTAACGCACTATTTTTTTCAGGGTTAAAGTGGATAGTTATGTTAGCTCCACTTGGAATAGTTTTTTATATGAGTTTTGGAATAAATAAAATGAGTGCCTCTAAAGCCCAAACTGTTTTTTGGTTATTTGCTGCTTTAATGGGTCTTTCATTATCTTGGATTTTATTAGTTTATACCGGCGTAAGTGTGGCTAGAGTTTTCTTCATTACTTCAGCAACTTTTGGCGCAATGAGCATATATGGATATACAACTAAAAGAGACTTAACAAAATTTGGCTCATTCTTAATGATGGGATTAATTGGTATCATTATTGCATCTATAGTTAATATTTTTATGAAATCATCAATGATGTATTTTGTAATTTCAATACTTGGAGTTTTAATTTTTGTTGGCCTTACTGCATACGATACTCAAAAAATTAAAAATATGTATGTTTCTAGTGATACAGGCGAGCTGATTGGTAAAAAGGCAGTTATGGGAGCTTTAACTCTTTATTTAGATTTCATCAATTTATTTATAATGTTACTAAGATTATTTGGTCAGAGAAGATAAACTTATATCTACAGTTTTTTCCAATTAGTATTTTTAATTAAAGTTTCTAGTTCAAAAGAATTTTTTAAAATTTTACCATTTGTATCTGTTATTAAATATTTAAGATTTTTACTTTTTGGTTTAAAATTTTTACAAATTTTATATAAAGCATTTTCAGCTGCATTTTTAAATACACTAAACTCAACTTGTTTACTAGAAATGTTTAAACCATAATCTTTCCATGAACCTTCAGACACCATTTTGGCGTATAAGTCTAAAATTATTTTGAGTTCATTTTTTTCAAAAAAATATTTTTTTTCTATCTTTTCGAATTTGTTATTTACAATTAATTTTAAATTTCTATTCATTTTTTTTATATCTATTCACCAAAGAGACTTGAAATGCTGTAAAAAGTATTGTAATTGGCAATAGCCCCCAAACTTTAAAATTCACCCAAAACTCCTCTGTTTGTGTTCTCCAAACCAATTCATTTAAAATTGCTAATGAAAAAAAGAAATACATCCATCTTCTATTTAAAATTTTCCATCCATCATCATTTAAAGAAAGAGATTTTCCCATAATTTTTTTGAGAATAGGTTCTTCTGTAAAAAATTTTCCAAACAATAAGGCCAATCCAAAAAAAATATTTATAATAGTAGGTTTAATATAAATAAAAATTGGGTTATTAAAATAAATTGTTAATCCACCAAAAAAAGTAATTAAAATTCCACCAAATAGTGGAACCATAGGTAGTTTTTTTTCTAAAAACCAAATTATTATTAGAGAAATTAGTGTTGCGACAATAAATGGCGGTAAAGCTACCTCTAAAACTTTTCCACTTTTATAGTAATAAAATAAAAATATTGCTAATGGGCCAAAGTCTGTAAGAAACTTTATTAAGGGTTTATTCACAAAAAGATATTAACATATTAAATAAACATTTATATTTTTTTATTGATTTTTATTTTTAAATATCCATATATGAATACATGGGAATACAAAAAGCTAAATTTTCAATTGGAGATATCGTAAAACATAAACACTTTGATTTTAGAGGTGTAATTTATGATGTCGATTTTGAGTTTAACAATTCTGAGGAGTGGTACCAGTCAATTCCAAAAAATGTTAGACCTAAAAAAGATCAACCATTTTATCATCTTTTAGCTGAAAATGATGAAATCACATATGAAGCTTATGTTTCAGAGCAAAATCTACTGATGGATGATTCTGAAGAGCCAATTAAACACCCTTTGATTGAAGAAATCTTTTCAGGAAGAAAAGGTTCTAGCTATTTTAAGCTTTCAAATTAACAATATCTTTTTTTTAACACATTTAACGCAAATCTTGGCCAAATATAGGTAGTAATTGTCAAGTTATTCTGATCAAGGATGTAAAACATTAATCCTATTAATAATTTATCTCCCTCTGCATTCTTGATCGGAAATTTTTTTCATAATAAAATTTAACTATTTAAATTAAAGATATATTATTTACTTATGTTTAGATTTTTTGAGGCTAATAAACTTTTTATACTCACATCAAAAGCACCAAAATATGTATTGGTACTTTTTATTTTAGTTTTGTCTATTGGTTTATCCGAGTCTTTATTATTTTCTCCTGAAGATTATAAACAAAGTCATGCTGTAAGAATTATGTATGTCCATGTTCCATCAGCATGGATATCAATCGGAATATTTTTAACCATAGCAATTATATCTCTAATAAGTTTTATTTTCAAAAATAGACATTTTTCTTTAATCGCTAAAAGTTTGGCTCCTTCAGGTTTTATTTTTAGTATTATTGCTTTGGTAACAGGTTCTATTTGGGGTAGACCAACATGGGGAACTTGGTGGGCATGGGATGCAAGAATAACATCAATGTTAATTTTATCATTGTTTTATTTAATGTATTTATTGGCTTGGAGAATTTACGAGGATAAGGACACAGTAACTAAAATTACATCTTTAATTGCGATCATAGGTGTTGTTAATATACCGATTATTAAGTTTTCAGTAGACTGGTGGAACACTCTCCACCAAAGTTCATCAATAAATATTTTATCAAAATCATCAATTCATATATCAATGTTAATTCCTTTGGGTATTATGACTGCGGCATTTGCACTATTTTCTCTACTTATTTTTTTAATGAAATATAATACGGAACTGATAAAACTTAAGAACAAAGGTTTAGATAGATTATGATAAAAGAATTAATTTCAATGAATGGATATGGGCTGTATGTGTGGTCGGCTTTCTTTTTTACTTTAGTTAATTTTGCATTTTTGTATTTTGTAACTAGACATCAAAATCAAAAAGAACAAAATAGATTTTTTGTTAAATTTGGAACGTTAGAAACTAAAAAGGCAAAATTTGCAAGAATTCAAAAAACTAACAGAGAAATTTTATCTAATATATCCAACATCTAACTTATAAACCATGTATGGTAAAAAAGTTAAATTAAGATTTTTATTTGTATTTTTAATTTTAATTTCAGTAATTTTATTTACTTTTTTAATTTTACAATCTTTAAAAGAAAACGTTGTATACTTTCAAACACCCTCGGAAATTAAAGATATGTCAATAATTGAAAGAAAAAAGATTAGAGTTGGTGGTATGGTTAAAGAGAAATCTATATTTATTAAAGGTGAAAATTTGAATTTCATTATTACAGATTTTAAAAATGAAATTAATGTAACCTATTCTGGTTTAGTACCTAATCTATTTGCTGAAAAAAAGGGTGTTGTCGCTGAAGGTTTTTTAAAAGATCGTAATTATTTTGAAGCAGTAAAGGTCCTAGCAAAACATGATGAAAATTATATGCCACCAGAGGTTAAAAAAGCTTTAGGAGGAAAATAAATTGTTATTTAGTCAAATAGGTTACTATTCATTAATTTTTGCTTTCATTATATCTATTTTATTATTTTTTTTTTCTATTAAGGATTTTAATGTTGAGAAAAAAATTAATAATAAAATTTTATCTTTTTCATTTTTACAACTTTTCTTTGTCATAATTAGTTTTTTAAGTTTAATAGCTGCATTTATATCCTCAGATTTTAGTAATGAAGTAGTCTTTAATAATTCTCATTCAACAAAACCTTTGTTTTATAAAATTTCAGGAACTTGGGGTAATCATGAAGGTAGTTTATTACTTTGGTTATTAGTTCTTACTTTGTTTATTTTTATTTTTATTATCAAATCAAATAATCAGCCAAAAAAATATAGGATTCTTACATTGCTATTTCAGCAAATTATTATAATTGGTTTTTTTATTTTTCTAATTCAAACATCAAATCCGTTTAATCATATTTTCCCGATTCCTAATGAAGGTCTAGGTTTAAATCCTATCCTTCAAGATCCTTTACTCTCAATACATCCACCTATTTTATACTTAGGCTATGTTGGTTCATCAATAATATTTTCTTCTTCCTTGGCAGCTGTTACTCAAAATTATGTTTCGAAACAATGGGCAGTGCATATCAAAACATGGATTTTATCAACTTGGGTCTTTTTATCTATTGGAATAATGCTTGGATCAATATGGGCATATTACGAACTAGGTTGGGGTGGTTTCTGGTTTTGGGATCCTGTAGAAAATGTCTCGTTGATGCCATGGCTAACATTAACAGCCTTATTCCATTGCATATTAGTTTTAGAAAAAAAACAGAAATTAACCTCTTGGATTGTTATTCTATCTATTTCAACATTTACCCTAAGCATGTGTGGAACATTTTTAGTTAGATCAGGAATATTAAATTCTGTTCATACTTTTGCTAATGATCCAGAACGTGGAATGTATATTTTGATGTTTTTATTTATTTTAATCTTATTATCCTTGGTAATATTTTTTTTATTTCACAAAGCAGAAAATAACAAAGCTAAAATATTTTGGTTAAGCAAAGACACTTCAATTCTTATTAATAATTGGTTTATGATGTATTTTTTGTCAGTAGTACTAATTGGCACAACATACCCGATTTTTCTGGATGTAATTTCTGCCCAAAAAATATCTGTTGGTCCCCCATTTTATAATAAGTTGATTGTTCCTTTTTTATTTCCTTTTTTGATGTTTATGGCAATAGGACCTGGATTAAATTGGATAAAATCAGAAATTAATAATAGGCATCTATTAATTTTATTTTTTGTAATTTCTTTATTAATTTCATTTTTGATTTTATATAAATCGGACTTAAAAATATTACTAAATACCATATTATTTACTGGTGCTTTTTATTTATTTTTTATTTCTTTAAGAGATCTTTTCAAAAAAAATTTTAATAAAACTTCTCAAAAAATTGGCCATTTTAGTTTTAGTTTGTTAATTTTGAGCATTTTATTTAACAGTTTTTTTTCGAATGAGATAATTACAAATATTAAAGTTGGTGATAATTACAATAATAAAAATATCAGTATATTTTTTAAAAAAATTGAAAATCAAAAAAAAAATAATTATGAGTCGTTAACAGGTTTTTTTGAAATAAAAGACAAAATGGGAAATTTGAATTATTTTAGACCCGAATTAAGAATTTATAATCAACCAATAGTTATAACCAGTGAAGCAGACATAAAAACAAATTTATTTTCAGACAAGTTTTTAGTCATGAATGTAGTCAAAGATAGTAATTATTTTAATATAAGATATCAGGTAAAACCCTTAATGATTTGGATATGGATATCAGTTGTACTGCTAAGTGTTAGTGGAATTTTGGGCATAATGGAAAGAAAAAATGAAAAATAAAATTTTACTGATATCTTTTATATCTTTTTTTATTTTTGTTTTTGTAATTTTCTATAAAAGTTTAGATAATTCTAATATTTATTCTCCCGAAGTTTCTAAAAAAATAATTCCAAATTTTAAAGCTAAGAACTTTATTAATAATACTGAAATTAACTCAAATGATGTTTTTAAAGATAGTAATTTTTATCTTTTAAATATTTGGGCTTCTTGGTGTGTTCCATGTAAAGTCGAACATCCAATTTTAATGAATTTGAATAGGATTAAATCATTAAAAATAATTGGACTTAATTATAAAGATAATGAAGTGAATGCTAAAAAATTTATTAACCAATTAGGAAATCCATATTCAGAAAATCTAGTTGATGAAGATGGTAAAATCGCAATTGAATTAGGTGCTTATGGTGTTCCTGAGACTTTTTTAATTAACCAAGAGAAAAAAATCATAAAAAAATATATTGGACCTTTAAATGAAAAATCATTTAATGAAATTAAATCAATTTTAAAATGAAAATTTATAAGATTTTATTAATTCTTTTTTTAGTATTTAATTTTTCTAGCTTACAATCAGAGAGTAATATTGAATTACAAAATAAAATTACAAAAAATATTAGATGTTTGATTTGTCAAGGTCAATCAGTTTACGATTCCGATTCAGAATTTGCAATGAGTTTAAAATTAGTAATAAATGATAAAATCAAAGATGGTTTTTCTGAGGAGCAAATTTATCGTCTGTTAAAAGAAAAATATGGTGAGTGGATACTTTATGAACCTGGATTGAACAAAAATACCTATATTTTATGGTTATTGCCGATATTGTTATTTTTGATTGGAGGTGTCATAATATATAGAAATTTGATAATTAAAAAAAATTAATAAATATTATATGATTTTAAGAAAGCTATTTATTTGTTTAACTTTTGTTTTTTTGATGCAGCCTGTGAGCTCAGAAGAAAATACTGAGTATAATGTTTACACAGGTATGTTTGATTTTAGTGATGATGGAAAAAGATCTTCTTTAATTGGAATTGAACATCAAAATGAAGATTTGAATAAAGATACCTTTCTTGGTAATCTTTCACCTGTTACTGGTGCATTAGTAACTGGAGATAATGCAGCGTATATTTATACTGGTGTTCAAGCTCAGTACCAACTTGGAAAAATAAATTTAACTCCAAGTTTTACACCAGGTCTCTATGATCAAGGTAATGGTAAAGATCTAGGTCATATGGTTGAATTTAAAAGTGAATTACAAATTTCTTTTGATTTATTTCAAAATAGTGAGCTAGGTTTTTCTTATAACCATATTTCTAATGCTAGTTTAGGAGAAAAAAATCCTGGGGCAAATAGTTATATGTTTAATTTTCTTAAAAAGTTTTAAAAGATTTAAATGAGATTAAAAGATTGTCACAATTTTAGTGATTTTAGAAAATTGGCTAAAAAAAAATTACCGTCACCAATATTTCACTATATTGATGGTGCGGCAGATGATGAAATTACTTATGCGAGAAATACCAGTGCTTTTGATGATGTTGATTTAGTGCCTAATGTTTTGAGAGGCGTGGAAAACGTTGATCTTTCAACAACGATATTTGGTAAGAAATTAGATTTACCTTTTTATCTTGCTCCGACAGCACTTCAAAGACTTTTTCATTATGATGGTGAAAGAGCAGTTGGAAGAGCTGCACAAAAATTTAACACTATGTTTGGAGTTTCCGCTTTAGCAACAGTTAGTGTGGAGGAAATATCTTCAATGGTCGATACTCCAAAAATGTTTCAGTTTTATTTTCATAAAGACAGAGGTTTAAATGACTCTTGTTTACAACGTGCAAAAGCAGCAAAATTTGATGTGATGGCTTTAACAGTAGACACTATTACAGGCGGAAATCGTGAAAGAGACTTAAGAACAGGCTTCACATCTCCACCAAAATTAACTTTATCAAGTTTATTTAGTTTTGCTACTAAGCCTATGTGGGGAATAAACTATTTAACTAAAGGTAAATTTGAATTACCTCATCTTCAAGATTTTGTTAAAGAAGGTACAAGCACCAATTCTTCAATTGGAAATTATTTTTCTACTATGTTGGATCAATCTATGAATTGGAAGGATGCTGAAAAGCTTTGTTCACAATGGGGAGGTCATTTCGCACTAAAAGGTGTGATGAGTG
>MDSW01115923.1_pt1 | contig 12855 bp, 10 predicted proteins | sample 811171 | NCBI WGS metagenome assembly MDSW01 (sample SAMN05326641, study PRJNA326480) | marine metagenome | isolation source: seawater | place: Atlantic Ocean: North West | collected 2012 | reverse complement strand
CTGTACGGGTCAACTACATCGGTAACAGATGTGTGCATGAACATGGGTTACACCCGCACGCGGCAATAGCCGCCTTTATGCAGGGGTAGTTCGATCCGCCCCAAGCGGTAGAAACTGAAAAAGGCATCCCATCGCCGCTCATCGAGCTGCTCTAAGCCGATGTCCTGCCCGACCAGCAGGTGAGACACATAGACGATGCGGTTACCGATGTAGATCAACCCGCTATGCGCGACCCGGCGTACATCGAAATGGCCCGGGTAGTCGATGTCCGGCAATCGCTCGGGATAGCGTCGCGATGACGCCGTGTAGTGTGTGGCCGGTGGCGTCATATCCAGCGCTTGGTGCGGTCGCTGTTCGTTGTACGCTGTCTGAAAGTCGTTGAAGCAGCGCTGCTGGGCGGTCATGGAGTGCCGAGCCGGCTTGGCCGTATGCTGCTTGAGTGTGCGATGCATGCGTTCGTGGCGACCATTTTGCTGCGGCTGGCCCGGCGGAATACGTTCCGGGCAGATACCCAGACGAATCCACCAGATCGACAGTCGAGACAAGCCTGCGGTCGCCCGGCTGGCAAACGGTGTGCCGTTGTCGCTGCGAATCCGCTCAGGTAGGCCGTAGCGCCGAAACAAGCGCACAAATGCCGTACGGGTCGTGGGCAGGTCCGTCGTCTGCTGGGCGCATGCGCCCAGCAGATACCGGCTACGGTCATCCATGACCGTTAGTGGATAACACCAGTCGCCGTTGCCCAGCTTGAACTGGCCTTTGAAATCCACGCTCCACAGCTCGTTGGCGCAGCGGGACTGTTTTAGCGGGCGCGGATCGCGGTCGTAGCGTTTCTTCGTTTGTCTGGGAGCAGACAAACCGGCCTGACGCAGGATTTTGTTGATGGTCGATGTCGCAGGCAATGGCAGTTCGGGATAGTGCTGCTGCAACAAGGCCCGAATCTGTCGCGCGCCGGGCGTCAGTCGTGTGGTGGTTCGCAGCTCGATGATCCGCTGGCGAACGATATAAGGCGTTGTGGCCGGGTGGGCGTTTGGCACGCGCGAGCGCTCGAACAAGCCGTCTGCACCCCACTCGGCATAGCGCTTGATCCACTTGTAGCCCGTCTTTCGGCTGATCCCATAGCGCCGGCACAGCCCGCTGACCGTATCGCTCCGGCGCAGGTAATCACTCACGAACAGTATTTTCTGGTCCATCGGTTTCGTGTCTTTCCACGGCATGAGCGCGCTCGGTCGAATCGAGTCGCCAGGGTAGAAAGGTGTTACCCATGTATGTGCACATAGGTGTTACCGATGATTGTGGACCGTACAGTGCGCTTCTTTTGGTGCCTTTTTTTGCGCATACAAGAAAAGACACTCGCACTGCAGTGCGAAAACGCCCGGCTAAAGCGGCTCGTGAGCCAATCAAAAGACACATAGGTCGGCGATAAGACACAAAAAAGGCGGCCCGAAGGCCGCCTTATCAATCATCGCTGATGCGAGCGAAACAGAATCAGCTGCCGTCCGGCACGGTCTGCGACTCCACAAACTCCATCAGCCCTTCATGGCCGCCTTCACGGCCAATACCGGAGTGCAGCATGCCGCCAAACGGCGCATGCGCCGCCGGGCCGGTGCCGGTGTTGTAGCCGCAATGGCCGAAGTGCAGGCGGCTGATGATTTTGTGGGCGCGTTTTTCGTCCTTCCCGAAGACGTAGGAAGCCAGGCCGAACACCGTGTCGTTGCCCATCTTGAGGGCTTCTTCGTCGGTGTCGAACTTGATCATCGGTACCAGCGGGCCGAAGGTCTCTTCCTTGTAGCACTTCATGTCCCGCGTGGCGTTGGTGATCACGGTGGGCGGGTAGAAGAGATTCTTGTCGGAATCCAGCTCGTCCGGGTGCTTGCCGGCGACAAGCTCAGCCCCTTTCGACAGGGCGTCCTTGACGTGGTCGTGAACCTTGTCGAAGCCGGCCTTATTGATGAGCGGGCCCACGTCGACGTCTTCGTCCATGCCGTCGCCCACTTTCAGGGCCTTGACCTTCTCAACCACTTTTTTCGAGAACTTATCGTAGACCTTGGACTGCACGAAGATCCGGTTGGCGCAGACACAGGTCTGGCCGCCGCCGCGGAACTTGTTGGCGATGAGGTTCTCGGCGGCCGAGTCCAGATCCGCGTCGTCCAGCACGATGAAGGGGGCGTTGCCGCCCAGCTCCAGGCTGAGTTTCTTGACGTGGTCCTTGGACTGCTCGACCAGCAGCTGGCCCACTTCGGTGGAGCCGGTGAAGGAGATGACCGGCACGTCAAAGTTGGACATGATTTCGCCGCCGATGTCCTTGGAGCTGCCCATGACCAGGTTGATCATGCCTTTGGGCAGGTCCAGGCGCTCGTGCATGAGCTGGAACATGGCGATCATGGTCAGCGGCGTTTCCGTAGCCGGCTTGATGACCAGCGGGCAGCCGGCGGCCAGTGCCGGGGCGACCTTCTTGGCGATCATACCGATCGGGAAGTTCCAGGGCGTGATCAGCCCGGCCACGCCGATGGAGCGCTTGTAGACAGTCCACTTACAGCCCTTGGCTTCTTCTTCGAGTTCTTCCGGGGCCAGGGCGTCTTCCATGGTCTCGGCGTAGTAGCGGAAGAAGCTGGCGGCGTAGTCCACTTCGCCCTGGGCTTCTTTCCACGGTTTGCCGTGTTCCAGGCAAAGAATGCGACCGATTTCTTCTTTTTCTTCGGTCAGTGCTTCATACAGGTCTTCGAGCCATTCTTTTCGCGTGGCGACGTCCGGCACCTCGTCGCGCGCGGTCTTGGCAGCGTCGATGGCGCGTCGGGTTTCGTCGGCGGCCATGTAGGGGATCTCGGCCAGGGTCTTGCCGTTGGCCGGGTTGAAGACCTCGACGGTCTTGCCGGAGTCAGCGTCGGGCACCCACTGGCCGTCGATGTAACCGGCAATGTGCTTGAGCAGATACGATTCGATCATGGCGTGAAGATCCTTTACGAGACCGGGCCGGGTGAGCGGCCGGTTTCTATTTTGGCGTGCTGCAGAACATCGAGGCGTGACGCAGCGGTTTCAAACGAAAATCCCAACTAGCTGTATCTTACTGCGAACTCGGTGCATAGCCGAAACGCTTGCTGACCGTGTTGAACAAGGCCTCGCCGCGCTGCCAGTGGCCCAGATTGGCGACGAACTGTTCCATGAGCGCGACTCGCCAGCCGACGAAGTCACCGGCCATATGGGCCGAGATGAGCACGTTGTCATAGCCCCACAGCGGATGATCGGCCGGCAGCGGCTCGGTCTCGAACACGTCAAGTGCCGCACCCGCGATCTGGCCGGCATCCAGTGCGGCCACCAGATCATCGGTGACCACGATCGGCCCGCGGCCGATATTGATCAATCGGGCGTGGGGCGCCATGGCGGCAAACCGGGCGCTGTCGAACAGGCCCTCGGTGGATTCGGTCAGGGGCGCGGCGATGACGACGTAGTCGGCGTGGGGCAGCAGGCTGTCGAGCTGGCTTTGGGCATGGATGGCCGAAAAGACCTCGTCGCCCGGCTTTTCACGCCGGGCCACGCCGACCACGTCCATGTCGACCGCGCGGCACAATGCGCCGATGCGCCGCCCGATAGAGCCGGCGCCGACGACCAGCACCTGTTTCTTCTCGATGGTTTCGGTGTCGCGATGGACCCAGCGCCGGTCCTGCTGATAGACCACGTTGTGCTTGGTGTCCTTGGCAAAGGCCAGAATCACGCCCAGCACGTACTCGGCGATGTTGCGATCGAAAATGCCCTGAGCGTTGGTGACGGGAATATCCGAATTCACCAGGGCGTCGAACATCAGCTGGTCGACCCCGGCGCTGGCTGCGTGAATCCATTGCAGCGCATCAGCCGCGTCCCAGGCGGCCTCCAGGGCTTCGGTGCGGAAGTCGGTCACCAAAAGAATCTGGCTGCCCGGCAGGGCGGCGCGCAGGCTGGCTTCATCGTGAGCGGTGACCACCTCGGCGTGGGCCTCGACAAGATCCAGCCCCGGCGGGCGGGTGTCGCTGTCGGTGAGCACGGTGATACGCAAGGGCTGTGACGGGGCAGGTGACCCGGTCTGGGACATCGATCCTCGATTGGCGCGAGCGGTGCGCGTGTCGAAATGATCGCTCGACGTTATCCGCCCGTGTAACAAGGCGTCAACACGGGCTGACCGGGGCCGAAAACACACCGCTTGACCGGCGAGATCGGGGCTGCCTACGCTCGACGAACTAGCCTCGGTCGCGGATCACGCCCGGCGTGAATCCCCCGACGCTCCGTGTCCCGCCTTCTTCTGAGAACAAGAGGTCAGCCATGGCTGTGAATATGGATGCCAGCGCCAACGTGCTGCCACCGGAACCGGACAAGCGCTATGTACGCGACAAGATGGTCTGGAACCCGGCCATGCACGCGATTCCGATCTCGGGTATTCGTCGCATGGTCAACCGCGCCGCCGAGCTGGACGATGTGGTGCATCTATCGATCGGCCAGCCGGATTTCGGCACCCCGCAGCACATCATTGATGCGCATATCCATGCGCTGCAGGCGGGCCAGACGGGCTACACCATGGATGCCGGCCTGCCGGAGCTCTTAACCGCGCTGAAGGAGTATTACAACGCCAAGTACCGCTCCACGCTGGATGAAGACAACTTCTTGATCACCACCGGCGCGACGGAGGGCATCTATTTGTTGCTCACCGCCATGGCCGCGCCCGGGCGTGAGTTCATCATCGCCGACCCGACGTTCCTGTTGTATGCGCCGCTGATCCGCATGAACGGCGGCCAAGTGCGCACCGTGCCCACCAAGGCCAGCGAAGGCCACCAGATCGACCCGGAACGCATCATCAACATGATCGGGCCGAACACGCACGCGATCGTGCTGAACTCGCCGTCCAACCCCACGGGCACGGTCTATCCGCGCGAAACCATCGAGTGGCTGTGTCAGGAAGCGGCCTATCGTGGCGTGGAAATTCTCTCGGACGAGGTCTACGACAACCTCATCCTCGACGATATCGACTATCCCAGCGTGTTGTCGTGTGCCACCGACATGGACGGCATCTCGGTGGTGTCGAGCTTTTCCAAGACCTATGCCATGCCGGGGCTGCGCGTGGGCTGGATCGTGGCCGACCAGAACACGATCCGCACGCTGCGGCGTTATCACATGTTCACGACCACGGTCGCCAGCACGCCGGCACAGTGGGCCGGGGTGGCCGCGCTCTACGGCGACCAGAGCTGTATCACCGAGATGGTCACCGAATACGCGCGCCGACGTGATCGCGTAGTGGATCTGATCGGCGATACGCCGGGGCTTACCGGCTACTGGCCGCAGGGCGCGTTCTATATTGCGCCGTCGTTGCCCGACGGCGTAGACGGTGGGCGCCTGGCCATGCGCATGCTGGAGGAGACCGGGGTCTGCGTGATTCCGGGCGATGCGTTCGGCGAGCACTCGTCCAACCTGTTGCGCATTAGTTATTCCACCTCGATGGAAAAGATCGAGGAGGCGTTTGCGCGGATGATGCCGTGGCTGGAGCGTCAGCCGGAGTTGGCACGCTACGGCTGAGGTACGCAACGCCGACGTAAAAAAGCCCGCTCGGCACTCCGGCGGGCTTTTTCATGCGCGTCGGTCGAACCGAGTTTTTAAGAAGCGCTGACCGAGCCGCAGGCTGCCTTCGGCGCGCCGTTGTCCCGGGCTACGTCGGGCATCTGGTCGTAATAGCTCACCCGCACCGGGTACACCTCGCCGGCCTCGTTCGGGATGTTGCCGATGCCTTCGTATTGCAGCAGGTGTTTGGTGTCCGGGTCGTAGGTCAGCTTGAGCGACTGGACGAGGTGGTTGACCAGAAACATGTCCAGCTTGGCGGTGAAGACCACGGCCGGCTTGTCCTCGAACGTGGTGGTGCCGGTCTTGCTGGCTTTGAGATCAATGACGCTCTGTCGACCGGCGGCTGCAAAACCGAACTTCACCGTCTTGCCGCTTTGTAGCGCATCAAAGCGGTTGGCCACGAGCTGGTTGAAGCCCGAATCGGCGGCCATGGGCGGGTCAATCGTGAAGTTCTTGCTCTGACGCTTGGCGTCGGCGTTCTCGCGTTTATACATGGTCCAGGTATCGCCCTGGTGAGAAATGCCTTCGAGATAGCCCGAGCCCGGCATCTTCATCTCATAGACCGGTACCGTGGGGTTGTCCGAGAAATCCATATGCTTGGCGGCCAACACGTCGCCGTCGCGGCCCACGTAGGTGACGTTCCAGTCGGTGATCGTCTCGCCTTGGCGGGTGATCTCGTGATGCTCGGTATAGCGGTAGTCGCCGCCGTCGAGCGTGTAGGCATAGCCGTTGAAACAGCGCTGTCCCGAGTTGCCCTCGCTTTCGCTGGTCGGCTGTGCGCCAGCGGCTAGCGGAAGCGACAGCCCGACCAGGGCGACGAGGCCGGCGTGACGACATACACGATTGATCATGACGATTATCCTCAGGCGGCGGGGCGACGCGGTGTGAATAGATAATGGGCAATGCCCCATTCATTGCCACCGGCGTAGCCGAACAGTTCGGCCACGGCCATAAAGAACATACGCCATCGGTTGAACCAGCGCTCGGCGTCCGCCCGGCCATAGGTGTCGGCCATCAGCGGCATGAGCGTTTCGCGCGCGGCGTCCATATTGGCCAGCCAGGCGTTGGAGGTGGCCTCGTAGTGCTGGCCCGACAGCCACCAGGACTCGCGCAGAACCAGGTCATCCTGAAAGCGAGCAAAAAGATTCTCGCTGGGCATGACCCCGCCGGTGAAGAAATACCGGGCCATCCAGTCGTTGTCCGAGTCGTCGATGAACGGGTAGGCAAAGAACTTGTGCGCGAAGACGTGTACGAACAGCCGGCCGTGGTCGTCCAGCCACTCGGCGCAGCGGCCGAACAGCGCGCGGTAATTGCGCATGTGCTCGAACATCTCGATAGACACGATCCGGTCGAAGCGCTTGTTACCGGGGGCGAACGTGTTGATGTCACAGGTCTGGACGGTGAGGTTGGTCAGGCCCCGCTCGGTGGCCGTGGCTTCGATATAGTCGCGCTGGCCCTGCGAGTTCGACACCGCCAGGATCTCGGCGTGCGGATAGCGCTTGGCCGCCCAGAGCGAGAAGGAGCCCCAGCCACAGCCCAGATCCAGAATCCGGTGGCCGTCGCGAATCCGCGCGCGATCGGCCGTGAGGGCCAGCATGGCGTGTTCGGCGGTGTTCAGGTCAGTGATCCCGTCCTCGAATAGACAGCCGCTGTACTTGAGCTGCGCGCCCAGCACCGTCTTGAAAAACGCCGGCGGCACTTCGTAGTGCTGGGCGTTGGCATCGGCGGTGTGCTGGGCGATAGGCCCGGACGAGGCGCGATCGAGAAACGCGCGCATATGTTCGTTGCGCTTGACCGGGTCGGTGGCTTCCGGCGCGGCGAGGCGCGCGGCCATCAGCCGGCGCATGCCGGCACGTGCGACACGATCGGGCACCCAGCCGCGCTCGCAGGCTTCTATAGGCAGACTATCCAAGCAGAAAACTCCTTTATCGGATCGTGTCTAGGGAAGCTCTAAACAACCTATCACGGCCGCGCCGGCGTGCTTTGCGCGTGGCTGGCAAGGAAAGGCGGGCGTAGCGTGCTAATTGCACGGCAGCACGCCTTGACGCCGACCAGACACGCGCAAAGCCCCGGCCGCTAAGCGGTTCGGCCTCACAGACGCTGCGCCTGCGTTGCCGAGCTTGGCCTGCCAATGAGGCAGGCGCTGCGCCCGGGCGCCTTGTCGCACCGTCTGTGAGGACTCGAACGCGGTCCGCGAGAGGTTGTTCAGAGCTTCCCTGGCGGCGTGCGGCTCTACTTCTTGGGCGGCCAGGGAATGAAGGCGTTGGTGGTACGCACGTATTCGTCGTGGCCTTCGCGCTTGTCGGAGGCGTCCTTGCTCTCTACCGTTGGCACGCCCGAGACCTTGAGCAACAAGTAGGCCATGAGAATCGGGCTGATCAGCGTGGCCAGCCAGTAGCTGGCACCGATCGCCAACACCACATAACTCACCCAGTGGAGCGATTCGAAGAAATAGTTGGGGTGGCGCGAGTAATACCACAGCCCCTGACGACAGACCTTGCCCTTGTTTTCCGGCTTGGCCTTGAACGCCTTGAGCTGGGCGTCGGCCGTGCCTTCGCCGATGACCGAGACCAGCCAGACGATGACGGCCAGGGCGCCGGTGAGTAGCGACGGTGCGGCGTCCATATAGGCGATGACCAGAAGCGGGATGGCCAGGATGACCGCGGCCACCGCCTGGAAAAGGAAAAAGCCCAGCAGATAGAGATCGGCTTTCTTGCCCCAGCGCTCGCGTGCTGCCGCATAGCGCGAGTCCTCGCCGTGATCGTGCATGCGTTTGGCCAGATAACCGGCCAGGCGCAGCGACCAGGCCAGCGCCAGCACGGCCATGAGGAAGCGCGCCGTGGTCGGCGCATCGCCCACCAGCGCATATTCCAGCCCGATGAGGCCGATTGAAGCCGACCAGGCCACATCCACCCAGCCGGCCTGGCGATTGAACAGCTGGACGATCCAGACGAGAACGAGCAGGGCGCAGGCCGTGGCCAGCCCCAGCCCGAAGGCCGATAGTGCACTCATGACGGTGCTGATAAGCGATAAGCGATGACCCGAGCTTACCAGCCCGATGCCCGTTGCCGGTGGGCTGTTTCAGGCCATGCGGTGTGCAGCAACCGAGACGAACGGCAGGCCCACGTGCCCGTCGACTTCTACGTGCCCGGGAATAGCCGAAAAGCTGGCTAGAAACTGTGGGTGATAGCCATAGACCAGCAGGCCGACGCGATCGCCGGCGGCTAGACGCACGGCCACTCCGTTCAGATCTAACGTGTGACGGCTGGCCTCGGGGGCAGAGCGGATCGGTCGGATCTGGTCGTTGACGAGCTGGGTGACGGCCTCGCCCTCGCGCTGGATGCCGATGCCCACGAACACGACCGGCGACGGACCGCCGCCGGACAGCTGTATATCGATCGTCGGAATACCGACCAACGCCTGATCGTCGTCATCGATATCTACCAGATGGATGAACGTGCCGCCGCTGGCCAACTCGTCGAGATGATGGGCGGGCAGGGCGTTGATCAGCCGGGCCACCAGCCCGGTGCCGTGGGCGTCTCGTGCTTCGGTGTCCTGGTCGAGCCAAGCCCGAAACTGCGTCTGCATGTTGGCCGCGGTGGTGCGGGCCAGGCGCTTGAAGCCGCCGAACGTATCACCGGCGCGCATGTTGCGCAGTACGTCCAGCCCGCCGGTTGCGGCCTCGCCCTGAAATGCATGGCGGCGCTCGTGGGCCTCTGGCAGCGCGTCGAAGGCCAGGGTCGTTGCCTCGTCGAGCACCACGGCAACGCGCGGTAGCCCGGCGGGCGCGTCATCCGCCTTGAGCTTCCAGTCCAGATAGGCCAGCGCCAGCGCCGACATTTCCATCTTGGTCTGGCCCAGGTGCACATGGGCATCGGTCTCGAAGGCGATGCGATTGATGTCTTCCAGAAACGGCAGGCTGTGGCCGTGGCGCATGACCACCAGATGTACGTCGCGGCCGGCTCGGGCCAGGCCCTTGGCGTTGGCCAAGGCCTCGTTGAGGTTGAATAACGTATCACCCACGCCCTGAACCAGGAGCACGTCCGCGGCCAGCTCGGACAGGGCCTCGGGTGTCTCGCTGTCGAATACCGCGGCCGGGCTGTTGGCATACAGCCGGCCCGCGACCGTGTCGGACAGACCCCGGCCGGTCAGTGGCGAGACCAGCGCCTGGGCGAGCGCTGCGTACATCATCTTGTCCAGCTTGACGCCCGAGGTGGGCAGGCCCAGGGCCACGAGTGCGGCGCCCCAGACGGTCTTGACGACATTGGCCGGGGCCAGGCTATAACGCAGGTCGTGCCAGGTGGCCGTGGGGATGATGGCTGCGAAGCGCGGGTCTCGCAGGGCGCCGGTCAACTGAAACGCGCCGCCGTAGGACAGGCCCAGCGCGCCGACGCGAATACGCCCGTGGCAGCGCACCAGGCGCTCGCTGTGGGGCATGTCGGTCTCGGCCCAGTCGAGCAGGGCGATGATATCGCGGCCCTCGATGTCCGGGTCCATGATGTGTACGTGCCCGTCGGAGTCGCCAAAGCCGCGGTGATCGAAGCTGAGTACGAAATAGCCGGCATCGGCGGCCCGGCGGGCGGCATCCGTGGACGGCAGCGCGCCGCCGGACAGGGTTTCATACAGCGACGGCGCACCGCGGGCGGTCAGGCGTGAGCCGCCGAATCCGTGGCCGTGCAGCACCAGCGGCGCCTGTGCGCCTTCGGCCAGGGCGGGCTGCAGGACAGTGACGGCCAGCTCGATGCCGTCGTGCGCCACGCGCAGCCGGGTGTGATAGTCACGGGCGTCGAGTGCAGGCAGAGCGGGCGAATGAGTCACTGAGGAGCGGGCCGTTGGTGTGCGTCGTTGGGCCAGCGTAGGCCAAGAGCTGCCTGACGACATCCGTGATGCCACGGTCGCGGGCGTCATTGCTCGTGGCGGGGGCGGTCCCAGGCGGGTGGGTCTCCGACCTCGGCGAGCACGTGCTCGATGAACGCCGCGATCTTGGCCGGCGGCTCGCGGCCGGCGGCATGCAACATATGGATCGAGCGCGGCTTGTCGGTCACTTCCCATTCGTAGTCGGTCAGGACCGGCTCGAGCGTCCCCTCGGTGAGTTCCTGCTCGATGAGCCAGCTCGGAAACAACACGAATCCCTGGCCCAGCTTACCGGCCGCACGCAGGCTGGCGGCGTCGTCGCTGACCAGCGAGCCGGCCAGCTGCAGCGGCGTGAGCGTTTCGTCCTGCGGGCCGCGGTAGTACCAGCGCTGGCGGCCGTACTCGCCTTGATAGATCAGGCAATCATGGTGGGCCAGATCGGCCGGACGGTGAGGCCGGCCGTGGGCTGCCAGATAGCCAGGCGCGGCGGCCAGCACATAGCGCATTTGCGCCAGCCGATACGCGATAAACGATGAATCAGCCAACAGGCCTACGCGAAACGTGATATCGCAGCCGGCGCGCACCGGGTCAATGGTGTCGTCGGTCAGGCGCAGTTCGGCACGCACGCCCGGATAACGACGTTGAAAGCTGTGCAGCAGTGTCACGACCTGGCGCTGGCCAAACGCGACCGGGGCATTGATGGTCAGCGTACCGGTCGGGCCCGATTCGGCGCCGAACAAAGTTTCGGTTTGCTCGTCGAGACCGTCCAGCCAGGGGCGCACCCAGTCGATGTAGCGCTGGCCTTGCTCGGTGAGCGTGACCGCCCGCGTGTGGCGATAGAACAGCGGCTTGCCCAGGGCAGCCTCGAGCGCGGCGATCTGGCGCGATATTGAAGATACCGCCCGCTGACTCTGATGGGCAGCCCCCGAAAAGCCGCCGGCATCCACCACGGCCTTGAAAGTGCGTAATGCGTTGAGATCAATGTTGCGCTGCATGCAAATATCATTTGTCTTTCGAGCGCTTGTTGCAATAGCGGGTGTCCGCATAATCGAAGGCGTTACAGACAAGAGGCGCGCACCGCGCTTCAAACGGAGCATTCGATATGCAAAAAGGCAACGCACTTGTTGTCGGCGCGACCGGGATCACCGGTGGCAATCTGGCCCAGTATCTGGCGGCCAGCGGTTGGACGGTCTACGGCCTGTCGCGCCGGCCGGCCCGCACGGCCGGCGTGATTCCGGTCTCGGCCGATCTGCTGGACGCCGAGGCCACGAAAGCCGCGCTGGCCGACCTGCCGATCACGCATGTGTTCTATTGCACCTGGACGGCGCGCGACTCGGAAGAAGAGAACGAGAAAGCCAACGGCGCGATGATGAACAATCTCTTCGCCGCTCTCGATCCGGATACGCTGGTGCATACGTCGCTGGTCACCGGCACCAAGCAGTATCTGGGCTCGTTCCACGACTACGGCAGCGGCAAGGTCGAGACCCCGTTTCGCGAATCCGCGGAGCGTGTGCCGGGGCCCAATTTCTACTACACGCTGGAAGACATCATGCTCGATGTCGCCAAGCGCTATGACATCGCCTGGAACGTACACCGCCCGCACACCGTGATCGGCTATGCCCCGGGCAACGCGATGAACATGGGTACCACGATCGCGGTCTATGCCTCGATCTGTCGCGAAACCGGTCGCGCGTTCACCTTCCCGGGCTCGCAGGAGCAATGGAACTTCCTCACCGACATGACCGATGCGCTGACGCTGGCGCGCCAGATGGAATGGGCCGCTCTAGCACCTGGCGCCGCCAACCAGGCGTTCAACACCGTCAACGGCGACGTGTTTCGCTGGCGTCGGATGTGGACCGAGATCGGCGAGTATTTTGGTCTGGACGTGGCCGAGTGCCCGGAAGAACCGCAGCCGCTCGAACAACAGATGGACGGCATCGGAGACACCTGGCGCGAGATCGCCGACAAGTACGATCTGGTCGAGTCCGACGTCACGACGATCGCCTCGTGGTGGCACACCGACGGCGATCTGGGCCGTACCCAGGAGTGTGTCAACGATATCAACAAGACACGCGATTTCGGTTTTGCCGAGCATCGTGAGACACGGGCTGCGTTTTTCGACCTTTTCGACCGCCTGGCGGCCGAAAAGATCATCCCGCCGATTGGCAAACGCTAGGGCCTGTTGAGGTTTCATCCGAGCGCCGCGTTGGCGTCCGCAAATCGTGTCCTGCAAGGCGCGAGTCGCAGTATCGTGGCGTGCCACGATCAAGGCTCGCAACGCCGCAGGGCGCGATTTGCGGCCCAACCCTTCGGGACAAGCGCTGTTTTGCGGCAATCCAGTGTTTTAGCGCGCTTGCGCAGAATGACTGCGCGGCGCGCGCTACGCCTCGTCTTGCCGCAAAACAGCGCTTGGCGCGGACTCGG